>Ga0137433_1000796_pt1 | contig 15140 bp, 14 predicted proteins | sample EasRivERMZT840_2_FD_102335 | JGI IMG/M metagenome (GOLD analysis project Ga0137433, IMG submission 102335) | Soil microbial communities from meander-bound floodplain in the East River, Colorado, USA - East River MetaG ERMZT840_2 | ecosystem: Environmental > Terrestrial > Soil > Floodplain ...
GAGGTCTGGCTGCCGATCGCTCTCGTGGATGTTGTTGGCGATCCGTCTTCGTTTGGAGATAGGTTTGTCTTATTCAACCAGCGGCCCGGCGAGCGCACGATTCGATACGTGGGCCGAATGCGGGACGGTGTCCGCGTCGCCCGCGTCGAGGCCGAGCTCGGCGTCATTGCCGCGCGAACAGCCGTGTTCGGGGACGTCCCGGTGGAACGCGTCAGGGTGGAGGTGTCCGGCCTGTCGAGACTCGGCGAAGCCGAGCATGCCGTAGAGATCGCTGCGATTATTTTGCCTGTTCCTTTTCTCGTTCTCGTTATCGGCTGTGTCAATGCCGCGAACCTTTTCCTGGTGCGTGCCTCACGGCGCGGCCGTGAGATAGCCCTCCGTCTGGCGCTCGGCGCATCCCGGCTTCGGCTCGTCCGGCAACTGATCATCGAAAGCCTGATCCTGGCCATTGGTGCTGCGCTTCTCGCGCTGCCGCTGGCGTGGTCGGGTCTGCAGTTGCTCGCGTCGTTCATGATTCCCATGCCGCTGGATGGGACAGTCGTGGCCGCCGCACTCGTCACCGCGTTCCTGACGGCTCTGGGGTTTGGACTTGTCCCGGCGTTTCAAGCAACCGGTCAACACCCATCCGCTGCGCTCGGCACCTCTCCCGCGGGAAGCGGAGGAACGCGTTCGCAGTCCCGCGGCCGCCGAGTCCTCGTCGCCGGTCAGGTGGCGCTCTCCCTGGGTCTGCTGGCCGCCGGGTTTCAGTTGACGTCCGCGCTGGAATCCCTGGCGGAGCCACCCGGTATGGATCCGGACCGTCTGCTGCTGGCGTCGTTTGACCTGGCGCAACTGCGCTTTTCATCCGCCGAGAGCGACGCTTTCTATGCGGCGCTTCTTGACGGGGCTTCAAGGCTTCCCGGAGTCGAGGCCGCAGGGCTATCGAGCCGCGATCTCGCGCGGGGTTGGACCTTCGACTTCGCCAACGCCGTTGTCCTGAATCGCGGTAATGGGCCGGCTAGAGGCATTTCAGCAGTGAGTGGCTCCGCCGGTGGTGACTATTTTAAGGTCGTGGGGCTTGATCTCATTCAAGGCCGCGAATTTGTTGCGGCGGACCGGCGCGATATTCCCGCAGTGGCGATCGTCACCAAACGCCTGGCGTCTCAGCTCTTCGACGGTGCTGCACTCGGCCGGAGCTTGCACGTCTCCACAGGCTTCCGTGACGCACCGGCGGCTGACCTCCAGATCGTGGGTGTCGTGGAATCGCCCGTGGGCCTTTCCGGCGAGGAGGTCCCCGCTGTTTTCTTTCCCTCGCCCTTCCCCTCGCCGATCCAGCACGGCACTGCGCGCACCCTCCATATACGTTCAAAAGGTCCGGCCGCCGCCCTGGCGCCGGCGATACGTGATCTCGTGGCCCAGCTCGACCCTCAGGTGCCGATCCTGAAATTAGCCACTCTCGACCAGACAATTCGCGCAGACATCCTGCTCCAACGCATGCTGGCGAGAGCGGCGGCCCTTCTGGGCATCGTGGCGCTCCTGCTCGCCAGCATCGGCCTTTACGGAGTGACCTCCTATAGCGTTGCGATGCGACGGCGGGAGATCGCAGTTCGGATGGCGCTGGGCGCGCGGACCGACCTCATCGTCGCGATGGTCTTACGGCAGGCCCTGGGCGTCGCGATGATCGGTGCCGTTCTCGGAGGCCTTGCGGCGATCGCGGCCGGACTTCTCATTCAAGCGGAGGTCTTCGGTGTCGCCGGAATCGATGTCGCGACGCTCGGCGGATCGGCGGCGTTGCTTGCAGTGGCTATGCTCCTGGCCAGCATCCTGCCGGCCCGGCGGGCCGCCCGGCTGGACCCGTATGCGGTGCTACGAGAAGAGTAGGAGAAGTTGTTACCGCCGCGCCCTCATGGGAGCCCAGTAGACGTGACGCCAGTATTCCTCCGTGTCATCGAGCAGGTGTTTCGGCACGCCGCGATGTGTGAGGACGAGCTCTGTACCGCCGCCGGGGACCGGATCGAGCGTAATGGCCGCCATCGAGTAGATGCCCTCGGGAAAATCTTTTCGACGCCACGCCTGCACCATGCGACGTCCCGGCACGAGATCCACGTTCACACCAGTGACCTGCCCAGCGTCTGTCGAGAACTTGCCCCCGACCTTGTCGCTCATGACGGCCTTGCGGCCGGTGACTTCCGTGCGCTTGCGCGAGTCGGCAAGCAGGTCGTAGATTGTCTCGGGTGAAGCCTTGAAGCGAACTTTGTGCTTGATGGTTTTACACATGAGCCACCGACTTTCTCTTTCAGCCTAAGGGTTGATCGACCTGACACGATGCTATGATTTTTCCGATGAATGTGGCTCTTAGTTTTTCTTTAGCCGCAGCACTAATGCTGCAGGTGTCAGATAGTGCACGCGGTACGTCGTTGCTTATCTTGAACGAGGCTTACTCCGAGAGGGAGGCGACGCAGCTTGTCACCCATAGCTGGCTTGGGCTCTTCCTAAACGCTACAGGTGCGGGGCGTATTGTGCCGATTGACCTGGCACTGGGACAGCGGGGCGTTGGCTGCGCTGATGATGCCGTTGTCGTTGACCTGCGAAGCAAGCCGGACGGTGCACTGTACGCAATCTCATCAAGTGTGCTTAGGCCCGGCGCCATCACCACAGTCGGCACGGACTATCCTGTATCGTTGTCGCCTGGGGGAGCCTCGGAGGTCAATCTTCTGCTCGGACAACGGCGGTATACCCTTCGTCTCGAGGGCGTCAAAGCAGACCTCACCGACGCACGTGTGACGTTGAGCGACGGTCAACAAACCCAACTACTGTTTGCACCAGACGGCTTCGTCGACGATCCGCATTTCACGCTTGACTGGGCAGGCGACATGGACCGCGATGGTCGTCTTGACCTGATCGCCACGCTCAGCCATAAGTACAGCGTTTTCCCAACACGATTGCTGCTTTCGTCCCTCGCGCGCCAGAAGCAGCTGTTAGGCGTGGCGGCAACCCTTGAAAGAACGGCCTGCTAAACCCTGACATAATCGCGTCAGGCAACTCTTTCAGATTTCGATAACACACGAATGACGCGGACCGGCGATGTTTTGATACGCCTCGCATGAACGAAAAACTCGATGGAATAGCCAATGTAAATGCCGAAAGGTGTGCTCGACGAATTCAAAAAAGGGCCGGCTATTTGAGCAACCGTGTCGCTGCGAAAAAAATCACCACCGCGGACTCGAACCTGGGCAGTCTCCGGATCGATTACGGTCACGTGGTATGTGTTGTTCTCGGTTGTAATCGATAGCACGGCGCCTTGCGCGAGCTCGTTCACCTGAATTCCATCCGTTGCCGTAGATCGTGTGTCCTGATCGCGATGATCGGCATCCGGGTTCTTTCCTGGGTTGAAATTGTTCATCTCATGACCCCCGACGGTTCACTCGGTTTTCCTTCGACAGAACCCCCGCCTGGCCAAAAGCATGGAAAAAATCCAACAGAGATGGCGCTCCGTGTTTTGTTAAATCGAAGCAGTCATTTCCTTGGGGGATCTTACAGTCGCTGGGAGCACGCAGAGTGCCGATCGAGGGCTATTGCTGACTGCTAATTGTCAGTCGGAGGCTGCGCGCTCTCGACCACGATGACTTTCAACTGTCCCTTGCTCGGCGCCAGCCGTAATCCCCATTGCTCCCGAACGGCGGTGGACAAGGAGGGGCCCGCAAACTCCGGTGGCGCCCCAGGAGCGGCCGGAGGCGACGGGGCAAACGTGTAGTCCAACTCCATCGTGTAGCGGTCTCCCAGGCCGGTGCGATCCTCCGTGATTGTGCCCAGCAACGCCCGCGCCGGCGGCAGCGAGAGCATCCCTGCGACCGTCAACATCGTGGCGCCATCGACTCTTATTCCACCGGGTCCATAGCCGGTGGGACAGTACGGCACGGCAGGATCATCCGCCTCCGAAGCCTGGCCGACCACGAACTTTTCCTCGATCCTCTGCAAGGGGCGACGCGGCGCCTGGAGATACAGCGCAGGCATGACCCGGGGACAGGCGCCGTCCCACTTCTTGACCTTTGGACCGAGGGTCCCGTCGCTTCGGTCCACCACCAGCGCCAACACGTCGACTCCTGTCTCGGTCAGGCTGCGGATCTTCAACGCAAAGCGCTCCTCGAGGAGGGGCTGCAGCATGAGCCGCAGTTGCCGCGGCGTCGCTGGTCCCGATGCGACACCTTCGACGGAAAAAGCCGTCTTATTGATCCAGTCCGGACCGCCCGTGACACGCATCGACGTGTTGAGTCCTCCGTCACCGTATGCGGCGTAGATCAGAGCCGTCAGCGTCATGCTTGGGATTTGCAGACGATTCGGGCTGGTCTGCATCACCTGGTTGCGCACCGCGTCGGGTGCCGCCAGTCTGATGCTGGCCGCTTCGAATGCCAACTTTTTCTGCTCCGCGGCTTTCGGCACGGATGGACTCCTGCCTGCAACTCCTGCGGCACGGTCCGCTGGTGTTGTTGGCTTTACAATTTCTTGCGGCGCCGGCGCAGCCGATTGCGGGGCCTGAACCAACTGCGCGGCGTGAGCCAACTGCTGTTGCCCCACGGTAGCTTGCGCCGTGGCTTGTGTACGGATTGGCGGTGCTTGAGCCGCCCCGATGGCGATAGGTGCTGCTATGGCAGCGATACCTGCGATGGACAAAACTGCCTTCCTGGCAAAGTTGAGCCCCGGCGCGATCCGGCCGCTCATTATCGCTTCGATCCGATTCTTGAGATTGGCGCCGCTTACTCCCGCGACGAATGCCACGGGCGATTCCAAATAGAGTTCACAGATTCTGAGAATGCCTTCAGCATAAACATGCGGGTCTCGTCCGCTGCGCAACACTTCTTCGTCGCAAGCCCGTTCTCGCTCGTCCATCAGCCGTGCTCCGATCCACCAGATTAGCGGATGAAACCAGAATAAAGTTTCAACAGTCATGTGGAGCAAGGCGGTGAGATTGTCGCGGCGGCGGACATGAGCCAGTTCGTGCGCGAGCACAGCTTCAAGCTGCGGCTGCGTCAGGTGATCTTCGATGCCGGCGGGCAACATCAGGATCGGGCGGCTAATTCCGAACACGCCCGGCTCCAGGATCGCCGGTGACGACACGCCACGCAGCCCGCCCGGCAAATCGACGAGCGACGCACCGCGTAAGGCATCTCTAACGAGGCGCAATCGGATCAGACGGCGACACAGGACAAGTAGCGTTCCGCCTGCCCATATCGCCCATACGACAGTTGGCATCCAATCCACTGTTGGACGCGGATTCAAAGCGACGTCAGCAGATTGGACTATTGGGGCGAAAGCAAAGGGTTCGGCATAGTCAACTGCCAGGGTGATCGAAGAAGGGATGTCTTCTTGAGACTGCCGACCGAACTGACTTCCCAAAGCAATCAGCATCGAAAAAGGAACGAGAAATTTGAGGGATGCCGCCAACCACAGGCTATAGCGTACTCGTGCCTGATTTCGTCTCAATACCAGGGCCAGAACACCGATAAAGCAGACAAACAAAGTTGATTGCCAGAGATGGTTTGCAATCGCCTGAAATTGGCTTGAGATCATTTCCGCTTCTCCTTTCCCGCCAGGTTACGGAGAGCTTTGCGAGCTTCACGAACCTCCTCCGGCGTGAGTTTCCCCGATTCGATCAGGGTGGTCACGATGGGCAGCGGTTTGCCACCGAACCACGCCACCAGTTCATCGATCATCCGGTTTTGCGCCGCCGCGCGGGAAACGACGGCCTCAAAGATGTGCGCATTGCTGATCTTCTCGATTCGCCGAATGGCTTTCTTCGCTTCCAGCCGATTCACCACAGTCTGCACTGTGGTGTAGGCCAGTCGCTCCTTATCGGGGAAGGCTTCGAGCAATTCGCGGATGGACGACGGTCCTCTTCGCCACAGTGTTTGCATGATGCGAAGTTCCAGAGGGGTCAGCTTGGGTAATTTCAAGATTGACGCAATCTACTACACAATACTGTAGATCTCAAACGAGACTTTAGCATCGCTCCTGTGGGAAAGCAAAAAGAAACAATAATTGTGCGTGGCGATTAAAGATCCGACAGTCCGTTGAGCCGGGCTTTGCTGTCGCCGATCTTTTCGACCGGCACCCCGATGCGGTCGAGCATGGACAGGTACAGGTTTGTGATTGGCGTCTCGTTGGGATAACGGATGTACCGCCCGGGTCGAATCGTACCCGCGGCGCGGCCGGCCAGCACTGTCGGCAGATTGTTATGCTGGTGCGAATTGCCGTCCGCCAGCGCGGCGCCGTAAACGATCATCGCGTTATCGAGCAGCGTGCCGTCGCCGTCCCGCGCGGCCTTGAGCTTGTCCAGAAGATATGTGAACTGCTTGATGTGGTATTCGTTGATCTGAGTTACCTTCTCGATCTTCGCTTTGTCTCCCTGATGATGCGTGAGTCCGTGGTGGCCTTCGGTCAGGCCGATCTCCGGATAATTGCGCGGGCTTTGTTCGATACCCATCAAAACCGTGATCACGCGCGTCGTGTCGGTTTGAAAGGCCAGCGTCAGGAGATCGAGCATCAGCCGGGCATGTTCCGCGAAGTCCGTCGGTATGCTTCCGGTCGGTGCGGGAATGTCGACGCTGTTGCGACGTTCGGTATTTTGAATGCGCTTTTCGACGTCACGTATGGCGGAAAGATACTCGTCGACTTTGCGGCGATCGTCTCCTCCCAGCGTGTTCTTTAGACTCTGCGCATCGGCGAGCACCAGGTCCAGGATGCTCCGTCGATACTCCGCCTGACGCTGCCGCTTTGCCGGATCCTTTTCGTCGCTGGCGACGCCGAACATCCGCTCGAAAACCGCGCGAGGGCTGATTTCCGGCGGATTCGGAGTGTTTTCGGTCCGCCATGAAATGCTGTTGCTGTATGCGCAGCTGTAACCGTTGTCGCAGTTGCCGCCCTGAATTCCTTCCTCGCACCCAAGCTCGAGCGACGCCAGGCGAGTCTTTCCTTCGAAGTACCTTGCCGCGATCTGATCCATGGAAACGCCCGTCTTGAGATCCTTGCCATACGTCTTTTTCGGGTGGACACCGGTCAGATATGCAGCGCCTGCGCGACCATGATCACCGGGACCATCGCCGTGAGCCCGCCCGCCGTCGGAGGTCAGGCCGCCGAACATCAGAATGTCGTTGCGGTAGGGAGCAAGCGCCTTCGTGATGCGTCGAAGTTCGCCAAGAGGATTCGATCCCTCGGCCATTCCCGCGGGCGTCCATTCCTCCATGACGATTCCGTTCGGCACATAAAGAAAGGCCATTCGTGTGGGCGCGACCGTCTTGCTCACGCTCTGCGCTGCAAACGCAGGCCACATCGCGTCGAGGAAGGGCAGCGCAACGGTCGCTCCGAAGCCGCGAAGCATTGCACGACGGGAAAGTTGTTTCACCAGGGTCCTCCTTCTTTACACTCTGGTACGCATCCTGAATGGCCGGCTGTTCACGATCTGACTTACCAATGTCACGAAGCGGTAACCGTCACGAGCGATTTCACGAGCGACCTCATCCACAACCGCTCGATCCGATCGCTCGAGGCCGCGCCCGAGCGCATACGTCAACAGCTTCTCAGTAAAGTTCCGGGCGAACAGCGCAGAGTCGGTCTTCAGTACCTGCTTCAACTCCTTCGCGCCGGAAAATGAACGGCCGTCGGGCAGCGTGCCCGAGCTATCGATGTCGAAATTGCCGTCCTTTATCCGCCAGGCGCCGGAGGCATCATAGTTTTCCAGCCCGAAACCGATCGGGTCCATCGAATTGTGACATGCGGCGCAGCTCGGGTCGGCACGATGTTGTTCCAGCCGCTGTCGCATTGATGCAGCGGTTCCCAGATCTTTTTCGACCAGCGGCGGAATACCGTCGGGAGGCGGAGGTGGAGGGACACCAAGCAATGTGTCGAGAATCCATTTTCCCCTCAAGACCGGAGAAGTGCGGGTGGCGTACGACGATATTCCCAGGATGGATGCGTGCGTCACGATTCCGCTGCGCTGCTCGCCGTCCAGTTCCACGCGTTGAAACTGCTCGCCATCGATGCCGCGAATTCCGTAATACCGCGCGAGCGGACCGTTGACGAACGTGAAACGGCCGTCGATGAAGTCGAGGATGCTGCGGTTTTCCTGGAAGATCGTTCGTATGAACAAACGCGTCTCGTGCCGCATGGCCTCCAGCAATTCATCATCGACAGCTTTGAATTTTTCCGCATCGGGCTTGGTTCGATCCATGAGCCGCAGGTTCAGCCATTGCTCGCCGAAGTTTTCCACCAGAGCATTCGCCTTTGGATCCGCCAGCATCCGCCGGATCTCGGCGTTCAACCCTTCCGTCGTGCGAAGCCGTTTCTGTTCGGCCGCGGCGAGCAGATCGTCGTCGGGCATGCTGCTCCAGAGGAAGTAGGAGAGCCGTGATGCGAGCTCATGATCGTTGATGCTGTAGCTGCCGGCCCCAAAAGCGCTGGACGCGCCGGGAGGATCGCGTTCGATTCGAAACAGGAAATTCGGCGAGAGCAGAACCGCTTCGATCGCAACGCGAATGGCTTCCTCGAAGGAATCCCGCTTCTGCACCTGGTTCACGAGGCTGAGTATCTTGTTCACTTCCTGCTCGGTGACCGGACGCCGGTAGGCTCGAGTCATCAGCCTTGTCACGATCTGCCGCGCGCACGCTGTTGGGTAACGTCCGGGTTCGCCGCAAATGAAAATCCGTTTAAAGCCGGGAGGATGTGCCGGCGTCGTCACGAACGGGCCGACCACATCGACGTAGTCGATGTACAGCTTGCGCCGGCCATCCGGATTGAGCTGCTTTCGAGGATCGGTCACGTTGGCGTACTCGGGAAACGAAAAGCGGACCGGATGATCGCCCGCGCCAAGCCTGACGCGCACGATGTTTTCGCCGCGCGCGTAGTCGTAGTCGGCCATGCCTTCGACGATGTAAGAAAAGACGGTTCTGTCGTCGACCGTGAACCGCATTTCGATCGGGGGGGCGGCCACGCGGAGGTACTCCTCGCGAATCCTGCGCGCCTCTTCAGGGGAGGGACGCTGGCCGGCCGGTGGGCGTTCCTCTTTAACACCCGTTTCATTGCTCCGGAAGTTCTGGTACCGGATGCGGAACTCGTATTCGGCGTCCACTGGTGCGTGGAACGTGGAGTAGATCGCTCCGCGCAGCGAGAATGGCGTGACATTACCGCGCGCCGGCAAGCCGTCCTGCACCTTCTTGGACATCAGTTTGACGAGCAGTGTGGGCTGCTGCGGGACCGGTTCGCCGAAAACCGCGGCGCGAGAGACCGCGTGCGCGGCATTCCAGTATTTCTCCATCAGCAGCGGCGAGACAGACAGGACGTCGCCGATGTTGTCGAAGCCGTATCCGGAGTCGTCGATGGGAAATTCATCAGCCGGCCGGAGCGACACGCCAAGCAGATCGCGGATCGTGTTGTTGTACTCAGTCCGGTTCAAACGACGGGCAGTGACGCGTCCGGGGTCGGCTGTTTCCGTTCTGCCGGCCGCTGCAGCAGGCAGTTTTCGGATCCATTCGGTAACGGCCGCAAGCTCGGACGCGGAAAGCGGCGCCATCGGACGCGGAGGCATCGCTCCGGCGTTGAGTTTGTCGAGCACTTTCAGCCAAAGCTCGGGCTTTTGAGCTGCAGTGGCCGCATCGCGAAGCGGTTCGAAGCTGAGACCCGCCGTCTGAAGACGATCGTTGTGGCAGCTCATGCAGGTCTTCGAGAGAACCGGCAGGACCTGATTCTGGAATTCATCCGTGGACGAAGGACGAGGTGTTTGTCCGACGGAAGTCATCGTGAGCGACAGAATAAGGATGGCCAAGCGCGTTCTCATCGGAGTGAAGCATCTCCCGGCGCAAAAAGCCCTGTCAACGTTTTCGAGTCGCTTGACAACTTCCCGCGCCGGGCGCACACTCGCCTCAAAAATCTATGGGAAGACCTCAAAAGCCATCAACCGCTTCCGCCATGGGCACCCTCGACATCCTGATCCTCGCCCGGCTCGCCCGCGGGTCGATGCATGGTTTCGGGATTGCGGATTACCTGCATCAGGTGTCCGACGCTCTCCACGTGGATGAAGGCTCGCTCTACCCGGCTCTGCATCGACTGGAATCGCAGGGCCTCATCGAGTCCGAATGGGGAGTCTCTGAAAACAATCGCCGAGCACGCTTCTACAAACTACCGCCGCGCGGGCGCAAACAGATCACCGTCGAAGTTTCCAACTGGCGGCGGATGGTCGACGCGGTTAACGAAGTCATCGATCCTTTGGTGCCGTGATGCTGAAACAGATCTGGATCGACGTTCGTGTTCGCTTCTCCGCGCTCTTCAGGACACGAAGCCTTAAGGCGCGCGCGAGCGAGGAGATGGAATTCCATTTGGCCATGCGCGAACAGCAGCTGCTGGATTCCGGAGTGCGGGCAGATGAAGCACGCCGCCGAGCTCGCCGCGAGTTCGGCAACCGGCTGCTCGTTCAAGAAGAGACGATTGGTGCATGCAGGTATGCCGCCGTGGATGACTTCGCTCGGACAAATCGATCCTTACTACGTTTACCAGCCCGGCCAGGGCGCAATCCTGGTCAAGAGCAGGACCGGCTTTGGAACGACCGCTTCAGGTATCCGCGCTGCGGTGCGCGCACTCGATCCACGGCTCCCGGTTCAGGTGCTGCCATTGGAAGCGAACCTCGCGTGGTGGCGCGCCATGTCCGGCACGGTTTCGGCGCTCGGCGCCGGATTGGGTGCGTTGGCGCTGGTGCTGGCGACGGTCGGAGTGTACGGCGTCGTTTCGTACGCGGTTTCGAGACGGTATCGGGAGATCGGAATCCGCATGGCGCTGGGGGCCGGCGCACGCACAGTGCTCGGCCTGATCCTTCGCCAGACCATGCGTCCGGTCATCATCGGTGCAGTCATCGGTATCGCAGCTGGCGCAGCGATGTCCCGAATTCTATCGATCGTCTTGTTTGGAGTGAGCCCGGCCGATCTGATCGGGTTTGGCGGCTCCGCTCTGCTTGTGGTCCTTGTTGCGCTTGCGGCGGGCGCTCTTGCCGTTCGGCCGGCGATCCGGACGGATCCGACTGTCGTTCTGCGTCACGAATGAGGAATCAAAGCGAGAGGGAACCCAAAACATTCTGTTCGTGCTGAGAATGCTTACGTCCCCTCTCGTTTGACAAACTACTTTAGGATCGCGCCACCATTACTACCATCAACCTTGCAGGGACGTCCGGCTTTCAGCCCTTCCGGGACGTTCGTGCTGTCGCCATGTGAGAGATGTGTATTCAAGGCGTTCTGGGAGATTTCAATGACGTGAGCTTGTCCGTTGCCTACGGCGTGGCATACCTTAATCTTCTTTTCAGGAGCGTTCTGGCTCCTGGCTTCAAATGTTATGCCAACGATGACTGCTGCTCCGACCGCTAATGCGAGTGCTTGCCTCATGCGCCTTCTCCTTATTGTTTTGATACAGAAAGAGTCTTGGAGCTGCCTATCAGGATTCCTTTCCCTTTTTCGACTCTTTCGCTAACCGTTCTCTGCACATGCGTGGCCAAGATCTCAAGCCTTTATTTATGAATGACATCCGCAAACGGGTGGTCCCCGGCGTCATTCAACTTGGTTGACGGGGCGTTAGGATAGAAACACAGGCTCCGGACGAATCCGAATGTCGTTCTGCGTCACGAATGATAGATAATCAAACGACGGTATGCTTCGCTACGGATCAGTCGCGGTGCTTTTGGCGATGTTGCTCTTCGTCGTTGCTTCGTCTCTGACCGCCCACTCTTCTTCTGCGGTCAGCAAAACTCCGGTTGACGTTCGGATGGACAGGGACGATGTCGCAAACGTCAGCAAGTCGCCGGTTTCGTCGATCGCGATTCCCCTTGTGTCCCAGACCGCGATCTCTGTCGATACAACTTCGCATTCAGATCTTCCTCTCCATACAGCCGGCAAAAAGCCGCTGCTTCAGAAGCAGCAGTACGTGTTTCGGATTTAGCCCAACAGTTCAATAGCTCCAGTCAACGCCACCATTTCCCGCAACTAAGCATTTTTCTGCCGGCTCGCATGCGCGCGCGCTCGGCTAAGGGACGCTATGAACAAAAGAATTCGAACACGTTTATTGATCGCCCTCTTCCTGACTGCCTTGTCCATTTACTTGTTTGCCGGTTTTCCGCCGAGCATCTCCAACATGAACGAGCGGATCCACCGCGGACTCGATTTAAGTGGGGGAATTCATCTCGTGCTTCAAGTCGTCACGGACGATGCGATCCGGGCCGAAACGGATCAGGCTATCGATTCCATTCGATCCGAATTGGGAACACAGAACATTGTGGTCGCGCAGGTTGCAAGAATCCACACGGATACGTTTCTCGTACGAGGTGTCGACACGGATAAAGATGCTCAGTTCCGCACCGCGGTTGAAACCGTGTTGCCGGACTGGGAACTCCGCCGCGCAGGCGACACGGGACCGAATGCATACACCATCACGCTGAAGCCCGGCCCCAGCGCCGCTCTGCGCCGCCAGGCTGTGGACCAGACAATCCAGGTTATTCGGAACCGGATCGACAAACTCGGCGTGACAGAGCCGGTGATTCAAAAGCATGGCTCGGCGGATCAGTACGAGATCCTGGTTCAACTGCCCGGCCTTGATAATCCGATCCGAGTCCGCGAAATCATCGGGGCTACCGCGGCGCTGGAATTCAAACTCGTCCACAGCGGACCGTTTCCGGACGAAGGCGCGGCTCGTTCCGGTCTCGGCGGGATGGTTCCAGTCGATCTGGCGCTGGTGCCTTCGAATGAAGGCGAACCAAAGTCGGATGCATATTATGTCGTCCAGCGATCTTCTTCTGTGACCGGTCGTGATTTGAAGACGGCCTTCGTTTCACGTGATGAAAACGGCCACCCCGCCGTCGGTTTTAACCTGACGAGCGACGGCTCGCGGCGCTTTGCGCAGGTGACGGAGCAGAATATCGGCCGCAGACTCGCCATCGTTCTGGATGGACGAGTTCAATCCGCGCCCAACATTTACACGAGAATTGCCGACACTGGAGTCATCGAAGGAGGGCCGAAGGGATTCTCGCCGGAAGAGGCTCGCGATCTCGCATTGATCCTGAAGTCCGGCGCGTTGCCGGCATCCGTCAAGTACCTTCAGGAAGAGAAGGTGAGCGCGACGCTGGGTGCCGACTCGATTCGCGCGGGTGTCATCGCGTCCGCGGTGGCCTTGATGGCGGTCATCGCGTTCATGTTGTTTTACTACCGGCTGGCGGGCGTGAATGCGACCATCGCTCTTGTCCTGAACCTGGTCATACTTCTCGGCGCGATTGCTTACTTCGGCGTCGCGCTCACGTTGCCCGGCATAGCAGGTGTCACTCTGACGATTGGTGTCGGCATCGACTCGAATGTTCTGATCTTCGAGCGCGTGCGGGAAGAGCTTCGGGCCGGAAAGACGCCCGTGGCCGCGGTGGTCAACGGTTTCAGCCGCGTGTTTATTACATTGGTGGACACGCACTTCGCGGCAGTCATATCGGCGGCTTTTCTGTTCCTGTTTGGGACCGGGCCAATCCGAGGATTTGCCGTGACCCTCGTGATTGGCCTCGTGTCGAACATGTTCACTGCTGTGTTCGTTTCGCGAACGCTGTTCGAATGGTTGCTTGCGCGGCAGCGAGGCGGCGCGACGGTGAGTATTTAACGGATTTACGGGGCGCGAGGCGGTCGCCTATACGGGCGCCGCCTCGACCTGAATGGGGACCTCTTCAGCGTCGGTCACTTTGATATCTTCAATCGAAACATCCGCAATCAAAACGTAGGTTTCCCCGTCGTCCAGCAAGTGCATCAGATCTCGGTCGAGTACTTTGAACTGACGGTTATAAGCGTCGTACTGAACCTTTATCAGGACCATAAGCACCTCCATGTCTGCGCCAAAAAACGAAAAAGTCCTCAAGGTCATCAGCGACTTGAGGACTTCGTTGTCAGAAACTCCACTGGCACGTCGTTGTGCGGAAAATGGTAGGTCTTTTGTATGGACCCCGGGACTTTATGTCAAGGATTTTTCCGGCCGCCATTAAGCGCCGGGTGTAAACTCGCCTTCATGAGGAAAGTGCTGGTTGTCGCCGGGATTCTGGGGCTGAGCGTCTATGCCTTCGCTCAGTTCGGCGGCATCTTCGGCGGCGGTAGTCGATCTCGCAATACCGGGCCACCGATTTCACGAACGTGCCTGGTTCCGGGTTACGGAGCATCGGAGGACGCGCGCAGCAACCACAAGGACTCGGGCTTCGTATACGCGCGAGTCCGCTACAACATGCATTCGTGGTGGCGTTCGGAAACTCCGGAAGCACCCTGGCATCACGATTTTCCGGATGGCGACACGATGTTCCCGACATCTCTGGTGCGTTTGACGACGGTCGAAACGTCGCCGGAGTCTTTTCAAATCGTCGACATCGACAGCAAGGAACTCTTCAAGTACCCGTTCATCTATATTTCCGAACCGGGTTTTCTCGATCTCCGTCCGGCCGACGTCAAAAACCTTAAGGAGTATTTCGATCGCGGTGGTTTTCTCCTGTTGGATGATTTCCGCGGCAACGCGAGCGACCGCACGCACTGGCAGAACATGGAAGAGCAGATGCGGAAGATATTTCCGGATCGCCAGATCAAGCCGGTGACCGCTTCTCATCAGATCTTTCAGTCGTTTTTTGACGTCAATCCGGAGGGTATGGAACCGCCGTACCGCATGCAGAACTCCGGCGACGTTCAGTTCTTCGGCATCGAGGATTCAAAAGGCCGGATTCAGGTGATGATCGATTACAACAACGATATCGGCGAGTTCCTCCAGGCCCTCGATCTCGGGACATGTTCGCTGCACGACGCGGGTACCGCCGTCGAGCTGGCCGTGAATTACGTGATCTATTCGATGACACATTGAGGCGTTGAGGATTTTAGTGAGAAGACTATTAATGTTGTTCCTATGTCTCGCCACTATCGTTCCTCTTGCCCTCTCCGACTGGTCGGAACCTACACCGGAATTCACTTTTGCGCGGCTGGCGGTAACGAACAACAGCCGGTGGATACAGCACTGGCCAGATTACTTTCCCGACCAGCCGCCCTGGAAGCACGATTACCCCGAGTCCGACGAATTCGGCATTGGACTCATCCATGAACTAACCGGAATCCGAGTCGGGCCGGATTCGTACAAGA
>Ga0137433_1000797_pt1 | contig 15138 bp, 9 predicted proteins | sample EasRivERMZT840_2_FD_102335 | JGI IMG/M metagenome (GOLD analysis project Ga0137433, IMG submission 102335) | Soil microbial communities from meander-bound floodplain in the East River, Colorado, USA - East River MetaG ERMZT840_2 | ecosystem: Environmental > Terrestrial > Soil > Floodplain ...
CAATTTTTTCCGTGGAGCTGAAGCGCACGTCGGAGGTCTTGCCAGTACGCAGGCTGCGGAGGGAGGCTTGCACAAAGGCGCGAAGATTGCCCGGCGTGCGGTGCTGCATGTCGAGGACGACAGTGACTTCGCCGTTGTAGCTGATCGCCATGCCGCGGCGAAGATCGTTTGCTGTTGCCATAAAATTGTGTAGTTCGCCCGCCGACCGGCTTATCCCGGATACGTAGGGAGCGTGGAAACTAGCCAAGAGTCTCTTGAATGCAAGCCCCGAGTTGGGATTTCTGGCTTGCATGGGTGTGCACGCCTCAGCCACCGTGGGGCAATCAAAATCCACGTTTCAACCGCGTCGCGCGCGCCAGCCAGCGTAGGGCAGGCATCCTGCCTGCCCACGTGGCGAAGCCGACGGATTACCCGCGCTTACGCGCCAGGGGGCAGGCAAGATGCCTGCCCTACCTTCCGGTTCACGCGAGTTCTTCTTTCGGCGCTGGCATGGGCGGCTTTCGCCGGCGTGTGTCTAGCTGCTTCGCTACCGCCCATTCCAGATTACCAGGTGGGCGAGCGAGCTGAGGCTGATGTAATGACTCCAATTCCGCTGGTGGTGTTCGATCCCGCTCGAACCGAAGGCCTCCGCCAAAGCGAAGCGCAGAAAACGCCGCCAGTTTTTCGATACGATCCCGAAGCCGCCAAAAAAGCCGAGCAAGCGCTCAAGCTCGATTTCGCCGAGACTCGTTCGCAGTTTGCGAATGGCCTGGAGGAAATCTTCATTCACCCGCTGCCGCTGCTGGCCGCAGAACTGGCGCAGCCTCAATTCGGCGAATGGACTGGCCGGTTCCGCGAGCGACATCCGAACTTCCCGTTGACCGCAAACCTGGCGGAGCTTTGGGCTTTGGGCGACTCCGGCGAAGTAGCGCTGAACACCTTACTCACGAAGCTTCCCGGCATCGTTCGTCCCTACGTGCGCAGCGACTCTCTGCCGCCAGGCGAACGGCTGACCACCGGGTCGCTCCGCCTCATCGCGGCGGACCAGACCGACACGGCGCTGACCCTGGCAGACGTGGACAGGCGCGGCCGCAATCTGGCTCGCACGAATCTGATTACACTCAGTAAACTCCAGCAGGACGCGCTGAGGCGCGCTGTGCCGGAGGAACAGGCGGCGGTGAAATATGTCGCTGGCTTCATCCGGCCCAATCTGATCTTCGACGTGGATCTGACCCGGCAGGCGCGCGGGCGCCGCATCGAGGCCATCAACGCGGCGGACCGTTACACTGCCGGCCAACGGCTGGTGGCAAAGGGAGAAATTGTGAGTACGAAGGCCAAGTTTGCGCTCGAAGAACTGCGTTCGCGAACGGCCGCCGACCGTGTCCAAGCCACCGCCACGCTGGAGCGAACGAGTGTCGAGGCACAAGCTGTTGCCGCACGGCGCCTGGCCGAAGCGGCCCGTCGCACGAACCGCTGGCTGTTCGCTGGGCTGGGCGCTGCGGTCGTGGTGTTTTGTGCGATAGTGGCGGGATGGTTCCTGCGCCGGCGGGCGATGGTGCGTACTTCCCTCGATTCTTCGCTGGCCATCGTCAGCCTGCGGGATGGACCCAGTGAAGACCTGGCGTGGCGGGGGCGCGCATTAGCAGCGGAAGCGCGGGCGCAGAAAGCGACGGCGATGCTGCGCGCCAATCTGCTGCCACACCTGGCGCGCTGGATGATGAATGAACTGATGCAACGGCTCCTGTCCCAGCGGTCGGAGATTGTGACCGGCCAGCAGAAGGCGGAGCGCGAAGTGGCCGAGCTCGCGGCGCGATTGGAGGAAGTTCACGCACCGCTGGAGGATCGCCTGCGGGCCTACGAGCAGCGCATCGCGCAACTGGAGGCGGAGCTGGCCGCCAAAGGCGAACAGAACCTGGATTTGATCAAGGCCAAGATCGAGACGACGCGCAAGAAGTTGGACGGCGAACGCTCTGGGGAGCGGTTGGATTGGAATTAGGTTAGCAGCCGCGTCCGAGCCGTCGGCATTTCTCCCTCTCTTCCCGAGGCACGAGGGAGGAGAGGGCCGGGGAGAGGAGGAGTTTTTGCTGGATGGCTGATTCAAGCGTCACTCCGCGACGCCAGATTCGATGGGGCCGTGGTCTACCGCCAACAGGTCGCTCCGCGACCGGACGAAAAATGAGATGAGCCCGCGAGCCACACCGAATCGGTCGGAAGTAAAAACATGCTCAAGCAGTGTCGCCTTCAGCCGATCTATTTAGAGCACAGGTGACACGGGAAGCGTATCCCGATCAAACGTCACCATAATCACGAACCAAAAAGAACAACATGAAGTCACAAGCCAAGTCCTCCAAATCTCAATCCCCATCCAAGCTGATCTCCGGCGTGTTCGGCAAATGGCTCCGCTCCATCCCGCAGAGCTCCAATCCGACGGTGACGCTCCACCCGCCCGTAAGCATGACCCAAACCCAATGGGCGATGCTGGCGGTCGAAGCCGCCCGCCAGGGAATCACCCTGGATGACCTGTTGCAAAACTCAATCAACACGTTCGTCGGAATGGTCGAAGACGACGTCGCCAAGGCCGCCTAGTTGCTCGCGGTCCCGACCGCGCCGCACTCCAGATTCAGCAACGCAAGGCAGGGGATCGAATATTCCCGCGCCTTGCGTTGATTCTTTGTATCCACCGCCGTACCGGGCCTCCGAACAGCATGCCCCCAACTGGAATCGGAACTGGCCAAGGGCGAACAGAAGCTCGATTTGATCAACGCTAAGATCGAAACCACACGGAGGCAGATGGAAGGCGAGCGACGGTTCCAGTGTTTCGCCCTATCGTCGGTATTCCGCGCTACGAGTGGTCAGGCGGCGTCATACTCGGTCAACAAATCAATCTTGTCGTCTTCCTCGCGCGACCTCGCAACATCCAGCGCGCTCTGTCCGTTCTTGTCGGTAGCTTTTGCGTCTGCTCCGAGCTCGAGTAAAGCTTCCATCGCCTCGTAGCCCTCTGCCTCGGCAGCCTGGACATGCAACGGTGTGCGACCATCATTGGAGCGGATGTTGATGTTAGCACCGCGACGAACGAGAAGCTCCACCATCTCGGGATAAACAGCCAAGTGAAGCGGCGTGACGCCCTCGTCGTTCTTGGCGTTCGGGTCTGCTCCTGCGTCCAACAACAACTCCGCCATCTCAAACTGCTCCTCACCGGCAACGCCGTGAAGCGCGGTGAAGCCCCACTTAATCGTGGAGCGAACCATTGCTGGGTCTGTAGCAAGCATCTGGCGCACTGTGTCAATGTCACCGAATGTCGCTGCGTCGTAGAATTCTTGGCTCATGGCGGTGCGGGTAGTCGGCTAACAGTTATTCGACCGCAGCTTGCGGTTAAGCACGTCCAGAAAATCACTATGGGACGGCGCGATCGATCATGGAGGCAGTGTAAGTTGCGAAATCTGACTGTCCAGCGGGGGTTTTGCTAAGAGTCGTCGGATTACCCCAGGCTAGTCTACTCTGACCAGACCTTGGCATCCTGCCGGATGTGCCAGAGTTGGAGGCGGCCATCGCGCAGTTTGATCCCGGCCGTTGCCTTGTAGCCGTCTGGTGTGGGTTGTAGCGTGGGTGGCTTTGCCAGCTTTGATCCGCTGTTGAAGCCCAACTCCGCCAGGCTCGCGGCCCATTTCTTATTGGCCTTCTGATAGTCCTTTTGCGCGTAGTAGATTTCCTGCAACACGGTGCGCGCGGGCGCTGAAGGATCGGGAACGAACTTCGCCTTGCCCGGTTTCTGTTTACTGAACTGCACGTGGCCCCACTTCTCCGGCCGGTGCATGTCGATGATGCCCTGCGGGGACCAGACCCAGTTGTCTTCCTTTTTGCCGGGCACTTTGCGGTAACCGCCATCGATGATGTCGAACAACCACTGGACGCGCGAGAAGCTCACGCGCCATTGGTCGCCTTCGCGCGGCGGCGCGGAGCAGCGGGCGAATTCACCGAGCGCCTTCCACGGAAAGGCAATTTCGAGTGTCCAGCCTTTGTCGCGGTCGGCGGGATCATTGAGTGTGCCCTGGATGTGGACGGCGGTTTTGAGCCCGGGGATTTCCCATTCGTTGAGCGCTGGCCCGCCGTCCTTGTAGGGCTTGGGCAGGCGCAGATCCCAGCCGGTGTTGAGCGCGTTGATCTCGAACTCGTAGTATTCGTGGCTGTCGCCATCCGGATCGATGAACACTTCGAAATCCGGATCGTGAAAGATGACCGCATCGTGATTGGTAAGCGTGCCCCAGACGTGCGGCTCCTCCAGTTCGGCGGCGACATAAAAGTATTGGTCGTCCCAAAGCATCTTCGCGCGCGTGCGGTGGCGAGGCTTGGGCTTGGCGGTACCTTCGATGTCCACGAAGTATTCGGTCCAGGGTGCGGCCTTCCAGGCGGCGTCATCCAGTTTGCCGTCGATTTGAACCGGCGTGGCGGCTTGATAGCAAAGGTAGTTGCGCGGGGTGATGTCTTTCATCCGCGCCCAGTCGTCGCGGTAGGCGGCGTGGAGAGGTGTCGATGCGAGGAGAAGAAGGACGGCGATCCAAACGCGGTTGCAGGACAGATACCGTTCGGCGGTTCCGGCAATGGGCGAAGCCGGTGGGTGACAGGGTGCGCCCTTCCCCCTCACCCTTGGGGAGAGGGAGTCCGGTTGACCGCGCGTCGTGGACACCAACGCGCTCGACCACGGTGTGCGGCGGGGGAGAATTCCCCCTCCCCCTTGGGGAGAGGGCCGGAGTGGGGAAGGAGTCGTCGCCATTCTTGATTGCATCCATTGGCGCCGGGATCGCTTTGAGTCATTCATTGTGAGCCTCCGGCTTGTCTGAGGTTGGTGACCTCGCTTTCACTGGCCTCACGCCCCACAGTTCATGGAGTAACTCGAACATCTCCGGGTCGTGCTGCTTCAACTCGGCGCTGACGAAGGGGAAGTAGTCGTTGACTCCGAAGAACGCCTCGGTGGCCTCGGCGAAGTATTCCTGATCGTTGTTGAGCGCGTAGTGGCGGACGGTCCGGCCGTTCCACTGGAGAACCTTTTCGTACGTCTTTGAAGCGACAGCCTTCTCGTAGGCCGCTTTCAACTTCGGATGCCCGTGGCCAAGCGTGCGATGATGATAGCCGTGCGCCAGTTCGTGCAGGACCATCCACGGCTGTTGTTTGGTCCAGGACAGGAAGTTGGTGGCGTTGGCCAGTTCGACCGCGCCGGCCTTGGCCGGGTTCATGTCGTGTTCGCGCAGCCAGCCGGCGGAAGGGTGATAGCACATGCAGGGATGTCGTGGGTGGGCCAGTTCCACCCAGATGGGAATCTCGCGCAGCTTCGGCACCGCGTTCGTGGGGACGACACGGGTGATCTGATAAAGCTGAAACTCCAGCAACCTTAGTGACTCCTGCGCGAGCTTGTCTTCCTTCAACAGTTGTTGGTGGATGCGAACGGTCCAGCCTTCGATGGAGCGGGTTTCGTAAGACTCGACGGAATCATAAGCGAACGCTCGGCCTGCCAGGAAAAGGACGAACCCGGCCAGCAATAGGCTGACGAGGCGGCGTAACATCAAGCATTGCCGGACGAGAGCGTTCATCGGAAGCGAGCGGAGAGTGACGACGGCACGCCCACGGGTCAAGACAGGGGAGAATCGGATCGCGGCTGTGTCGTCCTCGACCAGCCGCAGCAAGCCTGCCATCGGCAACCGTGCCTGCTGCGCATCACAGAGGCGCGGTCCCGAGCGCGGGTCTGCGACCCGCAGCAGCGTCACGTCGAATGTTGCGCGTGGAGAATTTCTCCCTATGCTTCGCGGGACGCTGTTGCAATACTTCGCTCATGCAGAGTTGGATTCGAGATTACGTAACGGCGCAAAAAGCGGCCCTGGATTCCATCCCAGTCGAGGCGGTGGTCAGGCTGATTGAAACCCTCCGCCAGGCGCTCAAGGAAGATCGGCAAATTTTTGTCTTCGGCAACGGCGGCAGCGCGGCCAACGCCTCGCATTTTGTGACGGACCTGGGCAAGGGATCTTCGGACAAGATCGGGAAGCGTTTCCGCTGCCTCTCGTTGAACGACAACGTGAGCTGGCTGACGGCACTGGGTAATGACTACGCCTACGACGAAGTGTTCTCCCGGCAATTGATGAACTATGGCAAGCCCGGCGACCTGGTGTTCGTGATGAGCGTGAGCGGCAGTTCGCCGAATGTGGTGCGCGGCGTCGAGTGGGCGAAGAAGAACGGCCTGCGGACCATAGCGCTCGTCGGCGGCAAGAAAGGGAGACTGGCCGAACTGGCGGACACCGTCATTGTCATCGACTCCACGCATTACGGTCGGGCAGAAGACGCGCAGATGGGCATCTGCCATATGCTTTGCTACGCTTTCATGGAGAACCCGCAACTGGCCGCCTCCTAGCCCGTTTTCTCACCCGACTTTGTGGCGTCAGGCGTCCTCGCCTGACGTAGAGGGCTGGCGTCCCGCCGCCCGGAATTGCTCCCAGCCAGCGGTGTCTCCTGAGTTTTTTCGGCGTGCTTCCTCCCGGGCGAGACGCCACGGCTCTACGTCAGGCGGACGCTTGACGCCACATGACGAGGAGTGAATTTCCGTCAATCACCGGGATTCCCCTAATCGGGGTGTTGTGCTTTCGCCGCCTCGCCCACGGGTAGCGTCCTCAATGGGCAGCGGTTCGTTCGCAGCGGAGACTGATTGCACCCGGCTGAAACCGCGCCGGGCAGTCTTGCGCAATTGCTGACATGAAAATGACGTGGATTTCCAGGAGTCGCGGCTGGTTGGCGGCGTACATCGGCGTGTTGGGCATCGTAGGCGCGCCGCGCGAAATGGTTTGGGCCAACGACCTCGCCCTGTTCGAAACAGTGTATGCGACCGACTTCATGGTCGCCGCCGTGGGCGGGTTGCGCAACTCCGCCAGCTCTGGTTTCAACATCAGCGGCCTCAGCGGCACGGTGAACAAGGCCTACCTCTATTGGCACGGGCCGATGAATTCCACGAACCCGCTGGCCAACGCCACCATCCATTTCAACAACCAGCCCGTGACTGGCGTCAACATCGGTTACTCGGACGACAACTGCTGGGGATTCAACAACAGCCAGGCCTATCGCGCGGACGTGACCAGCTTCGTTCGGGCCGTGCGCAACGGCACTTATTACCTGTCGAAGTTCGTGAAGCAGGGCACCAACATCAACGCCAACGGCGCATCGCTCCTCATCTTCTACAACGACAGCAACGCGGCGAACAACCGGGACATCGTGATCTTTGACGGCAACGATTCCAACGCGGACAACTTCTATGACGCTCCGGGGTGGAACGTGAGCTTGAGCAGCATCAACTACACCTCTGGCCGCGGCTACATCCAACTGCACGTCTCTGACGGCCAGATTTACGAGGACGATGCGCTCGTCCTGAATGGTGAGAATCTCGAACCTCGCGGCGAGGTGTTCCAAGGCACGACGGTGCCGGCCGCCAACAACGGTCCCGGCGGCACCGGCCGGCTCTGGGACGTGAAGACCTACGAGGTTACTGAATTGCTCGCCGCCGGATCGAACACGCTGGCATTAACACACAGCTATCTGGGCCGGAGCCGCCAGCCGCGGGGTGATTGCGTGAGCCTGATTGTGGCGGCCATTAATTTGCCTGAAGGCGCGGCCCCGCCTCCACCGCCGGCCAACAACGCGCCTGTTGTCACAGGTACTCCGGCGATCACCGTCAATTCACCCGCTCCCATCACCGTTCAAGCCATAGCGACTGACGCCGATGGCGAACCGTTGACTTACACCATCGCGATTGACGGTGTGATGGTTTCGACCGACGCCATTCCCGCTGGTTCACCGACAACCACCGGCGGCCTCGCCATCACGAACGGCTTCGGCCTGGGCCAGCACACGGTGGTCTTCACAGCCGATGACGGCGTCAGCAGGGGCAGTTTTACCACTGTGGTCAGCGTCATTGACAACACGCCGCCCGGGATCGCGGTCGAAAACTTCGTCGTCCCGAGCGACCTCGGCCGGACCAACGCAATGGTGGATTACCGCAACCGGTTGAGTGTCACGGACGACTTTCCGGGAGTGACCTGGCTGGCCAACCGGATGCCGGGCACCGCGTTTCCGATTGGGAGCACTCTGGTGACCGTGACCGCCGTGGACGGCTCCGGTAATCGCACCCAGCGCAGCTTCACCATCGCCGTGAGCGACAGCCTGCCGCCCATGGTCATTTGCCCGCTCGACATGCTGCGCCCGGCGGATCCCGGCGCCAGCGGCGCGGTCGTTCACTGGAGCATCTCTGCCCAGGACAACCTGCCCGGCTGCACCGTCACTTGCACGCCGCCGTCTGGATCCGTTTTCGCGGTCGGGATCACCACGGTGGTCTGCCCGGCCCGCGATGCCGCCGGCAACACCGCCAACTGCATGTTCACTGTGATGGTGATTGACCGCGAGCTGCCTGTGCTCACGGTGCCGACCAACATGGTCGTTGCGACGGATCCCGGGCAGGAAATCGCCGTGGTCAATTACACTGCGACGGTGACGGACAATGTTCCCGGCGCCACGGTGACTTGCACCCCGCCATCCGAGACGCCTTTCCCAATCGGCATCAATGTTGTCAACTGCATCGCCTCCGATGCCGCCGGCAACGTGGTCACCAACGGCTTCACGATTTCCGTGATCGATCCGCACGGTCGCGACATTCAGCCTCCGGTCATCACCGTCCCGGAGAACATCGTAGTGCCGACCGATCCTGGAGCGAATAACGCGGTCGTTAACTACGCCGTGACCGCCACGGACAACCAGCCCGGCGCCACGGTTGGTTGCCTGCCACCTTCCGGCTCTGCTTTTGCGATGGGAGTCACCGCGGTGGTTTGCGACGCCAATGATGTGGCGGGGAACCGATCTACCAAGAGCTTTACGATTACTGTCGAGGACCGTGAGAAACCCGTGCTCGAGGTGCCCGCGAACCTGTTTGTCGTGGCCGGTCCCGGTCAGTCCAATGCTGTCGTTGAGTACGCCGCGAGCGCCACCGACAACAGCGGCTCAGTCGCCATCGTCTGCGTGCCTCCGACTGGAACGGCCTTCGCGGTCGGCATCACAACTGTCACCTGCACTGCCATCGATGATTCGGGTAATGTCGCCACCGGCGGCTTCACCGTCACCGTCACGCGCACCGCGCCGCCACCGGACCATGGGTGCATCACCACCTCCAGGCCCATCTTGTGGCCGGCCAATCGCAAGATGATCCCGATGAGCGTCTGGCTGAAATACGACAAGAAGAAGGTCAAGTTTTCCAGTGCTCGGATCGTCTCCGTGACCAGCAATGAGCCGGACACCGGCTTGGACGCCGAGGACATCGGCCCGGACTGGGAAATCACCAATGTCGGGAAGCTCAAGCTCCGGCTTCGCGCCGAGCGTGATCCCAACGGCACGGGCCGCGTTTACACGATCGTCGTCGAAGGCAAAGACGCGAAGGGTAATGTTTATCTCTGCCAGACGACCGTCACCGTGCCCATCGAGAAGCCGTCGAAGAAAAAGAAGAAGTGACGCGCGCGAGCTGATCGGGAGGGTGAGGCTCCTGCCGAACCCATCTGTGTATCCCGGACACGCCCAGAGCGGCCGGCGGTTCGCCCACCGCAATGGGCCGGTCCACCCTCCGCAGTGGCAGGGGCAGGGGAGCACAGGCGACTTCAATACTACGGCTCTCCACTGCTACGGAGGACGGGTGGCCCATTCCCCCAGACCAACCAATCACCGCGCCGCGGTGTCCACGCCCTGGCCGTCGGCCCCTTCGCCGTCGAGGTCGATGAGAATGTCGCGCGGCTCGGCGCCTTTGCTGGGGCCGACGATGCCGCGATTCTCCAATTCATCCATGATGCGCGCGGCGCGGCCGTAGCCAAGCTTCAGGCGGCGTTGCAGCAGCGACACGCTCGCCTTTTGTTCGCTGCGGATGACTTCGATGCATTGCTCGATGAGCGCCTCGTCTTCGCCGCAACCGCTTTCGCTATCGTAGCTGCTCACGGGCTTGGAAAGCTGTTGGTGGATTTCCACCTCATAGCTCGGCTTGCCCTGCTTGGCGATGTAATCGACCACGTGCTGGATTTCCTGGTCGGTGATGAGCGCGCCCTGGGCCCGGATGAGTTTAGCCGAACCGGGCGGCAGGTAAAGCATGTCGCCCTTGCCTAGGAGTTTGTCCGCGCCCATCGCGTCGAGAATCGTACGCGAGTCCACACGCGCGGCGACCTGGAAGGCAATACGCGCCGGGATGTTCGCCTTGATGACACCGGTGATGACATCAACGCTGGGCCGTTGCGTGGCCACGATGCAGTGGATGCCCGCGGCGCGCGCCATTTGCGTGATGCGCGCGATGGCCATTTCCACATCGGCGGGCGCGACCAACATCAGGTCCGCCAGCTCGTCTATAATGACCACGATGTAGCTGAGCTTCTCCGGGATGACGATGTCATCGTCACGCGGCACGACGATTTCCTCGTCCACTTCCACCGCGAAGCCGTCTGCGCCCGGCTCGACCTTCTCCTTCTTCGAGGTGAGCGGGAGTTCCTGTTGCGGGAGCGGCGCGGCGTGCTTGCCCTTGGGCCGTTCGTTGAACGATTTGATGTTGCGCACGCCGACGCGCGCAAAAATCTGGTAGCGCTTCTCCATCTCGTTCACCACCCAGCGAAGCGCGAGGATGACCTTCTTCGGGTCGTTCACCACCGGCACGACGAGGTGGGGGAGCGCGTTGTATTGTTGAAGCTCGACCACTTTCGGATCGATCATCACGAAGCGAAGCTGGTCCGGCGGAAATTTGTAGAGCAGCGAGGCGATGATGGCATTGATACAAACGGATTTGCCGGAGCCCGTGCTTCCGGCGATGAGCAGGTGCGGCATGTCGCCCAGATCCGCGACAATTGGATGGCCATACACGTCCTTGCCCAGTGCCAGCGGGATGCGCGCCTTGCTCTTCTGCCACTCCTCGCTTTCGAGAAGGTCACGCATGATGACCTTGGTCTTGACGGCGTTCGGCACCTCGATACCTACGGAACTTTTCCCGGGGACGGGCGCGAGGATGTTGATGCGCTCAGCCTTGAGGGCGGCGGTGATGTTGTTATTGAGGTTGACGATCTTTTCCAGCTTCACGCCAGGCGCGGGATGCAGCTCATAGCGGGTAATGGTCGGGCCTTTAGTGATGTCGCCGAGCGATACCTCGATGTCGAACTGCGCCAGCGTCTGCTGCATCAGCCGCGCGTTGGCCATCAACTCCTCCTTTGACTCGGTGGGCTTGACGGCCACATCGGGGTATTGGAGGAAGTCCATCGGCGGCAACTGATAGTTGCCGATCAACGGCGTGGAGGCGACGGAGATGGGTTTCTTCTTGAGGGGCGCGCGCCGGGCTGAGCCGGTGTTGTCTGTGACTTTGATGTTCTCTGGCGGTGCGCTGGCAGCGGCGGGTTCGAGTTTCTCCGGCTCCGCCTGTTCCCGGCCCTCTCCTCCATCCGATGGTGGCGACAATCGGGAAGAGGAGGCAGTCTTGTCGGCAGATGGGTCTTGATTGCGCGCAGATTCATCCTCGGCGCGATCCGCCTTCTTCGCTGATTCAGCACGCTTGCCCAGGATGTCGGCAGTGGACGCAGCGGTGAGTTCCTTTGCAGAAATCACTTCGCCTTCCAATTCGCCCTTCTCAATGGCCGGCTCTTCGACGCGTGACTTCGTCGCCCCCTTGCCGCCGCGGGCACTTGGCACACTCAGATCACGCACTGTCGGCGCGGGCACGGGCCGGCCATCAGCGCCCAGGCCGGATTTCTCGCGCTCCTTCGGTTTCTCACGGTCCATCTGTTCCTGGAGCTTTCGGGCCTGCTTCTCCAAATCTCGCGCGCGGCGGGCCAGGACTTTTTCCTCGGGCGACAGGCCTTTGTCTTTAATTTCGTCCTCCGCACTCTCTTCGCGCGGCCTTGGCGCGACACGGCTGCGCAGCCACGGACCAAGCTGAAAGTTGGTGAGGAAAATCAAACTGACGGCGTAAAGCGTGCAAAAGATGATGGTGGCACCTGGCCTGCCGAAATGCCCAAAGACCAGGCTGTTCATGATCTTCCCGAGATAACCTCCCGCGCTGGGCGCATTGATGTTTTGCCGCAGCGTCTCCAGGAAATCGGAATACAGATCGAAGAACCCGAGGCAGGTGACGAACAGCACGGCTGCCCAGGCCCAGCGGCGCTTCAAGTAACTCAGGAACTCGAACAGATACCCCAGTCCGAAGAGCATCAGCAGCACGGGCAGCACGAACGCGCCGCCGCCGAAGCACTGGAACAGCAAATTGGCGATGTGTGCGCCCGCGCCGCCGATCCAGTTGTGCGTGGTCTGATTGGGCGGAAACTTGTTCGCGCTCACGTCACCGCGATCAAACGAAAGCTGCGCGACCATCAGGAGCAGCGCCGTGGCGATGAGCACGATGCCGATGATGTCGCTGAAGCCGCGGTGCTGCTGCGCGGCGTCCTTCGATTCCTTCCGAGCCATGCGATCAAGCGTAAGAACGCAGGCGCAAAGTTCAAGGTCAGAAGTGAGTGGGGCGAATCGGCGTTAAATGGAATTTCGAGAAGTCGGTCCCCCCATTTCTGTCGTCCCTTCAGGACTCGTTGGCATCGGCCGAGCCAGCCCAGCGTTGAAACGGTGGGCTATTGTCGCGTGTCCTGCGGGATAACGGACTGCCTGGGTTTCCGAAAGGTGGTCATGCCAGTCTGGGCTAAACGCACCGCAGCTTTGCTACGTAAGCTCCGTCAACTGCGTCTGCGAAGGGGAGCAACGCGCGTTCGCTGTCGAGGCGGAATTCCTTGCGTCCCGCGAGGAACTCCTGCACCACGCCATCATTCTCCTCCGGCTCCAGGCTGCAGGTGCTATAGACGAGCGTTCCACGCGGCTTGAGCAATATGGCGGCCTGGCGCAGCAGTTCGAGTTGCACACCCTTCAACCGATCGATCTCGGCGAATTGGATTCGCCACCGCAACTCCACTCGGCGGCGCATCACGCCGGTGTTCGAGCACGGCGCATCGACCAGGATTCGATCAAACCGTGCCGCCACTTCCCGCCCGAGGAATGCCGATTCCCCCCGGAAATCGCCGGAACTCGAGGAACGCTCCTCTTCTCCCGCCCTCCGAGCACCCTCTCCTCCATCCGACTCGCCGCCGCGCGGCGCTCTGGCGGAGCGGGGTGGAGGAGAGGGAAGGGAAGAGGAGGCGTTCTTTTCAATCGTCACACAGGTCACTCCCAGGCGGTCGCAGTTTTCCTGGATCAACTTCTGTCGGCCCTTATCCGTGTCCTGCGCCTGTACGAGGCCCTGATTCTGCATGCGTTGAGCAATCAAGGTGGTCTTGCCACCAGGCGCGGCGCAAAGATCCAGCACCGACTCCCCGGGCTGTGGGTTCAAGGCCTCGACGGCCAGAAGTGTGCTGGGATCCTGGACGTAAAAGTCGCCTTGTTGAAAACTGGGCAGCGAAGCCAGGGGCGGGTGCGCGCGAAGTTCGAACACGATATTCGGCAGGCACCAGTCAAACGTCCGCGGCGTGAACAGCACGCCTTCAAGCGCGAATTGTTGCGCCAGTTTTTCGGGAGTTGTCTTGAGCGTGTTGACGCGGATGAATACTGAGGGAGGCGTGTTATTCCAATCCAGCAAGGCGCGGAGATTTTCCGCGCCCCAGCGTTGTTCCCACCGGGCACAAAGCCACTCGGGGTGCGACCAGCCGAGGTGCGGCTCGCTCGTTCGCAGCGCCTTCAGTTCCCGCTCCAGTGTGTCGCGCTCGCGCAAACAACCCCGCAACAGCGCGTTGACGAATCCGGCTTTTGCGCCGAAGCCGAGTTCCCTTGCCATTTGCACTGTCTCATGGACGGCCGCGTGATCGGGAATGCGATCGAGCCAGAAGAGTTGATATAGTCCCAGACGCAGGAGGATTTGCAGCACCTGGTTCTGTGTCCGCCCGGCGGTCTTGCGCGCGATGAGCCAGTCGAGCGTGGCTTGCCAGCGCACGGTGCCGAAGCAAAGTTCGTGAAGCAGAGCGCGATCGGGCGAAGCCAGCGCGCCTTTAGCCAGTTCAGTTTCCAGCACGTCTTCCAGCCAACCCGCGCCTTCGGCGTGCCGCCTCAGCACGCGCACGGCAATTTGTCTTGGTTTTTCCGCGCCCACCGCCTAATAATGCCAGTCGCTCGATTGCAATCGAGAATTTAACGCGATTTTATGAGAGAAGAGTTCGAGAAATTGGCGGCGGCGGGGAAGATCAACAGGGGACACATCGAGGCGCTGGTCTTACTCACGCAAAGCGGCTATTGCACACATCGGAGTTGGGGCTTCGGAAAGATCAAAACAGTGGACACCGTGTTCGCCCGTTTCACGATCGATTTCCCTGCCAAGGCCGGCCACGCCATGGATCTGGGCTTCGCCGCCGAATCGCTCAAGGCCATCCCGAGCCAGCACATTCTGGCCCGCAAAGCTTCGGACCTTGAGGGCCTGCGCCAGATGGCCGCGTTGCACCATCTCGATCTAATCAAGCTGGTGGTCGAAAGCTTCGGCGGGCGCGCGACCATCGACCAGATTCAGCAAGTCCTGGTGCCTGAAGTGATCCGTGACGACTGGAAAAAGTGGTGGGAGGCCGCCAAGCGGGAGTTGAAGAAGGACGGCCATTTTACCGTGCCGACCAAGAAGACCGAGCCGATTGTTTATCAGGCCAAGGAAGTTGCGTTACCCGAACGGCTGCTGGCGGATTTTAAAGCGGCCAAGGGGCTCAAGGCCAAAACGGCGGCCGCCACCGAGGCGTTGAAGAACTTCGCCGACCTCGAGAACAAGTCCGCGTTGGCCGTGGAAATCATCGCCGGCTTGAACGCGGACGTGGTTACACATCAGCGGACCCAGCCCTCCGTCGCACTGGAGGGTATCTTCATCCGCGACGAAATCCGGCAGGCAGCCGGGTTGCCGCCGGCCGAGGGTGAAATCACCGCGAATGTCATCTGGAGCCAGGATGTGCGCGTTGGCCCGCTCCTGGAACAGATGCCCGCGATCAAACACAAGCGCGCCCTGCAATCCTTCAAGGAATCGAATCCGGCGCTCTGGCACGAGGCGTCGCTGGTTGCGTTGAACGCCGTAACGGCCAAGCTGGCGGGCGAGATCGCCTCGTTGCTCATCCAGGAAGGCAA
>Ga0137433_1000799_pt1 | contig 15111 bp, 11 predicted proteins | sample EasRivERMZT840_2_FD_102335 | JGI IMG/M metagenome (GOLD analysis project Ga0137433, IMG submission 102335) | Soil microbial communities from meander-bound floodplain in the East River, Colorado, USA - East River MetaG ERMZT840_2 | ecosystem: Environmental > Terrestrial > Soil > Floodplain ...
AGAAGCTCCCTGATCGCGAGCCGCCCGTAGATCCAGATCGTCTTCGCGACAGATCTGGCTTCGAGGCCGGTTATCGCGCCGCTCAAAGCAAATGGAAGCGTTGTCACGACCGGTCCCCTGCCGTATTCCAGCATCCAGGCGCCGTTCGAGAGACGGACTCCTTTCGCCACACGGCGGCGCAGATGAGCCAGTTCACCCGGCGCTGTAACGATGGGTTCGCGAAAATGTTCTTCTGTATACGTCCACATTTGTCCGGCGAGCAGAACGTCGTAGATGTCGATGCGATATCGCCCGGAAAAGCCTTCGGTTCCGATCGGCGTACCGTAAATGAGCACGTATTCCGAAAGCGATCCGTGCAGAACTGTCATTATTCCCATGACCCCGCCGCAAATACTGAGGACCCAGTTCTGCTTCATTTCGATATGACCGGGATATGCTTTCGCCAGATCCCCGGCGATTCCCGCGACCATCTCTTCGTGCGGCCGGCCAATGTGGCGGACCGCGATCGATTGGAGTTCCCGGGGATCGAAAATGTAGCCCATGCCGGTTACATTTGCGCCATCAGTTTACCGAGCGCGGTTTTGACCATCGGACGCTGGCCGACACTTACGATCCAGTCCAGCAACGGCGACCGCACCGCGAGGCGCCAGATCCGGGCCGACGCGAACGACACGCGAAACGCCCGCCGGCATGCCGCCTCGTATGCGGCCAGGGCTTTCGACTCGCTCTGCGATTTCGAAACGACGTCACGCAGAGTTTCTGCCGCGATCATTCCGGTCTGCATGCCTTGATAGATTCCTTCGGCTGTTGCCGGGTGCGTCATTCGGCCTGCTTCACCGATTACGAGGCGTCCGGGCGATGTCAGCGCTCCCACGCCGTACGAGTACGAGATGGGATGTCCTTTCCAGTCGCCGACCTGAACGGCTTTCGCCAGTCTCGTTCGGTAGTGTTTTTGAAGGAACTCGTCGAAGAGCCGGCGCGCATTTTTCGAGTGTGCCGCGTCGTCGTAGCAGATGCCGATGTTGACTCGCGAACTGCTTTCGGGAAAAAGCCAGCCATAGCAGGGTGCGACCATCCTGTCGAACACCATCTCGACATGGTTCGGTTCGAACGGCACGCCTTCCCACCAGCCCATGATGGCCTGCATTAACCGGCGCGGTTTCGAGTTGACCGTGAATCTGGAATGAGCGCCGTTGGCGACGACGGTGTATCGCGTGCGAATGGCCCGGCCGTCGCGTGCCTTGAAGCCGGTCACCCGCGCGCCGTCGCTCGTGAGTTCCTGAGTTTCGAAGTTCGGCAGGAATTGCACGCCGAGCGCGAGCGCGCGTTTTAACAGGAGATGATCGAATGTGCGGCGGCAACAGATGATCGCAGCGGCTTCATCGCCGCCGGAAAGATAGACTTCGCGATCTCCGGGCGTAACGAGTCGCAGTCCTTTGATCCAATAGGCTTCGGGCTCGACCTGTTCCCAAACGCCCAGGCCTTTCAAGACATCGATGCCTTTCGGAGAGATGCCGCTTCCGCAGGTTTTGTCTCGAGGGAAGTCATGGCGGTCCACCAGAACGACATCTGTGATGCCGAGCTGGCCCAGATGGATGGCTGCGGCAGTTCCCGCGGGACCGGCGCCGATGATGGCAACGTTGGCTTCGATCATCGGTTTCCGACCATTTTGATCAGCGCGCGCGACAACCCGATCACCGCGTGACCGCGCATTCCGCGCCAGCGCACAAGATCCGGCAGAGCGTTGCGGCACACCTGAACGTATTCACGCACGACAGCGGGGAAGCGGTCCTCGTGAGTCGATAGCAATGCCATGGTCGCGGCGCGGCCCCGCGGGCTGGTGTCCCAGTACCGAAAGAGGCCGGCGCGCAACAGACGCATGTCGGGCGTTTGCGACGTAAAAACCTGATAGAGCACGTCGGCTCCTGCAAGCCGCGTTCGCTGGGGGCCTTCGCGCAACGCTGCGTAACGGCGGAGAGCCGCCGGGATATCTCCGGCGGTTTCGCGAAGCGCTTGTCTCAGAAGGACAGCGTCGCGCACGCATGCGCTGAGGCCGGTGGCGGTCAAGGGATGACAGCATCCTCCGGCATCGCCGGCGCACACTAATCGTCGTTTGAAAACGGCAGCGGGTACGACGGAATAGTTGGCCGAGCGAAGCGGCGCCTGGGTCTGCATCGCATGTCCGACCGCATTTCGAAGGTTCTGCGGAACGCCGGCCAGTGAAATACCGTTCGTCTGAAGAGGAACGTCGAACATGATGCGCGTTTCATCGGGTCCGATGGCGTACGCAAGGACCGGCGAGGGACCGCCGACGAACACATGGCCGAAGCCGGCATGAATCAGGCTATTCGGTTTGAGCGCATAACCGACCATGTTGGAAATGTGGACTTGTTTGCAGGCGATTCCCGCAAGACCACGAACATGAGAGCTGCGTCCGTCTGCAGCGACCAGCAGCCGCGCCGTTATCCGTGTCTCCTGACCGTTGCGAGCGATGGTTGCCGTAGCGTGGCTCGGCGAGGCGAGATCGACCGCGGTCACGCGCCCGCCCTTCCAGACTGTGACGTTGGGACGTTTTGCGACCTCGTCGAGAAGCGAGTTCGCGATTGTTCCATGTTCGAGAGCAAGACCATGCGGTCTCAATCCTGGAACATCGGAATAGGGGAGAAGATGTGTTCCGGCGCCCGATATCACAGCGAAACCTGCGACGGGCATTGCGCCTGCTTCTTTCAGAGGCGCGAGCAGGCCGAGTGATTCCAGGTTGGCAACACCGGGAGGGTGAATGAGTTCGCCGGCAAGGCGTTTCGCATGATCCAGTCCGGGCTCGATAACGAGGATGGTGTAATTGAATTCCGACAGGGCGGCGGTGATGGCCGCTCCCGCAATCCCACCACCGGCAACAATGACATCAGGCTGCATTGCTTTAAATGGGTCGCTCCGCGGCAGCGAAGCTACTTCAGCTTCGCCAACAGCTTTCGCGCGTTTTCCTGCGCACGCTTGTACTCGTTCGCGCGGGGGGAATTCAGGGGCAATTCCAGAAGCTCCTGGATCTGCTTCCGCGCATCCGCTTTACGGTTTGCTTCGCGATACGACTCCGCGAGGGCATATTTAATTTCCGGATTCGTGGGAGCGACCTGCATTCCTTTCTCAAGGGTTGCGATGGAGCGCTTTAGATTGCCTCCGAACAAGCCGGGCAACTGGCGGTCGATTTCACCGAGAGCCATGTAGGCCGCACCCTCTTCGAATGCGTCGTTGAGTTTCAGGACCATTTCCATTCCGGTACGGACCTTCTTGACCTGTTTGAACGCCGAGATCCCGCCCTTCTCGCGACAAAAACCACCGACGCTCGCAGCGAGCCAGAAGTGCCCCTCGACACCATTCGGGTTTTGAGCGACCGCGCGCTCGCCGATCTCCATTGCCCGCTCATACAACTTGATCCGTTCCTTTTCCGTCGGCAGACCGTCGGCCGTGTAGTAGAGGGAGCGAGCTGTGCGCCAGAGCAGTTGGTAATCGTTGGGGGATTCTTTCAGGGCCGCTTCGATGAGTTGAAGCGCCTGACGTTCATTCGGATGATTGGCGCCGTAGCCGAACAATCGATCGACATCGTCGATGGTTCCGGCAGCGGCTGGAACGGTCACGAGGAGCAGAAGCACCTGGATGGCGACAAGGCAACGCAGCATAGGATTTTCCCGTCCCAGAAACGTACAGCCAACATGACTTATGAGCAACGGGAATCATACGCGTTGCACCGATCAGGACGCCTTGGCCGTCGGGGCGCGAGGCCGGATGCGGACACCCATTCTGCCGGCTTCCGGACCGACGATCATTGTCCGGCTGTGCGGCACATCTTCGGCATCGACCAGTTCGAAGTGATAGCGCGGCAGCAGAGCGTCCACGACCAGCAGAAACTCATGCGCATTGAAGTGCTGACCCGGACAGCGGGCTGGACCTTCCGAAAACGGCAGCCAATCCATCGCCAGTTCACGCGCGCGGATGTTGGCGCGGACCGTCCGACCCTTTTCACGAAGACTCATGCCGTTATGAACGCCTTGCAGCCAGCGGTCCGTACGAAACGCATACGGGTCGGGCCAGCGTTCGGGATCGAGATGAACGCCGATGATGCTGAACACGAACATGGTCCCCGCCGGGTAGCGGAACCCGCCGATGCCCGTCTTGGGATCTGGCGGGACGGCTCCGTCCTTAAGGCTCGTTCTTGGCGTCGCCTGAACCGGCGGATGACGCCGCAGGCTCTCCGCCAGCAGCGCCCACGACAACGGCCGTTCATCGTAATCCTCGGTAGTGAGGGCGCGGCCTACATGGGCGGAACGAAATGTCTCGACCTCATCCAGAATCGCGTTTTCGAGTTTCGGGTTACGGGCCATTTCATAGAATGCCCACGACATCATGTGGCCGGTCGTTTCATGGCCGGCAATAATGAGCGGCATGACGAGGGCGAGAAGCCGCTCATGAGCGCCATCCGGCTCGTTGGCGGTTTCCAGAATCATTCGGACGACCGAACTCTTGCGCTGGGCTTCGGACAACTTGCCCTGACGGTCGAGTTCGCGCAGCAGGTCGATGATCTTCCGGAGCGTGTCACGGAGCGTCAGCATAATGTCCACGTATTCCTGCGGCACCGATTGCCTTCCCATCGTGTACTGAAATACATATTCAAGCCCGTTACGCAGCGAGTCTGAGAGCGTGCGGCCGAGGGCATGCATTTCCGCGAGATCCACATTTCCGAACACACCGCGAATGACGATCGTGTAGGCCACTTTCGAAAGCATCACGTTGAGGTCGACGATGAGTTTCGGGTGTTGGGAGAGAGCTTCATCGATCGTGATCGTGACTTCTTCGACTGCCGAAGCCATCGTTGCCGTAAAGCTGTTGATGACTTCGAAGCCGAGCATATCGACTGTCGTTTCGCGATCCTCAGACCATGTCGCATTGTCGTGGAACTGTCCTCCGAACACCCCACCTGCCTTTCGTCCCGGACAATTCGGAATGTCCCGGCGGCCCACGAACTGTTGCAGGTAGTGGTAAGGCATCGCGCCACGATCCGTCGGCTCGGGATCGCGCAGAAGGTGCTCCAGGGCTGTGCGGCTTCGCGTCACGTAAACCGGCAGGACTCGTCCCGGCCCGGCGTTGGTCCATCCCGTATCCACGGCGCAGACTTTCGGAAACTTCGGGAACGGGGCTCCCGGTATCCAGTAGGTGAATGTATCGCCGTCGGGTGTGTTCTCCGGCAGACGCTTCCCCGCGTCGCGCGCCCTCCGCGCCCGGTTGCGATTGGTATCGCGCAGCCTCATCAACCCATCGAAACCGCGCATCTGGTACTGAAATGGCCCCGATGAAAGAGCCGAGACAATCGCCAGGTACTCCATCGGAACTGCCGGATCCATGCGGGCGGCCTTGCCGAGCCGGTTTTCGATCCAGCGCAGCGGGTTCAGCTGTACGGGGCCAAGTTTCCAGTTCGTCAGCGGGCTGTTCGCAACGTTTCGCAGCGATTGGCCGATGGCCGTCAGAATATTGATCAGCGGACGCTGGCGCTGCCGCTTCGGATCCACAAGCAGGAATTGCCGTGATGCTTCCCGTTCCTCGAGAGTCGACGCCGGAGCACCGACTGACGTGAATGTTTCAACGTGGATTCTACTGTCCGCAATACGGCTGGTCCGCAGAAGCCGACCGACATTGTCCAGATAAGCCTGAGGGCCACAGAGATACCAGTCGGCATCCGTGAAGCGGCGCGCGATCGCGGACACTTCCGCCAGATTGATGCGCCCATCCAGCGACGTCTCCCGCACCACCACTTCGATGTGGGAATTTTTCGCGGATTCGAGCTCTTCGACAAATGCCATCTGGTCTCGGGTCCGGCCGGAATAGTGAATACAGAGTTTCAGCGGGTGCGTTGCAGCCATCACCGTCCGGACAGCGCTGATCGCAGGCGTGACGCCGATTCCGGCGACCATGCACACGATCGGCTTTCCCGAGAGATCAATCACGTAGCCGCCGCGCGGCCGCGTGATGCGCAGCGGTTCATCTTTCTTCCGGTCGTCGAATAACCATGGCGAAAATGCTCCGTGTTCCTCCCGCTTCACAGTGATCGTCGGCCGGCCTCCGTGCGAGCCTGCCGACGAGAGCGTATACGGCCTGCGAAGACGCATTCCGCCGACCATGCCTTCGATGACCACGTGCTGTCCGGGCAGCGCTTCGGGGTAAGGTGTGTCCGACGCGCTGAGTCGCGGGACCATTTCGAATGTCCGGATGCCCGGCGCTTCATCGATCTCCGAAACGACGTCGGCGAGAATCCATTCCTCGACTCCGAGCATCTCGGTAACGGCAGGAATGCAGCCGCCGCATACCGTCCCGCAGCCGGTGGCTTTCTGAAGATCCGTGAACGTGGCTGCGCCTGCCGACAGGGCCGCCCGCAGTCTCTCGGAGGTGACGTTGACGCAGTGACACACGACGTCCGTCGTCACGGCGGCCGCCTTCATATCGAACGAACCCGTTTCGGTGAATGATTGCCGCTCCGTCTTGCCGATGCGGCCTCCGTCCAGCACGAAGAGATGGAACGCGTGAACGTCCGGCCATTCGCCGTGGACGGTCAGTCCCGTGACGACGCCGTGGTCGTCCATTCGGAGTTCCCGGGATTGTTCGCCGTTCTGCCACGTGAGGGTTTCCTTCGACGGGGTTCCAAGCCGTTCGATCGCGTACAGCGTTTGTCCGATGACGCGATACGCTGCGAAAACGCGGCCGTCCAGAAGGTGATAGAGCGTCGTGATGCATTCGTGGCCGGCGAAGGTTCCTTCATGCTGCGTGACGATGCCGCGTTGCGGGAATTCGTAGGCGCGCTGAAGCGTGGCAATGTGATCACGAACGGCTTCTGAATGGCTGTAGGCTTCATCGAAGGCAGCGCGGGGCACGGCGATCACCTCCGCCGGTTCCTCAGCGACTACAGTTGCGCTTCGAAGATCTCTGCGAACCAGCGCCAGTTCGCCGACGCATCCGCCACGCTCGACGTATCCGATCATCGTGTCGTTGCGATAGATGGCAAGGCGTCCTTCGCTGACGAAGTAGAGCGCGTCGGCCTCATCGCCCTGCCGGAACAGGACGTCCCCCGGACCCAGCTCGCGCCGCAGGCCGTGGGTCGTGTTCAGTCCGATGCCGCGCGCAAGCGGCGAAAGATGCTGAAGGTTGTTTCGGATCTGGCCCGCGCCGATGTCGATGATTCGTTCGCGCAGGGCATCGTCATCAGACAGGGCCGACTGAAACACCGACTTGGGCACGCGCGCAAGCAGGGAGGCTTCGGCCGTGCGGACGCTTGCGTTGCGGCGGCCTGTGCCGCCCGGAAGCAGGGCCTGTTCGCCGAAGTGATCGCCTGCCTCCAGCCGCGCCAGCACGATCTCGCGGCCGTCCTGGTCCTGGGTATAGACCTGCACGGCTCCCTCAAGGATGACGAACATCGCGTCACCGGCATCGCCTTCGCGGAGAATGATTTCGCCTATATCGAAGAGGACTTCTTCAGCTGCCTGGCTTAGCGTGTCGAGGCGTTCTGTGTCGAAGCCGCGGAAAAGACCACAGCGATTGAGAAATGTTGCGGTATCTGCCATCCGGTCTGCATTCTCGCGAATTGTCGCGAATTGCGTCGAGAAAAATGGGGCTACGACCGGCTACGACCCCATTTTTCCGGCGAACCAGGCCGATATGCCCTTTGCGGGCAGATCCGGCTGCAGGAACCGACCCTCGAGCCCTTCCAACTTCAGAATCTCCTCGGCCGCCAGATACCCGCTCCGCACCGCGCTTTCCATCGTTGCGGGCCAGCCGGTTTGCGTCCAGTCTCCGGCAATGAAGACGTTCGGGATCGGCGTGCGCTGGGAGGGCCGCCAGACGTCACAGCCGGGTTCGGGCGAGAACGTCGCGCTGTTTTCACGAATGACGACGGATCGCTTCAAGGCGGCCTCTTTCGTTGCCGGAATTATCTCCGCGAGTTCCTTTCGGCAAAGCTCGATGATTTCCTGCTGCGACCTGCCGGTCAGGCCATACGAAGCGCTGATGACGATCTGCACGTACTGCCCATTCGACCTGTTGAAGATCCACTGGATCGTCCGGTCCAGAACCGCGGCAAAGGGTTCCTGCATAACAACCCTGTCGAACCAGAAATGGACGCTTGTGATCGGCGACACCCGAAGGTTGGAGACACTCACCACCGGCAATACTTTCGCCAGCCGGTCGAACGGGATCGCCACGACGCAGTAGCCGGCTCGAAGGTCGCTTCCGTTTTCGAGCCGGACCACGTCCGGGCGGACTTCTGCAACGCCAGTCCGGGTTCGCACATCGATACGATCGTGCCGGAAATCGTACAGCTCGGATAACGGAACGGCGGGTATGCCGATCGCGAAACCTTCGGGGTTACTTAGAAAGGCCTTCCAGAAAACCGTTATCCCGTAACCGGCATCCATGCGATCGAGATTCTCATTGAGCGCGCTGACCAGCACCGTCTTCCAGAATCGCTCGATGCCGCGCGGCGTCTGCCGCTGTTGTTTCAGCCAATCGAGCATCGTCATCGAGCTGGAGACCCGGGGCCGTCCGCCGCTTCGCGCGATGCGAAACAGAGCGCCGGCGATGCGCCGCTTATCCGTTCCGTTCAGAAAAGGAAATCTCGCGAATGACGGAGCGAGGTGAAGCGGAGCCGGAAGACTCGACTTCCGGATCTGCGCGCGACGTCCGTCAGGGCCGGCGAAAACAAGCGTCTGGTGGAACTTGATTTTGCCGGAGGCGCCGATGCGGCGATAGAAGTCGGCGAGGTTCGTGCAGCAGCCCAGTGTGACGTGCTGGCAATTGTCGATGGTTTCGCCATCGGACAACTCATAGGATGTTGCGCGGCCGCCGAGACGAGGACTTTTTTCCAGTATTGAAACCTGAAAACCGGAGTCTGCGAGCGCGACGGCTGCGGCCAGACCGGCGAGGCCTCCCCCGACGACGATTACGTTTGCCGAGGGCATAGTCCAGGCTTCCACAATCCCGTACCGGCCCGGATCATGATCCAGGCCTTCTCGAAACCCGACAGCCCGGGGTGCGGCCTGGCCAGAACGTCGTAATGGATCGTCTCGATCTTTCGGAGGACGCCGCTGTAGATGCGCGTGAGTGTCCACAGAGCGGCGCGGCTGTCTTCGCGAATCAGTTCGTGCAGCCTGGCGCCTTCCTCGTAGTACTGCCAGGCGCGGTCGACCTCGAACTTCATCAGTTCAACGAAGGCGGGACTCGCGTTTTTTGCCGCGATGTCCCGATCTGTGCAGGCAAAGCGCGCCAGGTCTTCCTGAGGAAGGTAGACACGACCCATTTCAAAGTCCTCACGAACGTCGCGGAGGATATTCGTGAGTTGAAACGCGATCCCCAGCTTCATTGCCAGACCGATTGCATCCGTATTTCGGAAGCCGAAAACGTGGACGCAACACAAACCGACCGTACCCGCGACGCAATAGCAATAGTGGCGGAGGTCTTCAAAGGTAGCGTATCGATCGACGGTCAAATCCATTTCGGCGCCGGAAAACAGATCGTCGAAATACTTTCTGGGTATGCCGTATTGCTGGACGGTGTGATGAAACGCCGGCAACACTTTGTTGTTGTTATATTCGCCTCTCAACGCATTCGACAAGGCGTTGCGCCAGGCGTTCAGACGTTCGGCCTTGTCACGAACGGCGGAACTGGAGTCGGAAATGTCGTCGGCGTGACGCATGAACGCGTAGAGCGCGCACAGAGCGTCGCGTTTAGCCGGCGGGAGCAGGGCGAAGCCATAATAGAAATTGCGCGCGACAGCCTTCGCCACGTTCCTGCAATATTCGTAGGATGCTGCCACTTCTGTTGCGCTTCGCATATTTACGCCGTTCTTGAAAACAAATGCGTCCCGACTGCGCGGCCGATGAGTTGAAGTTTCTTCGCGCCGCTCAGGTGCGGCCTCTGCTGCAGAGTGTTGTATCCAACGGACTCGATTGCGTCAAGGACTGCCAGGCCGCCGTGGCTGAACAACTCGATATCGATTCGCAGATTCCGGCGGACCATTCGCGTCAGCGGCATGCCGCGGTCAAACAGATCTCGTGTGCGGGCGACAAGGTCGCGCATCAGCCCGGCGTATCGTTCATCGAAACGGCGTTCGATGATGTCGGCTTCGGTCAAACTGTGGGCAGAAAGCATATCGAGCGGTATGTAGATCCGGCCTTTTTCGAGATCGCGCGAAACGTCCTGCCAGAAGTTCGCCAGTTGAAGGGCAGTGCAGGTGTAGCCGGAAAGCGTCTGGCGTTCGGTATCACGGTACTCGCCGAGATAGAGGACGAGGCAGCCAACCGGGTTTGCGGAATACCGGCAATAGTCGATGACCGATTCCCAGTTCGGGTACCGAGTCACCGTCTGATCCGAGCGGAACGCTTTCAGCAGATCGGAGAAAGGAGATTGCGGAATATCAAAACGATGGATGGTTTCCCGAAGTGCGATGAACACGGGATGCGTCGAATTTCCTGCGTAGCACCGGCACAATTCTTCTTCCCACCAGTCCAGTAATTCGAGCGCAGTGTCCGGATTGCCGACTTCGTCTGCGAGATCATCGGACCAACGGCAGTACGCATAGATGTTGTAGAAGTGTTGCCGAAGCGCGCGAGGGAGCAGAAAAGTCGCGACACTGAAATTTTCGTAATGATGCGTGGCGAGCCACCGAGTGTATTTCTGTGATTCCTCGACTGAACTTCCGGCCGGCGGCAGGTTTCCGGCGATCTCCAACCTCACCATTTACGGCATTACCGCCACTTTGAGCTGGCCGTTTCTGTTCTTCATGTGCTGGAACAGATCGGGCAGGTTCGTCAGGGGGATTTCGCCGGTGACGAAATCCTTTGCGGAAATCTCTCCGCGAGCGATGGTGTCGAGTGCCTGGCGCACGAAGCGCGGCGTGTGATGGAAGCTGGACTTGATCGTAATTTCGGAATAATGCAATGCCGAGGATTCGAATTCCACCTTGGTCCCTCGAGGACATCCTCCGAAAAGATTCACCGTGCCGCCGCGGCGTACCATCTGCATGGCAAGTTGCCACGTCGCCGATGAGCCGACGGCTTCGATGACGGCATCCGCTCCAAGCTGCCCGCAGGTCATTTGCCGCACGACTGCCGCCGGGTTTTCACAGCCGGTGACATCGATCGCCGCGGAAGCGCCTACACGTTCAGCCGCCTTCATCTGCGTCGCCCGTTTCCCGACAGCAATGACCTTGACGCCACGGCTTGAAAGAATCCGTATGAACTTCAATCCGATCGGACCGCACCCGATGACCACGACAGTGTCGCCGGCGTTCACGGCCGTTTCTTCGATACCGCGCAGCACGCAGGCGAGAGGTTCGACCAGGGCCGCATCGATAAACGAAAGATGCGCCGGAATCTCAATGACGTTCTCGCGCAGGATGCGCGCCGGAATCAGGTTGTACTCGGCATAGGCGCCGTTATTGAAAACAAGATCTTCGCAGAGATTCGCCCTTTCCTTCCGGCAGAAGAAACATCCGTTGCAGGGCGCCGAGTTCGCCGCGACGACGCGCATGCCCGGCTGGAATCGATCGCGTACGGCGTCGCCGGCCTCTTCCACAATGCCGGCTAGTTCGTGGCCGAAGAGCGCCGGAGGCTGAATCATTCTGGCGTGGTAGCCCTGTCTCCAGACCTTGAAGTCCGTTCCGCAAGTCAGCGCGACGTGAACCTTGACGAGCATTTCCTCGGCGCCGACGTTGGGAATGGCAACTCTTTCGATTTTTACGTCCTCGCGGCCGTACAGTACAGCCGCGGTCATGTGACCGTTACGCGATCTATTCACGGGAAGACCATTAATTTGAGGGAATCATCCGACGGTTGAGAAGCCATCGCAAAAGCTTCCGCGATGCTGTCCAGTTCAAAACGATGTGATATGAGTTCGCCCAGCAGGCTGTGATGCTTGAAGACGAGGCCGGCCGCCTCTTCCTGAAGGTCCACGGCTGCGCTGTAGCTGCCCAGAATTTCCTTTTCTTCAATCCCGACAGCAGATGCCTGAAATTGTATCTGCATCGTCGGGTCGTTCTGTGCAAACAGGAGGACGCGGCCGCCCGGCCGCGCAATGTTCAAACCGACCATCGCTAGCTTTGGATCGGGAGCGGCCAACAACACGGCATCAGCGCCCAGCCCGCCTCGATAGCTTTGCGTTTCCATCTGAAGATCGTCAATGGAGGGATCGAACGATGCGGCGGCGCCGAAACGGAGGCTCATCTTTCGCCTGAACGGCAGTGGATCGCTCGTCAGAACAGTCGCGCCGGCCTCCTTTGCCAGGAAGGTCAACAGGAGGCCAATCGGACCCTGTCCAATGACGAAAACCACTTCGCCCTCGGTTACGCGAGCCTTTCGATCGCTTTCAGGCACGTGTTGACGGGCTCGACGAACGCAGCCTCTTCGAACGAAACGCCATCCGGAATCCGAACCATACCGCGCTTCACAATGTGCGGCATCACTCGAACATATTCGGCGAATCCTCCGCCGTTGGGATCAAAGCCTGCAGTTACACCGACCTTTTTATATTCCGGGCACTGGGAAAACAATTGTCGTTCGCAGTAGAAACAGGAGCCGCAGGGAATATGGTGAAAACTGATGACCCGATCTCCAACCGACCAGCCTCGAACGCCGGCAGCTAAACCGACGGCAGTGCCCGCGATTTCATGTCCGAGAATCTGAGGGGGAGGAACAAGACCGTGCCGGACCTTTTTGACGTCCGTGCCGCAGATGCCGCACGCTGCAACGCGAATCAATACTTCACCAGGATAGATCTCGGGAACCGGAACATCTTCGGCAACAACCTGTCCCGAACCTCGATACACTCCTGCGCGCATTTGTTTCATCGAGAGGCCGCCCGTTGGAATCTTTCTAGTGGAGCCGGCAATGGGAACTCTACGTCCTCTTCGACGATTTCGACTTCTTCCACGTTTGTGAATCCCCGTGCTTTGAGATCAGCCACGACCTGCGCGACCAGAACCTCCGGCGTCGAGGCGCCGGCTGTGACGACAATGCAATAACAACCTTCCACCCACTCCGGCTGAATCTCTCGCGCGTTGGCGATGAGAAATGCGGTCGCGCCGGCGCTTTGTGCAACTTCGACCAGCCGGTTGGAGTTTGAACTGTTTTGGGCGCCGACCACAAGGATGACGTCGGCTTCCTCCGAAAGCGCTTTGACCGCGGCCTGCCGGTTCTGCGTGGCGTAACAGATATCCGAAGTTGCCGGAGAGATGATCAGGGGAAATCGCCGCTTGAGGCGTTCGACGATCGCGTGCGTGTCGTCCAGACTCAGCGTCGTTTGCGTCGTGTAGACGACGCGATCCGGAATCACTCCAACCAATGAGTCGACATCTTCGAGCGTGGATACAAGGTGAATGGCGCCGGGAGCTTCGCCGAAGGTTCCGATGACCTCGTCATGGTTGCGATGGCCGATCAGAATGATGCTGTAACCCTCTCGGGCGTACCGGATGACTTCCAGATGCACTTTCGTCACGAGCGGACAGGTAGCATCGATAATCCGAAGATTACGCCGGCGCGCCTCATCCCGGACGTCGGGTGCGACGCCATGGGCGCTGAAGATGGTGACGGAACCATTCGGGACTTCGTCGAGATCTTCGACGAAAACAGCGCCCTGCGCCGCAAGTTCATCTACAACGAATCGATTGTGGACGATTTCCTTGCGGACATAGACAGGCCGCCCGAATTGGGCGAGAGCAATTCGCACGATGTCGATTGCTCTCGTAACTCCTGCGCAGAACCCGCGCGGTTTTGGAAGCAAGACCGTCTTCTGTCTTGCGGTATCCCCGGTCCGATTCAAGCTTCGCATTGGACCACCGCTCTTGATTGATTTCGGTGTTTAGGAAACTGGTCGATTAACCGCGGAAAGCCTAACACGGTGACGGCAAAGTCAACGTGGAATTGTCACAATTTCTTAACCGCTCAGTCGCAGTCGTAGCGCTTTCGCATTTCCCTGACGGACTCTTCCACAAGCTTCTTCAAAATACCTCGATCGATGTCGTCCAGTTTTTTAATGTAGAGGCAGCTCTTGCTTGTTTTGTATTTTCCGAGTTTCGCCATCAACTCTTTGTTCTCGAGGACATGTCCCAGGTACAGCACCAGGCTTGGCTTGCGCGGTGAGAAGCCGGTCATGCATATCTCGCCAGTGCGTCCGCTATCGTACTTGTAGCGATATTTTCCAAAGCCGATGATGCTCGGGCCCCACATCTTCGGCGGCTTGCCCGTGATCTTCTTCATGAGAGCGATGAGTTCTTTGGCGTCCTTCTGCTTCTGGTCGTCGACGCCTTTGATGAAATCGAATGGATCGATCTCAGTAGATACAGTTTTCAATTCAGCCATGCCGGAATCTCCCCATCTTCATGTACATTGGGAAAATATTATGCGCCGATTATTGCAACATCGAGGATTGAAGCTGATATTTACGGCGAACCTCGTTTCAATGATCGGTAGCGGGATGAACACGGCTGCAGTCACCTGGTTCATTCTCCAGGAAACCAAATCCGAAATGAGTCTTGGCACGCTGGTCGTTCTGCAGACTCTGCCCGCGCTTCTGATGCTTCCATTTACCGGCGTCATCATCGATCGCGAGGATCGCCGCCGCCTGATCATGCTGCTGGATGCTGCTCGTGCATTGGTGATCGCAGCCGTTGCGGTTTTGGCCATTACCAATCGGGTCCAGGTTTGGCATTTGTACGCGATGGGCACGATGGTGGCCGCAGGCTTCTGGATGTTCTGGCCGACGATTACGGCATTGATTCAGGAACTGACGCCAGAGTCCGAATTCGTCGGCGCCAACACCATGCTGCTTGCCGGAGTTCAGGGTGGATGGATGATCGCGGGCGCGGCCGTTGGCTTCCTTTACGAACATATTCATCTGGGCGGCGTGCTCGCGATCGATGTCGGCACTTACGTCCTGTCGTTTCTCTGCTACTTCGCCGTGCGCAAAGGGAAGGTCACCGTGAAGCCGCGCGAACTGCCGGCGCATGTCGAAGAGGGTTCGTGGTCGCGCTACGTCCACGAACTCAAGGAAGGCCTTCACTACCTCCGCGGCAAACGGTAC
>Ga0137433_1000801_pt1 | contig 15093 bp, 18 predicted proteins | sample EasRivERMZT840_2_FD_102335 | JGI IMG/M metagenome (GOLD analysis project Ga0137433, IMG submission 102335) | Soil microbial communities from meander-bound floodplain in the East River, Colorado, USA - East River MetaG ERMZT840_2 | ecosystem: Environmental > Terrestrial > Soil > Floodplain ...
CGACGGTGTCGGCGTCGATCGGGATCGTCGCGAGTTCAGTCGTACTCATGCGCTTTTTCTCCATCGCTCGAAGGCCGCGCCAGAGTCGACGCGACCGGGCTGTCGCCTGCCGCGCTTCAGCGCGTCTCGTCATGATCTGGATCGGCGTCATACTCGGCGCGGACATCGTCCTCGTCGTCTAACGTCGCCGGCATGATCAACTCTGGAATTTCAGGCGCATGGCCGAATCGCTCAAGACACCAGACCTGCAGGCGCCGCGTCACTTCAAAATCTTCAGCGAGACTTCGCACACGCCGCGCAATCAATGCCCGCGTCTGCGCGAAGGTAAAGAGATCCAATTGTTGCCAGTGCGCCTGCTTGCCCTTGCCGGTCGGTTGCGCGAACGGGATGCCCTCTTTTGTCGCGGCAGATAGCGCCCGACGGCACATGGCGATCACGCCGCGTAGCGCCGCGCGGTCGAGGACACCTGGCGGTAAGACTTGCGCGTCGATGATGGCCTGCGCTAACACCGACGCTGGCATGTTGCCGCCATGGTCGACAAAAAACGCGCGAATGATCGCGTTGATGGTCTGCGGATCGTCGTCCTCAAACAGGTGATCCATGTGACCTCGCCTCTTTCTCGGATGCGCTGAAGGCTTTCAACACCGTACCGACTTCGCTGGAGAGTTCTTCCAACCGCGGTTTAAATTGCGTCGACCGGCAGGACGTCGCCGCTCGTTGTATGGCTCGGTCGGCATCATGGAGCGCGAGCAGCCCAGGATCAGGCGGCGGTGGAACTTCAGCCAGGTCAGTCAACGCGGTACGCCGTTCAAATTCATCAGCCGCGGTCGAGCGCTCGATGATGGCCTGGCGACGCGCCTTCGGCATGGTCGCCGCGTTCGTTAAGAGTTCGATGACCTTCGCTGGCGGGATCGCGTCCTGGTCAAGTAATGCCGCGATCGGTGCCCGATCTTCCTCAGGTAGTTCTTCGATCTGGTCGCCCGCATCTAGAACGTGATGCCGCAGCCAGCCTCGACGCTGCATGAACGGATACCGCTCGGCGAGGTCAACATGCCGCTCAACCCGCGCTTGCTCGGCAAGAGGGATTCCTGTTCTCTCCGCAATATCGCGTTTCGAACCGGCCCTACGAGCCGGCCCTCGTTTTTTCCGCGTCGAAACCTGTTCCAAGTTGGAACGGGTTTCGTTCTTCAAATCCGCTTCGGCCTGTCGAATCTGCGCGAGCCGCGTCTTGCTCGTCTCGTAGTCGCTCAGGTTCTCGCGGGTCGTGTTCTCGTCGAGTTCGATGGCGCGCAGCTCGTCCTCGCTCATCTGCTTCTCGGTCACTTGGCGGGCCGGGATCGTCCTCCACTCAAGCGCGCGGCAGGCTTCGAGCCGTCGATGTCCGGCGACGAGCGTCTGACCGCGCAGGAGAATCGGATGGATCAGGCCGTGCGCCTCGATGCTCTTCTTCAACGCTTGAAGGCGCCCGAGTTTTTCTCGGCGACGTTCGCCGATAACGATGCTGCTGATCGGGACAGCGACGACATCGGCCAGTGAGACGGCGCGACCCATCACGCCCGCCGCTGCCGCCGCCCGAAGCCATACGCGGGCTCGCCCCATTCGCCGCGCAGATAGCGATCGACCAGATCGGCGCGATAGCGCACCCGGCGGCCGAGCCGCGGCCGCAGCTCCTCCAGAAACGGCAGCTTGCCGTCGCGCTTCAGCGTCATGAAGGTCGCCTTCGGCATTTGCAGCTTGCTCAGGATTTCCGGGACGGTGTAGCAACGGACGTCCGTCATACAGACCTCAGGCGATCTTTCGTTTAGCGGTTTCCTGAATGGACTTAGCGACGAGCGCGGGGGAAACGTTCAGCGCGGCGGCCAGGGCCGAGATGGTCGACCAGCGGGGATCGCGCACCTTGCCTAGCTCAAGCTGCGAGATGGTCGTCTGTTCGACCCCGCTGAGTTTGGCCAGCCGGTACTGGGTGATGCCCGATTGCGCCCGCAGCTGCCGGAAATTCATTTCCGGAAATCCTAGAAAACTTTCCGGCGGTCGTCAAGGAATTTAAATCTGTGCTAGGATTTAATTCCACACACTACAGATTGCGGGGGCCGATTGCGTGAAGCAGTAGAAGAAAGTTTCTATAATGTGACGGCCGTGACCTCAGAGGAGATGTGGCGAGCAGTCGGGCGCATGCTCGAGCGCGCCCGCTTGGACCGGAAGTGGAAACCGACCGACGTCGAACGGGCGGGCGGGCCGAGCTATAAAGACAGTCCAAGCCATCGAGGCCGGCGAGGCCGGCCACGTCGAGAGCATCGACAAATGCGCCAGCGCACTTGGCCTGTCGATCGTGGACGTGATCTATGCCGTCCTCGCGTCGCGCGAGACACCGCTCAGTGCCGAGGCCGCGCTCCTGGTGCGGGCCTTTACCGAGACGACCGTCGAGGGGCGGACGGCAATGATCGCCCTAGCCAACGCTTTGCCGCGGCCGGCAGGGCCGGTGCCGCTCCCGGGCGATGGGGCAACGCCTTTAAAGCCGCGTCGATTGCTTCCTGCCCCTCAGGGCGTAAAGCGTCGTACTGATCGATAAGCCATCGGTGTTTCGCCGTGAGAGATGCTGAAGATGAAGGCATCGAAACTCGCTCCCGGTCGGCTGCGTGTCATCCGGACACCATACGCTAAAAAGAAATTCCTGCAATAGGACTTTTGTCCAGGCGAAGAAAAGTCGGTGGGAAGCCAATGACACGCGCGGAGATTGACAAGATGGTGAGACTCCTGGAGGAAGGTCGGCGGTATGTCCAGGACACCAGCCAGTTGATGCAGGTCGTGATTGACCGCATCCAGCGGGACCGCGCGCGCCTGCACGACTTGTTGACGCGGGTCCAATCCGCGCTTGAGAAGGACGGGTAGCCCTTATGCCTCGCAAACTCACCGGCATCCGTCGCAAGCGCGATCGCTGGCAAGCCTATGTCCGCGTCGGCGGCCAACTGCACACCAAGACATTTTCGCTGACGGAGCCTGTCGCGAAAATGCAGGCATGGCGGGACCTGCAGAAAACGCAACACGGCAAGCCCGAGACCGAGGCGGGGTCTTTCGCCGCGCAGGTACAAGCCTTCCTCGCGCAGAATCAATCCAAGGCGACGAACTGGCAGGCGATGGCGCATCTGGCGCTCTGGACGGCGGCGCTCGGCCGGGACCGGGCACCGCTCAGCATCACGAAGGACGAGATCAATACAGTGCTGGATGACTGGCTCCGGACGCTCGGGCCGGGCACGGTGCGCAAGCGGCGTATGTGGCTCCGCCAGTTCTTTGTGTTCGTCACGGGCGTGGATGGTGGCCCGTGTCAGAAGGCACTCAATCCGAAGCCCCCCAAACCCGGCGCCCGGGGGATTGACTACTTGGTGATTGAGAAGGCCCTTGCGAGCATGCCGGATCAGCGGGTCGGGAAAGCTGGCGGCACGACCTCGCTCTCAAAACTGCGGGCCAGGGTGATGGCGTATACCGGACTGCCGCCCGCGCTGCTCCAGAAGGTCACGGCGGACGACCTCAACTTCCAGGCCGGAACCCTCTACATCCATGGCCGCGCAAAAGGTGAAGGCGTGGAAGCGCGCGAACTGCGGCTCACGCCGGAAGGGCTCGGGGCATTCAAAGATTTCCACGCCGCGAATGCGTATGGGGGGTTCAACGTGAAATCCTTAAATCAGTCGGTGAAGCGGGCCTTCCGCCGGGTCGGGTATACCCGGTCGATGCGGCTCTACGATCTGCGCCATTCGTTCCTGACGCAGCTCTATCGCATCACGCGCGACACGGCGACCGTGGGGCGACTCGGGATGCATGCCGAGGGGTCACCGATCACCGCGCGCTATACGCAAGGGGCGAACGAAGAGGTGGACGCGGCGGCGGTCGCGGCCTTCTCGACGGTCCTCGCGGCCCGGCGGCAGGGCGCCATCAAACCAGTACCGAAGTCGTACAAAAAGTTGCCCACAAAAGTTGCCCGGTTCGGTTAACTACTGACACGACACGAGTTACGAGTGGTCCCCTTAGCCCTGATGGGGACCACCCACGGGGCAGCCACCCTCCGCGCTCACCCCTCAAAAACGCCTCGAAAACCAATAGATTCGGGCCTGAATCCGTCATTCCTGCCAAATTTCCGACAACCCATTCAGGCCCATTCAGGACCAATAAAACCCGTTCGGGAGTACAAAGAGTTGCCCAGAAGTTGCCCGGCCTTTTAGGCCGGCGCCCCGCCCGGCCCGAAGCGCTCCGTAAACTCCTCGTCGGAGATGACCTCGATCGGGCGCCCGGTGAACCGGTTCGAGATGACCCAATCGCCTTCGTGCAGGTCAAACACCCCACGGTCGGTATAGACCCGCGGCCGGCCATCGCCGTAGACGGGCTCGACGACCTCTGTCGACGTGCCGATCGGCAGCGGCTGCCCGGCGAGGTACTGCTCGGCGTAGACGCGCAGCGGCCGTTCGGTGACGCTTTGCTGGTTGCCTTCTGGCGGAAATGGAGCGGCCATCTGTTCCCTCAGGCGAGCGGCAGCGCCAGCGTGCCGCCCAGGTGCAGGGCGCCCGCCGGAAACGGCGTCGCCGCCAAATCCCGGTAGATACTCAACACGGTCGCGCCCGCGCTCCAGGCCGCGACGCCGACCTGCCCGGCCGCCGCCGACATGTACAACGCGATCGGCTGAATGCCCTGGTTACGCCACGCGCCGATGGCCGCCGGGCACGTCACCGTCAGCACGTTGGGCGTCCCGCCGATCGTCGTGCCCTGCAGGTTGAGACTGACGTGCGCCAGCTTGCCGTCGAGCCGATAGGCGAACGCCACTTGCTGCGCCCCGGTGACAGTCCACGTTCCGCCGGTCGCCGTGAAGTTTCCCGCGCTGAACGCGACATCGACCCACGGCCCGATCGCGTCGATCTGATTGTAGAGTTCCTGTTTCCAGGCGTTATTGATGATCGTGCCGGTGAGGCCCGAGCCGTCATCGTCGACCATGATCGTGCGGGTGATCGGCATCGGTTACCTCGTATCGGTCAGCCAGGTGTCGATAACTTGCGCCGCGCGCACGTCGGCGCCGCGACACTGGCGGCGCGGCGGCTGACCCCAGACCGGCCAGGTCAGATCCGCCGTGAGAATCATGTAGTCGCCGGCCATCCCGTCGCCGAAGTCGTAGACCTGCAGGCGGCCCGGCCGGGCGTTCAGATCGTCGGTCTCGAACTCGATCGAGATGATCGGTTGCCGGAAATCCAGAATTTCCTGTTGGCCGCGCGCCGTCGCCCCTGCCCGTACGAACCGGCCATCCTGCACCAGCTGCTCATGGATGCTGAGCCCGGCGTCGTGTTCACTGCGGACCGTCATGACGACGTCACTGTCGATCGGCTGCGCGCGAACCTGTTCCAGTCCGCCGCCGGTCGCGTTGTACCGCGTCGTGATGAAGAGTTCCGACAGCGAGTCGATGACCGTGACCGGCGCCCCCGCTTTGATCGGCCCGATCATCGCGCCGAAGCCGGTGCGCGGAATCAGCATATAGGCCGGCGGCCCGGCGCTGTACCCGACGACGCGCAGGTACTGCTCGTCGACCCGCGCCCAGGGAATGCTCCGCCCGGTAAACAGCACCGAGGTTTCCAGGTTGATCTGGACGTCGCCGCTGCCGGCCGGGTCGAACGCGACGTCGGCCGTCGTCGTCGTCGTCTGCGGCGTCCCGGCGGGCGCCGACCACACGCCATCCGCAATGCGGTACCGGAAACGCTGCGTGCCGATGCGCGCCTCGCGATAGCTGCCCACGTCGGTGATGGCGTCGCCGATGCTGGCATCGAGGACCGGGATGCTCTGCAGCGCCTGCCCGGTCGGGTCGTAGACGAGGTCGGGTCCCGGCGTCCCGATCGGCGCATTGGTCCGCCGGCCTTCGACGATGACCGCGTCGCGCTGCTGCGAACCATCGACCGTTTCCGCGAACGCTTTCAAGCTGGCCAGGTCGAGCGTATGCGTCTGCGGGTTCGACATGTTTGGCTCTGAGGCGCCGGACCAGACGTGCAGCACCTTGAGCGGGTCGATGTAGAAGCCGCCCCCGTCCGGCAGCATCGTCACCAGGCGCCGCAGCACGGTCGAGATCCGTTCGTTGATGACGCCGAAGGCGGCGTGGGACGGCAGCCCGGCCTGGACGGCGGCGGGCGAAATCAGGACGGCGCCCGCGGCCCGGCCGGTAAAGCGGTTGATGAGGTCGAGGATGGTCGTCGTCGCCGACTGCGCCGGCCAGTTGTACGTCACGAGATATTCGCTGTCGAGGACTTGCAGGTAGTCGGCGCACATCACCGAGCGCACACTCGGCGTCCGCGCCGGCCCGCGCCGGGTCTGCATGGTGAGGATGCGCCCGCCGAAGAGCGGATCGCCTGAGGCCCCACCCAGGTCGATTAGCACGTCGGCGCCGACGTAGACGGCATCAGACAAGCCAGGCGAATCGAGGAAGAGTTCAAACGAGGCCGTATCGGGTTGATCGTTCAGCTGCAGCGTGATGCGCAGCGACCCGTAGTTGATATGCGACGTCATGTCGACGCCGTCGACGGTGAGGACGCCGAGCAGCGGAAAGATGTAATTGCTGCGGATGGCATCCGAGCGCGCAATGCCGGACCGCGCCTGCAGGTACGCCTGCTGCTGGACGGTCCCCACGGGTGGCGCGATCGCCCCCGGAACGCCGAGCGTCACCCCACCCGAGATCGTCCCGTGGGCGCCGCCGACGACGTCGGCCGCGGTCGTGCCGGTGGTCTCGTCGAGCGGCCAGTAATGGCTCGCCCCGTCCGCGATGACCCGCTCGCGATACGTCTGCGGCGGCGTCAGCCCCATCGCTACACCGCCGCCCGTAGTTTCGACATCACGCTGTACTTCGCGGTCAGCGCCTCAGAGACCCGGTCGGCGAGCCGCTGGAGGTCGGCGGGCGTGTTGAACAAGGCGCCCTGCGCGTTGATGATGATGGCCGGCGCGCTCGCCGCGGGCGACCCTGGGGCAGAGCCGCTGACCGTGGCAAACGCGCCGGACTCCTCGCGCGGGACGACCGCTTCCCACCCGTGGAGCATGACCGGCGTTCCGGCGCCGAAATTTTTGAAGCCGTCGGTGCCCTGCTGGTAACTCTCCATCGGCGTCGGCGCCCCGCGCGGCCCGGTCGGCGCCCCGCTGTCCGAATACGTCACCGGGACGACAACCGGCGGCACGTTGGAAATCGCCAGCCCGAGCCCGCGCGAAATCGCATCGGTGAGCAGATGCACTTCGTCGATGAGCTTCTTGAAGCCTTCACTCATCGTCATCGTGAACGACAGGCCCGCGGCTTCAAGGTCGGTGATGGCGTTGCCGTCGGCGTCGACCAGCTTGCCGGCGTCGGCGAACGCCTGCAGCATCGGCTTCATGGCGTTCGGGACTTCGAACCCCATCGCCATCGCCTGCTGGATGTACGTGCTGACCGATTCGCTCATCCGCTCGGTGATGGCGATCGTGTCGATGCCAGCGGCGTTGAGGACTTCCCAGTCCTTAAAGAGCTGCTGCGCCTGCTTGTCGAGTTCCTGGCGCCGCATCGCCGGGCCGAGTTCTTCGATGGTGAACCCGTACCGCTTCGCCGCTTCCATGGCGGCGTCGTACGCCGTTTCCTGCAGCTTGATGGCGTCCTCGAGTTCCTGCATGGCCGCTTTCACGGCGTCGGTACTCTTCGCGGCGAGCAGGCGATCGAGTTCCTTGCCGGCGGCGGCGGCGGCCTTGTCGAGTTCGTGAATGCCACCCGCGGCCGAGACGAAGGCGTCGCGCAGCTTGTCGTGTTCCTTTTTGCCAAACCAGGACGTGAGCTTTTTCGACAGCCATTCGACCGCCGGGCCGATGAGCGCGCCGACGGCCGGCAGCGCCGCGCTGATGGCGGTGCCCATCAGGCTCGGCAGCTTGCTCGCCGCGCTGGTGATGGCTTTGCCGACGCCGCTCTGCTTCGGGTCGAGCAGGAAATTGCCGATGCTGGAGCCGGCCGCGGCGAAGACGTTGCCGCCGCCTTCGATGGCGCGCAGAATCGAGCTGCTCAAATTGCTGACCAGGCCGGTCGCGAGCCCGTCGAAGAGTCCTGGCGGCGCCATGCCGCCCGCACCGACGAGCCCGGGCAGCGTCTCGTTGCCGGTCAGGCCGAGGATTTCGCCGATGCCGCCGCCGGGTCGAATCTCTGGCGCCTTCCAGGTCGCGTATTCCTGCTTGAGCCCTTTGATGACGCCGGTCAAGGCTTCGCTCTGCTCGCGCGTCTTGAGCGTCTGGAACCAGACGTCGTACATCGCCTGCGGCGCCGTTGTGCCGACCGCCTCGTACGCCTCAAGCGCATCGACCATCACTTTGTTGATGCTGTCCTGTTGCGTCCGCGTCATCTTCTGGAGCGGGATGGACTCGGACAGCGCCTTGAGGTACAGCTGCGCTTTGGCGACGGCGTCGCCGCCGGACCAGGCGCGCTGCAGGTCGGTGATGGATTTGTTGTAGGCGTCCTGCTCGCGCTTCGCCTCGGCGATGGCCTTCTCGCGCGCCTGCATGGCTTTCTTCGCGCGTTCCTCGTCGTCGGCGATTTCCTTGAGTATGTCCCCGGTCGTCTTGATGGTTCTTCCGAGGGTGGTTTGGGCCGCCACGGCGGGCGCCGCCACCTTCGGGAGTTCTCCGACGGCGCCCAAGTAGTCCTTAAACGGTTTGGTCACGTCCGTCCAGGCTTTGCCGACGCCCGTTTGCACCGCAGCGAGCATTTCGCCGGAATACATGACGACGCTGTCTTTAAACGCTTTCCATTGATTCTGCGCGGCGACCAGCCGCTTGATCGTCTCGTCGGTCATCGCGACCTGGGCATCCTTCGCGTCGAGCAACCCATCACGGACCGCGCCCAGCATTTTTTTGTAGCTCGGCCCGAGAATGCCGAGGGCCACGTCCGCTTGCAGCGCCTTGTCGGGAATGCCGGCCAGCGCTTCGAGAACCTGGCGATAGGTCACCTCGAACCCCTGCGACCGGAGCTTGTCGCCCGAGAGGCCGATGTTGGCCAGCAGCGCGTCGTATTCCTTCGTCGCGCCGCTGAGCTTTTCCTGCAGGAAGAAAATCGATTTCCCGACCGTCTCGGCCTCGACGCCGCTCGCCTTCGCCGCGCCCGTCCACTGCTGCACCTCCTTCGTCGAGATGCCCCACTGCAGCGACATATCGTTTATCGCGCTGGCCGTCTCGTAGATGCTGCCGATGAAACCGGCGACGGCGTTGACGGAGAACGCGATACCGACGGCGCCGGCCATCTTGTTGAGCGTCCCGAGCCATTCAGTACTCGCCTTGTCGACGTTCTTCGTTTCGGTCGTGATTTTCTGGAGGTTCTTCGGGGCGTCGGTCGAGATGGCGGCCAGGTCTTTGTTCGTCTTATTCACGGTCGCCGTGAACGTCTGCATGGCCTTGTCGGCCTGCTCGACGGCTTTGAAAAAGCTGTCGAAATTCGCGGTGAACGTGGCGGACAGAGCCATCTATTTTTTCCGGCTGGCGGCGGCTTCGCGGTTCAATTCGTCAATCAGCACGGCATAGACGTCGACCGGCAGGTCGAGCAGCTCGTCGTACGTCCAGCCCATCACGCGACAGATGTGGAGGTCGGAGACGGTGCGGTCGCGCCAGCCGGGACTTTTTTTTGATGCTCGCGCTCGGCCGTCATCGCCGCATCGTGCGCCTGCACCGCTTCGAGAATTTCGCGCAACGATTCCGGCGTCTGGTTCTTCAACGCGGCGGCGACGAAGTCGTACGACTTGTCGCGGATGCGGATCGGCTGGTCGTCGGCGTCGGTGATCGACCAGTCGATCAGATAGCTGACCGCCTGCGCGATGCCCAGGTGTTCGAGGTCGAGTTCGGGCCGATCGCCGCCGGCCTTGAACGTGCCGGCCTTGATGACCCGGCCTTGCGCCTCGCGCTCTTCGCCCGCGGTCAAATGCTTGCGGACCAGCAGCCAGTCGCCGCCGGAGATTTCGAGCCGGGTGTCTTCTTGCTTGCGGTAGCGCGTTCCCATCAGGGCTCCCGATGTTTGGGCAGCAGGCGGCCGGACAGCTGCCCTTGATAGACGGTGACGTCGGCGAGCGGCCGGCGGGTCGGCTCCCCGTCGCGGTTCGGAATTTCGAGGACCAGCGGCGTCTGCGTGATGCGGAAGCTGTCGAAGGATTTGACCGCGGCGACAAACCAGTCGCCTTCGACCTTCCAGGCGCCCAGGTCGGCGGCGCGCTGATAGCCACAGCGCACCACCGCCTCGACGCCTTCAATCACGATCCGCTGCGAGCCGATCGTCGCCATGTGTTACGGCGCGATGCCGGCGACCCAGGCGGTACTCGACCAGTACGCGTTACTCCCGTCGCCGAGCCGTACGAACTGGCCGGTCGTCCACGCGGTCGCGGGACTCGCCGTGACGCCCGTCATCCCCGCTAGATTGGCGGGCGCCATCGCCCCCGGGGGGGTGAACCCTCCCGGGCTGCCGACGCCGGTCGCGCCGGTCGCGGCGACCGCCGACGTCCGCGTCCAGGCGCCATTGGCGACGAACGTCATGTCGATCGACACGGCGCTCGTCACGCCGCCCTTGATCGAGGCATCGACCCAGGCCGGGCCTTCCCAGCCCTGCGCCGACGTCGAGCTGGGATAGAACGCGAGCCAGCAGCCGGTCGGCGAATCCGCCAGGTCGAAAATCGTGTCGGTGAGGCGGTCCCAGAACGCGGTGACGCTGCCGGACAGGTCTTTCAACCCGATCACGTACCGCTTGTTGGCGTCGCCCAGACTGGTCGTCTCGACCTTGTCGGTCGCCATTGACAGATTCCAGTCGGAGATATTGCCGATGGCGACATAGGCGCCGCCGCTCGTGAGTTTCGCGGCGACGATGCCTTCTTTGCCGTGGGTACCAGGATTGTTGACGGGTGCAGCGGGTGCGGGCATATGCGTTTCTCCTAATGCGTTCGGTGTCTAGGAACTCTCAGGCGGCCACGCCGCTCACCTTCAAACCGTTGCGCTCGACCAGGTCGACCAATGCCGCGAACGCGATCGCCCGCCGCCGGTCCGCGATGGGAAAAAACACCGGACGTCGCGGCATCTTCCCGGTCGTCCGGTTCTTGTTCCGCCGCCAGAACCGCGCCTTCGTGCCGTGTTCGTAGATGTTGGCGAGGTTGATGTACTGGTTGGATGGGGTCACCGCGACGTTCAGCAGAATCGCGGCCGCGGACCCGACATCGTGCCGGGGACGCACCACCAGCCCGGCCCGTAGGTTGCCGGTGCGGACCGGATACGCGGCAGCAATCTCGCGCTTCGCCGCTTCGGCCTGCGCCTGCACAATCACCGCGGCTTCGCGTTGCAGATGCATCGGCAACGCGCGCAGCTCGGCGCGCAGTTCGTCGAAGCCCTTCAACTCCATGGCGCGGTTCGCCATTAGGTGCCCATCCCGAGCGCGTAGTGCGCGGCGATTTCGGCGGCGGTCAGGGCGCGGGGGTAGATCGCGATCTCGTCGAGGGTGCCGAGCCCGAACCCTTGGAATTGATCGCGGCCTATCGTGACGGGATAACTGACGCCGGTAAATGCGGCGGGGAGTGGATGCGCCGGGCCTAGAAACACCCCGTCCACATACAGGTCCACGTTGAGTGCCGTCACCACTGCCACAAGGTGATGCCACTGGCCATCGGCCACAAATGCGGGTGCCGCGAAATTCTGCTCTGGTGAGGTGGCGTTGGCATAATCCAGTGTGAGGGTAGGATTGCCGTTCGTATTTTGCACACGCCAGTTGATCACGTCCCGTGTGGGATACCCAAACCGGGTCGAGAGAATGGTTGTCTCCTGTGTTCCTGATCGCTTAACCCATGCTTCAAGCGTGTAGGGCGTGAGCAGGTTGACGTTTGCGCCCGTAACAATCTGGTCGTCCACCCCATCAAACGTCATCGCCGTGTCGCCGTCGCTGATCGCTCCCGCCGCCCCCAACGTCACGCCCCCGCTGATGGTTCCATTGGCCCCGCCCACGGTATCTCCTGCCATGAGTCCGCTGGTTTCATTCAGCCGCCAATAATGCGTGGCGCCGTCCGCGATCACGCGCTGCGGATACGTGAGCGCAACGGACACGATCGCCGGCGCGGACGTGACCGCGCCGTAGGCGTTCGACACGCGGACCGCATACGCCGTCGTCACCGTGATCGGCCCCGTCTCCAGGAACTGATAGATTTCGCCCGGCAGATCGGCGCCGTCCTGCGTCCACTGGTAGGCCAGCGGGACCGCGCCGGCCGCGATGACCGTGAGCAGCACCGCGTCGCCCGCGTCGATCGTCTGGCTCGCTGGCCCTTCGAGGATCGTCGGCGGGGCGTAGACCGGGACGCCGCCCGGCGTCGTGCCGCGGCCGACGACTTCGACCGCCAGCAGCTGCACGTCCGTATGCCGCTCGTCAAGATCGTTGACGCTCTGCACTTGCAGCGTCCGCCCCTCGAACAGAATTTGCGTTTCGAGCGTGATGCCCGGGTGATACGCGCCGCGGACCACATACGCCGCTTGCCCGTCGCTGACCTGGCCGCCCGCCGGCTGGAGCGCGCAGTACCAGGTGGCCGGGTCGGGCACGACTGCCGGATGCTGCAACGTCACGAGATGCCGGTATGCCCCGATGCCCATGTCAGGCCAGCGCCGGGTCGCGATAGAACGCGAGCAGGTTCCGAATCTCGCGCCAGATGATCGCCTCGTCGCGCGTCGACAGCCCGAGGTCGTCGCCGCGGTGTTCGTAGTAGTGCACGGTCAGCAGCAGCACCGCATGTTTCACGGCGACGGGCGCGCTGACCGGCGTCCACGTCGCATCGGCGGCCGGGCCGAGGTACGCGAGGATCGCCTCTTGCGCGGTCGCGAGCTTCTCGGCGACGTCGGCATCGTGCGCCGCGCTGGTGATGCGCAGCTGAATCAGCTTGACTTCGTCCGTCGTCCAGAGCGGCCCGGGCAGCGAGACGCGCGAAAACGTGAGCGTCATGGCTCGGCCTCGACGGGCGCCGCGGTCGGCGCCGGCTGCGGCGTCGGCGGCGCGGGCGCGCTCAGGTCGCGCATCGCGAGCGCTTCGAGCGAGTAGTACTGCTGCTGCGCCATCGGCGATTCGCCGCCCGGGACCGGGCCGAGCCCGAAGTACTTGAACCGCGCTTCGTTCGGCGACATGGCGCCGGCCGCGATGGCATCGTGCGCCGCTTTGGTTTTCGTGGCGGTATCCATCCAGATCAGATCGTCGAGGTCGAACTCGGTCCCGTACGGCGACGGTAATTCGAGCCCGGCATCGAGCGCGGCTTCGATCGCGGTCAGATGCGTCTGCAGACACTGCGAGTGGTACTGCAGCGCGGACGCTTCGCTGTTCGCGTAAGGTGGCTGCTGGCTCGAATCGATCATCGAAATCGGGACGCCGAAGCAGCCGGCGATCGTCTTCGCGGCCCATTCGACTTGCGCAGTGAGCTGCGATTCTTCGGCGGAGGTACTGACCGGTTCGTACTTCATCCCGTTGCCGACGATGGCGGTCTTGCCTGGTCCCAGGTTGTGCCAGGTCTCTGACAGCCGCTTCGCGGTTTCGGGATCGATGTCCGTCGGCGCGATCAGCATCCCGCTCGGCCGGCCGCCGCTCGAAAAGAACGACGTACTGGCGGCTTGCATTTCGAGCGCCTGGCGCGCGGCGCCGCCACAGGCGTAGAGCGGTGACAGGCCGACGAGCGGATGAAACGCGCAATTCCAGCGGTCGTGAATGAGCTCGCGCGCCGGGACGACGAGCGGCTGCGCGTCGGACGGAATGCCGGCGAGGTCGTTCGCTTGCAGCTCGTAGTAGACGCTGCCATCCGGCGCGACGAGCGGCTTGACGCGCGCCGGGTCGAGGACGTAGAGCGCGATGACGACGCCGCGCTGGTCGCGGTCTTTCAAGACGTACGTGTTGCCCCAGAGCAGCTTGGAAATCATCCAGACTTCGAGAAACTGACCGATGGTCTGGTAACGGTTCGGGACGCGCAGGACCGGAGAAAACGCCGGGCTCGTCGTCTCGTGCCAGATCCCGTACTGGTCGATGGCGACGAGCCGCAGCGGGAGTTTTCCAATATCCGATGAAATCAGCGAGACACAGCGGAACACGGTTGGATTCGCCAGCGCGGTATCCAGCCCGAGTTCCGCGTTGTGTTGCCAGGCGCCGGTCCACGGTTCGCGCACGATGGGCATCCACGCGCCCCGATGGACCGGCGCGACCGCACCCGGTGTAAACACCGCGCGCAGCTGCGAGCGGATGGTGCTGAGTACGCCCACGAGTTACGCCTTGGCGTTGCGCCCGAGTTCGGTTGTCCCGCCGCTCGGCGCCGGCCACGCGGTCGCCGTGAGGTACTTCACCGCGTTGGCGTTCGCCTTTGCCCAGTTGATGAACCGCTCGGCGCGCAGGCCGACCGAGTTCGTTTGCCAGAGCGAGACGTACACCGTCGTGGCGTCCGCGGGCGAGGCCGGCGCGCTGTCCATTTGCAGCGAGGCTTCCTGCGACGCGTCGATGGTCACGCCGCCTTCGTCCGCGTAGAGAATCAGCTCGGGCTGCAACGCGATGACGTTGCCGCCGGCCGCCTGGCTCGTGATGAACGTGAGCCCTTTGTAGTTGCCGCCCTTGACGGTCAGCCCAGGGAATTCCGGCGAGCCGTCCAGGTTCGTGCGGAACGTCAACGACAGCGCATTGGCCGCGCTCATGATGAACGTCACGCCGTCGACCGCGATGTTGTTGGTCGCGAAGTGATTGATCAAGCCCATGATGTCGGCGAGCGGATTCGTCGTCGCGGCGGCGGTCGGCGCGCCGTTCGTAATCGAGGCCGGATTCACGCCCGCGACCGCGGCGACGGCCGGGTCGATGAACTGCGAATCGAGAAACTGCGCAATGCCGGCGACCATGTCCTTGCGGACCAGGTCTTCCGCGTTCGGGTTCGAGAGCATCACGAGTTCTTTCGTCAGCACGATGATCCCGGCGGCCTTCGAGATGCCGAGCGAGGTCGAGCTGAACGCGAGCTTCGTGACCGGCTTCGGCTTCGCTTCGCCGACCCACCCGTACGTGCCGCCGGCCGTCTGCGTTGGGACCTTCGTGTTGAACGGGACGGTCCGCAGGCC
>Ga0137433_1000802_pt1 | contig 15093 bp, 9 predicted proteins | sample EasRivERMZT840_2_FD_102335 | JGI IMG/M metagenome (GOLD analysis project Ga0137433, IMG submission 102335) | Soil microbial communities from meander-bound floodplain in the East River, Colorado, USA - East River MetaG ERMZT840_2 | ecosystem: Environmental > Terrestrial > Soil > Floodplain ...
AACTCGTCCTTGGCACGATTGGCTTCTTCAGCCTCGTGGCGCGCTCGACGCTCTTTTGCATGAAGAGCCCGGCGCACCGTGATGTCGCGAAAGACCATGACCACTCCTGCCGTTCGCCCGTCGTTCGTCTTGATTGGTGCGGCCCTGTTTTCGATAGGGGTTTTGCGGCCATCCTTCGATATGAGCAGCGTATTTCCGGAGAGCGTACAGGTCACATCCTCCCTGAGGACTCGTTCGATCGGATTCGGCATCTGTTGCCCAGTGCGTCCGTTGATGATGACAAACACGTCTTCTACCTGTTGGCCAACCGCGTCGAGTTCGGTCCAACCGCTCAGTTTTTCCGCGACCGCGTTCAGGTGGGTCACGATTCCGATTTCATCCGTCGTGATAACCGCATCGGCAATGCTTGTGAGAGTGACCCTGAGCCGCTCCTCGGACTCCGCGATGGCGAGGGCGGCATTCCGCCACGCTTCAATCAGCGTGCTCACAAAACCGCAGACTGTAATGAAAACGAGCATTGGCCCAATATCGATCGGATCGCCGATGCCGAGGTTATCGGACGGTCTCAGCCATAAGAAGTCGGCGGCTATGGCGCACAGAATCGTTAAAACACCGGGGCGCAGCCCTCCAAACCATGCGCTGATCATGACGGCGGGGTAGAAGACTATGTACGGAAGCTTGATATCCCAAATCGGATCAATAGCGAGGTGCAGAACTGCTGCAGCTTCGGCTGCCACAATGGCTATTCCATACCGGGCAACCGGCGAAAGGTGTATCAGACGTCTCGAAACGAAACCGCCGTTCCTCATCGTTCGTGTCATTTGAAGATGTTCAATTAACAGCGGCAAAGTGGCCGCGTCAGGAGGGATGCTGACGCGGCCAACGGTTTACGCCTGTAATGGCTCTTTCCTGGCTATTTCTTCTCTATGGCTTCGATTCTCGTTGCCGTTTGTTTTCCTGCGGATTCACGGTAGGTCACCCTGAATTCGGCTCCAGTTTTTCCGGCGAGCCCCTGTATGGTTTTTTCCGAACCGACGATTTGAGTCGTGTCCGTGTAATCAAACCTCATTTCCTTGTCGCCGGCACCTTTGATCGCGATCCATCTTGCAGTCGCGTCAACCTTTGTAAGCTGGCCCTGGAAGACCTTGTCGGCTGCTTGAGCCGGTGGAGCTCCCTTCTCCTGACCATATGCCAGCGGCAGAACCACCAGCATCACCGCGACGCTGACTGCTGTAACTGTGAGTAGTTTTCGCATTACTTCCTTACCTCCAGTTTGTTTGTGCTGATTTAATCAGCGTTCGCTTCAACGCACGGATTGGACCAATGAAGTGCTTTCCTTCAATCGGACTATGAAATCAAATCGTTTCGTTTTGCGACGTCCGTGATCGCCTCTTCAGGTCAAAGACAAAATCTTCCGAAAGTGTGGAAAAGTTCCAGACATAATGGAGGGCACATGATGTCGAACAGCTTGTTGGTGCGTTGGCGCCACCGTGTTCTCACGATTGCTTTGGTATTCGCGATCACGGGGCCGGCGGCGTTCGCTCAATCACTGCCGGACTCGTCGCGCTCTCGCATTGACAGCGCAGTGACGACGATTCTCACGGCATCCGGCGCACCGAGCGCCTCGATCGCTGTTGTCCAGAACGGCAGCATCGTCTACGAGAAGGCCTATGGATCGGCCCGCGCTGCCGGCGTTCCGGCAACCTCAGCGATGCGATACAGCATTGGCTCGGTCAGCAAGCAATTCACAGCGACGGCGGTGCTGATGCCCGCAGAACTGCTTTCCCTTTTAGTTTTTTGTAGGGGCGGTCTATGACCGCCCACTATCTCCTTATTCTTAAATCTGGGCGGTCATAGACCGCCCCTACAGTTCGAATCTAGAAATCAAACCTCAGCTGGGCTTTGAACTGCCGGCGCTGATTGCCTTTCGTCTGGACACTCCCGAAAGGTGTGGTGCTGTTGAGATTGAAGTTCGGATTGCCCATGAGCGGGTGGTTGAAGATGTTGGTCGCATCCATGCGGAATTGAACGCTCTTCGATTCGGTGACCTTTACGCGCTTGCTCATCGCCGCATCGAATGACCACGCTCCCGGCAGTTCCATGGTCTTCTGTCCGAGAGTTCCTCGACGGCCGGGCTGCGGATTCTGAAGCAGGATCGCGTTCGTTCCGGCATCCGTGATCGCCTGCAGAGTGCAATACGGCCGGATCTCTGTTGCGATCGCGGTGCACTGCGGATCGGCGACCTGTCCGAAACGGTTTCCGAACTGATTTCCGGAATCGCCGTTCCACTCGACGCTGCCGAACGATTTCACCGGGAAATCTCCGACAACGTCAGGCACGCCGTTGTCATACAGCATATTGCCCGCGCCGATGCTGGTCGGCACTCCGGTGTTTGCGTTGAAGATGAAACTTGTCTGCCAGCCTTCGATCGCTCGCGCAATCCATCCGGCGGTATTCCGGAATAGGAGCTTGCCCGGACCGAAAGGTAACTCCAGAGTACTGTTTGCGCGGAAGTCGTGCGTGTTGTGCGATCCGGCCAGGTTGTAGTCCGGAGCTCGATCGGCAGGATTTGTGTAGGTTCCGGCGGAAAGCGCCAAAGACCGAGACCAGACGTACGTACCCTGAAAATTCAAGTTCCGGGCTGCGCGGATGGTCGTTTGAAGTTGCAGCGAGTGATAGTTCGACTTGCCGGTGTTGGTGTAGTAGTTCGCCGCAGCAACCTGAGGATTGGAAACAATGAAGTTGGCCGGGAACAAGCCCGCCGGCACCACCGAGTTGGCGGGAATGTTGCCGCCGCTGTTTCCGCCCGGCACGTTGAACCCCATGTTCGCCCGTTTCAGAATGGTTCCGCGCTCTCCTGCAACGCCGAAGTTGACCGTGCTGGCACCTGTTCCGTTGAAGGTATTGATCGCGTTGGTCAGGGCCTCGTAATCGCCGTTGGCAAGAGGAGCCCGGAATGTCGAATTCAGTCGAAGATGCTGGGATCCACGCTGCGTCGTTCCGTTCACAGCGGCGCAAGCCGCGCCTGGGCTATTCCGATCGCAGCCCGAGACGCCGGGATTGATGTTCAGTCCCAGGAACAACTGATCGAACAGCGGATCGTCTTCGCCGCGCCGCGTTCTCTCGAGCGCCTGGAACAGTCTCGGGTTGTAGTACACGTTCGAGACATTGAGATCCCAGTTGCCATCCAGTTTCAGGCCGCGCGTGCCGATGTACCGGATGTCGACGCTGACGTCGCGCGTGATATCGCGAGTAACCGACAGCGTCAGGTTCTGGATGTAGGGAGTGGTGAAATTCCAGTCGAACGCCGAAATGTTCTGATTCGGCTTCGTCAATGGAATCGGCTGCAGCGGTTGCGTTGCAGGTGTAATCGGAACCTCGGGAGCCAGATTTCGCAGGTCGAAATATGTGCCGTCCAGCGGCCCTCTTGTCTGAGCAAGGTTGCTGAAGCCAGGGTTCAGGAATATCCCATTCACCAGAGCGGCGAGATTGCTGGGTTTCGCATAGCTGATCTGATATCCGCCGCGGATGTTGGTCTTTCCTTTACCGAACCACGGAAGCGCCCACGAGAACCCGACCGCCGGGCCGATGTTGTTCCAGTCGTTCTTGTAGAGCCCGCGGCTCGGATTCGGACTGTTTGGACCTACAAGCTCGATCGCCATCAGACGATTCAGATCTATTTGGGCATCCGGACGCAGCCATTGATCAAAGTCACGACCGGAGACGCCGAGCATCGAGATGCCTCCGCCAATCGGGGTTGGCGTCAGACCATTGTGCTCATAAGGGGCGCCGTAAAACTCGTATCGGACTCCGAGGTTGACCGTGAGGTCGGGATGGACTTTCCAGTCATCCTTGAAGAACACGGACCAGTCGTTCTGATGCGCCCACGTGAGTTTTCTGTTGTGGTCGAGGTAGGTGTTCCACTGAGGATTTTGCGAATCGTAGATGTGATAGTACATCTGCGCGCGATCGAGCGAACCGGAGAGGAAATACAGAAGGCTGTTCGCTACGGACTGGTTATTCGATACCAGCCCCGGCATCGCAGGATTGTTCGAGAATCGTTGATTCGGATTCTGCCCCTCTCCGCCGAAAGCCTTCGGGATCGGAGCTGTCGGCGTTTCGTAGCCCTTCGTGTACGCAATCCGGACGTCCACACCGCCCTTGAACGCATGCTTTCCTTTCGACCAGCTCAGCGTGTCCGCGTATTGGAACAGCGGAGTGTAGTTGCCCTGCTGAGCGCAGCCGGTCGCGCAGGTAAAGCTGACCGTGGTCAGCGTACCGCCGCCTGTTGCATTGCTGGCGATGGTCGCGGGGTTGTACACGATCGGGAATCCGCCGCGCCCCTGCAACATGAACGAGAGAGGGACTTCGCGATCCTTCTCATTCGGGACTTCCCACGGCGCCCATACGTAGTGCCAGTTCGCGCGGTAGCCGAAGCGCGCTTCGTTGAGCAGCGTCGATGAAAGCGTCGATGTGAGATTGGCCGTAATTACGCGAGGCTTCCGGATTGTTCTGGAGAGATAACCGTTCGGCCACTGCAAGAGTGGCCCGGACACGGGAATGTAGTCGTTCGGCACGACCTGATAACTGCCATTAACCGCAATTTTGTGCCGCGCATTGAGCACGTGATCGACTTTCAGATTGGCCTGACGATGGTCGGCAACGAAGCTCGTGCCGTATGCCGTCGCCAGATCTCCTGTTCCATGTCCCGCATATTCCCATTGATGGATCGCGGTGTTGAGACCGTCGCCGCCATCAAAGATGTTGGGGCGCGGCATGTGGGTCAGATAACGCTGGCTGAAGCCGGCAGGATCCATGCCGGTGCGGTTCGGGTCCCACGGTGAGCCCTGTTGCACGACCGCGTCCGAGCAGTCGGGCCGCGTCGGCGTGTTCAATAACGGACCGAAGACACTGAAGTGTCGAAGCTGTCCGGTATAAGGCGTGCCGTTGGGATTGGTGGCCGGCCGCTGCGGGTTGCCGAACGAATCGACAGATTGCAGGACGGGATTAGCCGTCGCGAGGCTGGCCGGAACCTGATTGATGTTTCCGTTCTGATAGCCTTCCCAATATCGGAAGATTCCGTTCCTGGCGCAATCGGTCATCACGACCGGCCGCATCTGAGTCCGAGCGCGCTCGATCTGCTGATCCCACAGGAAAAAGAAAAACGTCTTGTTCTTTTGGATCGGTCCGCCGAGGCTGATTGTGTATTCGTGCTCGTTCTGCCAGTTGCCTTTTGCCGGTTTCCACTCGCCGCGGACGATCTGTTTGTTGTTGGACCACGTGTTGGCATCCAGAGCGGAATTCTTAATGTTCCAGACGGCGCTTCCGCGGAACGAGTTCGTTCCAGACCGGGTCAGAATTTGAACCTGTCCGTTGCCGCGTCCGGTTTCCGCGTCCACAGGAGCAAGAATCACGCGGAACTCACCCACCATGTCGGGATTGATCAGTGTCGTTGAACCTACTCCGTAGGCATACCGTCCTTCCTGAACACTCAAGCCGTCTCGCGTGGTGTTGACCGCGCTCGCGCTGATGCCCGCAAAAGTGGTAGTAGAGGAATAAATGCCGCCGCGAACGCCGGGCATTGTTTTCATCAGGTCGAGAACGTTGTTGGTCACGAGCGGAAGGTCGCGGACTTTGTCTTCCGTCAGCACCTGCCCGATCGTTGGCGAGGATTCGGCTATGAGCGCCGTTCTTTCCGCTGTCACTTCGACCGAATCGGTCAGAGCGCCGACTTCCAATGTGAAGTTATATCGCGCGGCGTTGCTGGCGCCGAGTTGTACTTCGTTAAAAACTCGTGTTCTGAATCCAGGCAATTCTGCAGACAGCCGGTAGATTCCCGGCAGAAGTGCGGTGATGTTATACGTCCCGGACTCGTTCGTCACAGCCGACGTTACGACTCCGGTCTGGGTGTTGGTGGCAGTCACCGTCACCCCGGGGATGTACGCGCCGGTGGGATCCTGCACGAATCCGGAGACCGACGCATTGTTGGTTTGAGCAAAGGAAGTGTGAAAGGGGTATAGACACACCAAGGCCAGAGCTGCCACAAGTAGGTTTCTCATGCTGACTTCCTCCAATTAGGTTGCGCGAATTGGTTGAGTGAACCCGTTTAGCCGAAATTTGCTTGAAATTTGTCGCAACTATACCGCGCAGCTGTACAAGAGGAAGACTTTTTTCTGGATTTAGGCTTATGTAGTGAATGACGGGATTATTACGGATTGCGGCGATACCAGAACATGTGATCGATCTTCTCGACGGAGTGCCGGACCGTCATGAGGCCCACCGATCGCAGGCGCGAAACCGGTAACTCAACGATGACGTTGTTCGTTAGAAAGAAACCGCCGGGCCTCAGCATCCCTTCAATACCTGCAAATGCCAGTGACTGATCCAGCTTGTCGTAGTAGACGAAAACGTTGGTTGCGATGACGAGATCGAACGGCGGCCCTGTCCACTTTTCTGTGACGATGTTGAAGTCCATGGGCGTGATACGCCCCGCAACTTCCGGACGTACGGCAACGGCGCGAAGTTCGACTGCTTTCCCTGGGCTTGCCGACGATTTGGGAAGCAGCGTTTCCTTTCCGATTCGATCGCCCATGCTCTTCCAATAACTCATTAAAGAGGATGTCCATCGCTCCACTGGGTTGATCGGCAGTCGCAGGGTGTAAGAGTTGCCCTTTATGGCCTGGATGTGATCATTGACCTGCGGACTGATATCGAACGTGGTGATTTCGACGTCTCGCGCATTTGCGGCCAAACCGTGCCTGACAATCGAATCGATCGACGTGAACGGCTGCATCGTTTGGAGGGGATAAAAGTCATAGCCGGTGTTCTTATCGGCAAAGTCGAGGCCGGGCCCGATGATCGCTATGCGTCGAATGCTGTTCGGCGGAAGCAGCCGATCGTCCTTCATCGCCTGGAGCGCTTGTTCGATGGCGAAGCTGGCCAGGATCGAAGTATCGAGAGACAGACCGCGGTCGCGAAACAGAGTGGACTCGACCATGACCTGGCCGATGAGGTCGCCCTTCTGGAAGCCGTCTTCTCTGGCTGCGTACTGCCGGCGTTCGGAGACAACGCGATCCACTTCGGCCAGCAGATGGCGTTCAAGTTTCGTCCGCTCGTCTCGTGTGTTGAATCGGAATCCGCGACCTTCAAGTAGTCGACGCGCGAAAAGAGCTCGTTCACTCGGTTTCGGGACGGCCAGCGCATCGATGAAATCTCTGACACGTCTCGATACGACCTGCGATTGTGTGAATGTGGTTCCAAACAGCAGCCAGTTAATGATCGTGTCTTCGTCGCCGCGTAACAGCCGCTGTCGGATGTCACTGTCGTGTTGAGTTATCCAATCGGTCCAGGCTTGCGAGGAATTCAACTCCGGCGGCAGAACATCTTTCAGGAAAGGCAGGAGGTGTTGGACATCTGCGTAAGTGGTGAACGAATTTCGAGCAGTAGTCAGCGCCGGAATCAAACCCAGCGAAACCACTATAGCGGTCGCGCACATGTAGAGTCGCCGACTCATACAACCTGCTGCCGCGTAGCCTAGCACACGGAACGGATTTTGTTCGCTTTCGCCTACAGTAGGGCGCGCTAGTCGTTTCTGAGTACTGACGCCGGGTCGACGCGTGTCACGCGGTAAGCCGGAATTGCGCCGGCGACAAGAGCCACGCCGATAATGCTTGTGAAAGCGGAAGCCAGCGTTGAAGGATCGGTTGTCGTGACGTTGTAAAGAAGGCCGTTGTGGGCGCCTGGCACAAGATAGAGCGCGTCGCCGAGGACGGCGGCGAGCGCAAACGTGCCGGCTAGTCCGAAAGCGCCGCCGGCGATACCGAATCGTCCTGCGTACCACAATGCAGAGACAATCAACCTTGCCGGATGCGCTCCAAGCGCGAGGCGCACGCCGATCTCCTGTGTGCGCGCCTGCACGTTGTATGCGACGACACCATAAACTCCGATCGTCGCGAGGAGCAGGGCGACAGCGGCGAAGCCGCTAATCAGAAGAAGATTGAAGCGGTCGCCTTGAAGCGCAGTGGAAACTCTTTGTTCGAATGGCGTGACAACCGACACGGGAACGCCGGGATCAAGCTTTGCTGCGTAGTCTCGGAGCGGTTTGCTGAGCGTCGATAACGGAACGCCTGCGCGCACGATCAACTCCAGAGATGGTGCTGGAGCCTGTGAGAAGGGAACAAGAATGTCCGCGAATTCCACCTCATTCAGGCCAACTTGCTTGACGTTCGAGACGACACCAATGATGAGCAGAGCACCTGGCCTGTTTGTCCACGTCAGACGGCCAGGTGCAAGTTCGATAACGCGGCCGAGCGGATCTTCCGAGCCGAACGCGGTTCGCGCCAGAGATTCATTCACTATCGCAACGCGCTCTGCCCCGGCAGTGTCCCCGTCCGTGAAGTTCCGGCCCCGCAGAATCCGTATTCCGAGCGCCTCGAAGTATGCAGGGCTCACTGCACGCAGAATCGCGCGCGACGGATCGGCTGGCCGCGAACCCGTCGCGCCGGCAACGGTGAATTGAACGAGCGGGCCGCTGCCAAGCGGTGAACTGCTTGCGGTAGCCGCAAGACGAACTCCGGGAATGGCACGGGCTCCCTCTGATAACTGATTTGCGTATGACCGCACGGCAGCGTCGGTGGAGTATTTCGGGCCGCCGAGCGATACGCGTATAGCGGCTGCGTTAGCTGGATCGAACCCGAGCGGGACGTTTGTGAGCGAAACGAAACTCTTGAGAAAAATTCCTGCGCCCGACAACAACACGACAGTCATTGCTATCTGCGCAGTCAACAGCAAGCCCCGCATCCGTCCCTCGGCGGGCAAACGTCCCGCGCGACGGCCATGGCCGAGGGAACTCGAAAGATCGAAGCTCCGAAGCGGTATCAGCGGCGCCAGTACAAAACCGAGCGTGACGAGTCCGGTAATTCCCAGTACGAACACGCCAACACGAAAATCGACAGGAATGTTTCGTCCGCGCAGCAATAAGTCCGTGGGAAGTTGTGTTGTGACGGACCTGAGCGCAGCTATGGTCAGGAAGAACCCAACGATCGCGCTACAAGTTGCGAGCAGACCACCTTCGACCAGGAGTTGGCGGGCGAGCGCGCTTTGCGCCCCGCCGAGCGCGCCGCGGACGGCAAACTCTCGCATACGGCCAAAGGCGCGGGCCAGAAGCAGCGTCGCAACATTAATGATGCTCAGGAGCAGAACAATGAGCGAAGCGCCCAGAAAGAAGTACAACGGCCGCCAGTTGCTGCCTGTGTAGTAATCCTCAAGGCCCTCGACATATATGAGGTGACCGTTTCGTTCATCTCCCGGAGGTCGCGACCGCGCGGCGTTCGCCTGCAACTGCGCGAGCGCGACACTCGCGGCCGCGTCCGGCCGGAGGCGGCCGATGGCGTTATTGAACATCGGTTTCGTTCGATCGCGGAACAAAGAGGCGCTTTCATCGAGTGCGATAAACAAATCCGGGTCGGGTCCGAGCGAGTCGTCTGTCTGAACGATGCCGCTAATGAAAACGATTTCGCTGCCAACCGTCTGGCTGCTTCCGATCACGGATGGGTTCGCGCCGAAGAGACGTCTCCATGCTCGGTCGGTCAGAACGGCCGTTCGATTTCGCCCCGCATCCGCCACGGTAAAGCCCGACCCGGCGATGACCGGACGTTCCAGTAAGGCAAAGTAATTCGGCGTCACCTCTGTGACCACTGCGGACTGTGCCGTCTCCAGTCGGAGAATCTGCCGTGACGTGCGGCCTACCGCAGCGATATCCGAAAGTGCCGAAGCGGCGGCGCGCCATTCGAGAAGTTCCGCTCCGGAAATGCCATCAGACATTGCTCGTGCGGAAGGTCCACGCGAATAGATAGCGACCAGTTCATCCGGGTTCGAAAAGGGAAGGGGTCTCCATAACTCGGCATCGACGATGCTGAACGCGGTGGTGCTGGTGGCGATGCCCAGGGCCAGCGTCAGGATAGCGGTCAAGGTGAAGGTCGGTTCGCGCCGCAGGATTCGAAGCGCATATCTGAACTGGCGGCACAAATCGTCAAGCCAGTTCCAGCCCCACACGTCGTGAGAAGCTTCGCGAAGGCGCAGCGTGTTCCCGAAGCGGATCGGCTCGCGCAGCATCTCCCGATGAGCTTCCATTTCTTCCTGAAGCGAGCGTTCGAATCGCCGACGATTCAACAAATACGAGAAACGGCGGAGCCATTCGCCAATGATCATGTGAAGCTCCTTCAGGCGTTTTCCAGCAGCCTTGCAATGGCGTGATTGACACGCTTGTATTCGTTCAGTTCCGAATCGAGTTGTTTTTTGCCCGCCGCGGTTATGCGGTACTCGCGAACCTGGCGGCCGGTCTCCGAAACTGCCGGCGACGCCTTGACCCAGCCCTTCATCAGTAATTTTTGAAGCGCCGGATAGAGCGAGCCTTCTTCAACACTCAGCTCCTGGTGAGACAGAACGTGAATGCGCTGCGCGATCGCGTAACCGTGAAGCGGTTCGCTCGCAAGAACCCGTAGGACGAGCATGTCAAGTGTGCCGGGCGGTAATCCGGAATCTCTACGCATAGGTTTCCTATGCCTAAGAGTGTCGCACAGGACCGGCGGGCCCGTCAAATCATTTTGTGCATTGTCCTATTCTCACCTTTCTTTGACACGGTGCATACCGCCGACTATAGTGTCCGCAAACGTAAACCCAATCACTCTTTGCGAGGACACTCTTATGGCTACCATTGCACTGCGAGTCAACGGGCAGAGTTCCAATGTAACTGTTGACGACCCCGATACGCCGCTGCTCTATGTGTTGGAACAGAATTTTCACGTCAACGGCGCCAGATTCGGTTGCGGACTTGGACAGTGCGGTGCATGCACCGTGCTGCTAGACGGAACACCCGTCCGCTCCTGCATCCTGCCCACCTCGGAGGCCGTGGGGCACAGCGTCACTTCACTCGAAGGTCTCAGAGCTCTCGACCAACTTTCGGATCCGGCTGACTTGCATCCGATCCAGGAGGCTTTTGTGAAGCATCAGGCGTTGCAGTGCGGCTACTGCGGAGCCGGGCCCATCATGCAGGGTTATGCGTTCGTCCGGGACAACGCGAACGCCACTCGCGACGAAATCGAACAAGCCCTCAAGGGCGTCATGTGCCGGTGCTGCGCGCACGTGCGAATGATCGACGCGATTCAGACGTATGCGAAGGAGAAAACCCGATGAAACCGAAAAATCCTTTGAAGCTCGACGGCGCCCAACCGCTGCCCGAAAAAGCACTTGATGCGCTGAACCACCTCGAACCCTCACGCCGGGACTTCCTGAAAACGGCCGGCATCATGATGATCGGCATCGGGACGGGCGCCGCGACCGTCGGCAAGGCCGCTGCGCAGAGCCCCCTGAATCCTTCGGGCAATATCGACAATACTCAGCTGGACAGTTGGGTTGCCATCGGCGCGGACGAGAGCATCACCGTTTTCGCCGGTAAAGCGGAACTTGGCACGGGTATGAAAACGATGCAGATTCAGATTGCCGCTGAAGAACTATCGGTTCCCGTGGAACGCATCACGATGGTTCTGTGCAGGAGCGGCGTCACTCCCAATCAGGGCCTCACCGTCGGCAGCAATTCTGCTCCGGTTCAGTTCGGAAACAACGGCCTGCGCGTCGCCGTGGATACCGCGCGCGACGCGTTGTACCAGTTCGCATCGCTATGGCTTGGTGTTGCCGTTGACCAGCTTGACCTCAACGACGGCGTCTTCTCTGCCAAGGGAGATCCGGCCTCCACTGTGAGTTACGGTGAGTTGGTTCAGGGACGCCGGTTTAGTATTCCAGTGAATCGAAGTGCCGTGCCTAACCACCCCTCGACATGGAAGGTGCTCGGAAAGTCGGTTCCGCGCGTCGACGTGCCGCCCAAAGCCAAGGGCACCTACCAGTACGTGCAAAAAGTTCGCGTTCCAGGCATGCTTCACGGCAAAGTTGTCCGGCCGCCCGCCCTCGGGGCCAAGGTGCAGAACATCGACCAGAGCGTTCTCGCTGGCCTGTCCGGCAATCCGCAGGTGGTACAGATTAACGACTTTGTCGGCGTTGTCGCGGACTCGGAATGGAACGCCATTAAAGCCTCGAGAGCGCTGGCTGCTGGGATCACCTGGTCGTCCGGCGAAACTTTTCCCAATCAGGCAGACCTCTACACGTACATGCAGCAGCAGCCCTCGCGCAATGCCCTGTCCGTAAACACCGGAGATGTCGATCAGGTCATGTCGACAGCAGCCAGGGTCGTGACTGCCCAGTACCTGCATCCCTACCAGATGCACGCCTCGCTCGCCGCTTCCGCTGCTGTGGTCGATGTCCGCGGAGGCACTGGCGACAAAGCTACCGTGAAAGCCTGGTCCTGTACTCAGGGCGTGTACAACATGCGAACGATTCTGGCCAACCTGCTCCGAATTCCCGCGGCCAACATCGAGGTCGTATTTGTTGAGGGCTCCGGTTGTTACGGCCATAACGGCGGCGACCCGGTCACTCAGGATGCCGCGATGCTCTCGCAGGCTGTCGGCAGACCGGTCCGAGTTCTGTACACCCGTGCCGATGAAATGATTGGCGGGGAACACTACGGCTACCCCATGGTCAGCAATGAAAAGATCGGCATCGATGCCAATGGCCAGATCATCGCGTGGGACTACGAAAACATAATAGCCCAGCGGGGTGAGGGCGCTGCCATAGGCAGCAATCCAGGCAACAATATACCCGGCTTTCTGGCCGGCTTCGCCACCGCGCAGATCATCCCCTCAGCGACGCCGCCAAACAACCCGACGAATTTCAACAACGGCAACAACACGGTCCCTCCTTACGTCACTGGTAGCGTAAACGGCCAGAGCTTCTACACGGGCACCGTCGCGAGTCAGCGCGTTCTAAACAAGGTTGTGGCTGGGCCGTTGTGGACGGCGTGGCTGCGCTCTCCCAATCGCCTCCAGAACACATTTGCGCATGAGAGCGTCATCGATGAGATCGCTGCCAGCCTGGGAGTCGACCCCATCCAGTACCGTCTGCGTCATTTGGTGGATCCGCGCCTCATTGCTTGTGTGAATGAGGTCGCACAGAAAGCCAATTGGGAAACGCGTCCGTCACCCAAACGCGCCGATCCTTTCAGCCGGCCCGGCGCCGGCCGGGGCTTTTCCTGCTACCTGCATCAAACGGCTAACGGCTACGCCGCCATAGCGGTCGATGTTGTCGTTAATGAGAGCACCGGTGAGATCACGGTGACGAAGGTGGTCAATTCCATCGACTCGGGTCCCGTCATCAGTCCGGATGGTCTCACCAACCAGATGGAAGGTCAGGTGATCCAGGGCATCAGCCGAGCGCTGTACGAAGAGGTGCGGTTCGACCGGGCGTCGAGTAGCATCACGACCAGGGACTGGAGGAGCTACGTGACTCTGCAGTTCGGCGGCACGATTCCCGAAATTATCTCGATCCTGATTGATAGTCGGAACGCGCCGGTTGCCGGTTCAGGCGAGATTACGATCTCGATCGTCGCAAGCGCCATTGCCAATGCCGTATACGATGCCACCGGCGTGCGGATGCGTCAGATTCCGTTTACTCCGGAAGCGTTCCTGGCCGCGAAGAAACAGCAGAGGCCCTGAGACTGGTTTGAAAAACACAGAGACACAAAGGCGCAGTCCTTACGGCTGCGCGCTGTCGCGCTTGCGCTACGCGGGCACAAAGAAAACCGGCCCGTTTTCTTTGTGCCTTTGCGCCTTTGTGTCTTTGTGTTTAGCAACTGCTCTATTGTTCGCCCAACAGCAGCCGCGCGGTGTAATCGACCTCGACCGCATCCGGGAAGTCCACTACGACACAAGCCTATGGTGGGAACCCGGCCGCGGAATCGCGCTTCCGTCCTCGAAGAACTACGACAACGCCTCCGGCCAACTTCGCCTCCTGAATAGGTCCGGCGACGTTGAGACGAAGGGCCACCCCTTCTTCACGGCACTCGGTTCCAACGAGCGCGCCTGTGTCACGTGTCACCAGCCCAGCAGCGCCATGAGCCTTTCGCTCGATCTCATCCGCGACCGCTGGACTGCCACCAATGGTAAAGACGCCCTCTTCGCGGCCGTCGATGGTTCCAACTGCCCGGCCCTTCCTCAGGAGAAGCAAGAGTCGCATTCGCTACTGCTCGAACGCGGCCTGTTCCGCATCGCGCTTCCGTGGCCTCCCGCGAGTGGCAAGCCGGATTTCCGGATCGAGGTTGTGCGCGACCCAACGGGTTGCAACAAGAACCCGGCTTCTATATCCGTCTATCGTCGTCCCCGCGTCGCCGCCAATCTGCAGCACATCGTGCACGCCACTGGCGACACCCTCATGGCAGATGGACGCGAGCGAACGCTCCAGTCGCAAGCCACTTCAGCGGCCCTCGTTCATTTGGAGGCGTCGAACGCTCCCACTCGCGCGCAGCTCCAGCAGATCGAGGATTTCCAACGCCAGCTCTTCATGGCTCAACAGTGGGATATCCTCGGCGGTCAGCTCGGAGAGCCCGAAGGACCTCGGTTGCTTGGCGTGGATCATCTCGCCAGCGGCGCCGCTGTAAGCGCTGCCAGAAACCTCGTGGCATCGTTCGATCCATGGCGCAAAGCATCCGCAGGCAATCTCGCGGTCCGCCAGCGCGCTTTTAGAGAATCCGTTCTGCGTGGCGTGGATCTCTTCGCGTCGCGTCAGTTCCGTTTGGCGGACGGCAAGCAAGGCACCTGCGCAAGCTGCCACGAAACCGGCATCAACCACGCCATCGACATCGGTACGACGAACCTGCCGACGGCTAATGAATCGCCCGATCTGCCTCTGTTCCGCATCACCTGCGACGTTTCGGCAGCGCCTCACCCGCAACTGGGCCGAACGTTTTTTACTCAAGACCCGGGCCGTGCACTCGTCACCGGAAAGTGCGCGGATGCCGGCGCCATCGTGAGTCAGCAGCTCCGCGGACTCACCGCCCGCGCGCCCTACTTCGCCAACGGATCCGCCGGGGACCTGACCGAACTGGTGAACTTCTTCGATCGCCGCTTCAAGATTGGGCTAACGGAGAAAGAGAAACAGGACCTCGTAAACTTCCTGAGCATCCTGTAGTTCGGTCATGCCCAGAGATCT
>Ga0137433_1000805_pt1 | contig 15079 bp, 13 predicted proteins | sample EasRivERMZT840_2_FD_102335 | JGI IMG/M metagenome (GOLD analysis project Ga0137433, IMG submission 102335) | Soil microbial communities from meander-bound floodplain in the East River, Colorado, USA - East River MetaG ERMZT840_2 | ecosystem: Environmental > Terrestrial > Soil > Floodplain ...
GGGCCGGATATAACGGCATCCACCATTAACCTCCAATGCGAATGCGACATTACTTCGACCCTGCCCTTCAGACCGGACATTTCATTTGCTACAGACACCGGACACATCATTAGCTACCGACACTGCGGATCTGATCTCTTGCTCCCCTTGGACCCGCAGTGTTAGGCTCGCCGCAAAACAAGAGGTGCAACTTGAAAACACTACTTGCCGTGACGGCTCTGGCGGGCTTGTCTGTGTGCTCTTTGTATGCTCAGACGTTCGGTGAAGTAACCGGACGTGTAACGGATCCCTCCGGTGCGGTGATACCCGGAGCGTCCATTACGCTGACCAATGTCAACACCAGCGCAGCTCGCAACGTTATAACCACGGAGGCGGGCGTCTACACGCTCCCGTCCATTGCGCCTGGGCTTTACCGGATGCGAACGGAACTTCCGGGTTTCAAAGCGGCAGTCAGTGAACCATTCGAAGTCCAGGTTCAACAGGTCGTGCGTCTCAACATTGTTCTCGAGGTGGGCCAGGTCAGCGAGACGATCGAAGTTGCAGCGACGGCGGAACTGCTGCAATCCGAGACTGCCACCCTCGGCGCGGTGATCGAGAACAAGATCATCACTGAAATACCTTTGAACGGCCGCAATTACCTGGGCCTGGTGGCGCTCGCGCCGAACGTGAACACACTCTCTCCGTCAGCGGGCCAGGCCGGTTCTCGGCAGGGAGGCGACCGCGCTCAGCAAGCCATATCCACGGGCGGGCAGCGCATCATGTTCAACTACTACACTCTCGACGGTGTCAACAACACCGACCCCAACTTCAATACGTATGTCGCCCTTCCCTCCATCGATGCGATTCAGGAGTTCAAAGTTCAAATCGGCGTCTACCCGGCGGAGTTCGGACATCAAAGCACTCAGGTGAATGTGCTCACGAAGTCGGGCGGCAATTCCTATCATGGCGCTCTGTTTGAGTTCCTCCGGAACGACGCCCTGGACGCTCAACCGTACGCATTCACGAGCGTTCATCCCGCGAAGTCGCCGTTCAAGTGGAATGATTTCGGTTTCGAATTGGACGGACCGGTGCGCATCCCCGGTCTCCTCGACGGTCGCGACAAGGTGTTTTTCATGTCCAATTATGAGGCGCTTCGCCGCCGGCAATCGGCTCTGGCCACGTACTCCGTGCCGACGCCCGCAATGTTCACCGGCGACTTCAGCGAAATCGCCGGCACGACTACTATCTACGATCCGCTCACAAAGCAGCCCTTCCCGGGCAACCGGATTCCCAGAGAGCGGCTGGATCCTGTTTCGTTGAAATTTTTGGAATACTACAATTCTTCGACTCTGCCGGGACTCACGAACAACTACACGCAGTTCAATTCCTCACCGCTCAACCGCGACGGATTTGTCCAGAGGATCGATTACAACGAGTCAACGAAGTCTCAGTGGATGGGGCGATTCAATTGGGGCGACGAAAACCAAACCACACGAGGGCTGAACGAAACCGGCTCGAAGGTTATTACCAGGTACAAACAGTGGACCGCCTCCAACACACGGACCTTCAGGCCCAACCTGGTGAACGAAGCCCGTTTCGGCTACTCCACGTTCTACAACTCTATCGGCACCCGGCTGGCTTTTGAACGCGATGTGGTTTCCGAAATCGGCATACCCGGGCAAAAGGGCGGAGCTCCGGTCACCTGGGGAATTCCGACCATCGGCTTTAGCGGCACCGGTTTCGCCGGCATCGGTGACAGCACCGAAGGCCCGTACGAAAACGACAACAACTCGCTGCAACTTGTCGAGAAGTTGTCCTGGATTCGGGGAAATCACACGTTCCGGTTCGGATTCGAGTACAACCGGCAAAACTACAATCAGGTGGGCAATCAGTTCTCGCGCGGATCCTTTACATTCCAGGCGAATGCGACAAGGAGCGCCCTAAATACCGGCGGGCACGCCTTCGCCGAATTCCTGTTGGGAAACATTTTCGCATCCACGAATGCGGTGGCCATTGCCGATGCGAAGTTTCAGCGCAACGTCTACCACGCGTTTATCGACGATACGTGGAAGCTGACTCCAAAGCTGACGTTGTCGCTGGGCTTGCGATATGAACTGACGCCGCCCTTCACCAACGCGCGCGGGGACTATTTCACGGTGGCCATACCGAAGGTCGCGTTTGTTCCCGGCACTCCGGAAGCGGACTGGCCGTACTTCGTCCGGCAGGGCCGCAACTGCACGGATCCGTATCAGGGCCTGAACATCCGTTGGACCAATACGAAAGCGGTCTGCGGAGGCGGATTGAATAACAACCTTATTGAAACGAAGTACAAGAACTTCGCTCCGCGCCTCGGCATTGCCTTCACGCTCGATAACAAGACGGTAATCCGCACCGGCTTTGGCGTTTTCTACAACCAGGACATCGGCAACGCCATGTACTTCGACCTCGCGCGCAACATCGCGGCTCGTGTGACGATCAATTCGGACATCGGAAATCCGACGCTGCTTTGGAGTAACGCAATCCCCGGCGGAAATGGCGCCGTTGCCCAGGTGCCGCCGCCGTATGCGTACGTTGCGTCTTATGACCATGCCACGTCGTACACCATGCAGTACCTGCTGAATATTCAAAGACAGGTCGGAGTCGATTGGGCCATCGAGACCGGCTACCTCGGGTCGGTGAGCCGCCACCTCTACGGTTTCCATAACCTGAACCAGGCGGTTCCCGGCACCACAGGCAATATCGCGTCGCGTGTTCCGTTTCCGAACTTCGGCGTCATTCAATACGTGCACGACGGCGGCAACGCCAACTACCACTCCGGCAGCGTGAAGGTCACAAGGCGCTTCAGCCAGGGGATGAGCTTGACCTCCAACTACACGTGGTCCAAGTCCATCGACACGACGAGCGGCATTCGGAATCAGGGCCTGGACACGCTCTTTCCGCAAGACAACCGATGCCTGGGTTGTGAGCGGGCGGTGTCTTCCTTTGACACACCCCATCGGTTGGTGTTCGGCGCCGTCTATGAACTTCCAGTTGGCAAAGGAAGAACGTTCAACATCAACAACCCGGTTGCCAACACGCTGATCGGCGGCTGGCAGTTCAGCGGCGGCATAGCGCTCCAGAGCGGCAATCCGCACAATCTCACCATCGGTGGCGTTGATAATGCGAGCACCGGAAATCAGGGAACGGATCGCCCCATGTACACTGGAGTCGGCACCGGCTATGCAGCGAACCGTACGACTTCAAGATGGTACGATCCGGCCTCATTCGCGTCAGCGCCCGCTGGAACGTTCGGCAATCTCGGGCGGAATACGATGAGGACACCACATTTGCAGTCGATCGATCTCGCGATACACAAGCAATTCCGCCTGCCGTATCAGGAGGGGCACGCCATCCAGTTCCGTCTGGAAGCATTCAACGCGTTTAACCATCCTTCATGGGGCGCGCCGAGCGGGAACATTCTCGCGGGTGCGGCATTTCCGGGAGCGGCGGCCAATGCCGGGCGTCAGGGTTTCGGGGTAATCAGCTCGACGGCCATCCCGATGCGCCAGCTTCAACTCGGATTGAAGTATTTGTTCTAACGTCGCGAGCACGCAACAATGGGTCATGAAGGACTTTGTTCTCGACGATGGCTTTCTTCAATCCTGCATAGACCTGTCCGAGGAGATTCGCGAGAAGATCGTGTCGCAACTGCAGGCCTTCGCGGCAAACCCTCGCGACCGCGATCTCGGCGTTTCTCGTGTTGAGGGATCCAGACAGATCATTTCGCTTCCTGTCGACCACACCTATCACATCGTCCTTCGCCGCGAATCGGTCACTACATTGCTCTGTGTTGCTGACAATTCTCCATCGGAGCGGCCGCTTTTAAAGCGTGGGGCAAGTCCGGATCATATGGTCATCGCGCCGGTGGACGCGCTCGAGAGGTTGCTCGTCGAAGGGAAGTATCTGTCGCTTGCGAAGCATCTCGTGAACATCCCGACCGCGACCAGGGAACTCGAGTACAAGATTTCAGAGATCGAAAAGATCCTCAACGCTCATCTGCCTCCTGAGGCTCGACGGTTTCCCAACTGGTGGGCCAATCAGAAGTCGGGCAAGAGAGCTCAGGCGTTTGCCTGGATGGCCGCCGGATGGCTGGCCTCAGTTGACATTGACGCAAGTGTTGTGAGGTTTCGCCGGAATATTAAAGTCGAGGGGGCAAGTTGAGCGCGCATCGTTGCGACGAACTGCGACTGACGGGATCGGCCGGCGCGAACCGGGTGATGGAAGCGGAGTTCAAGCGGCTCGTGATGCGGTCTCCATTCAATGTGCAAATCGAGAAGCCAAAGCGCGAGGGTGACGCGACGCTCCTGTATCCGTTTGAGTCGCACGTTGCATGGGTGGCGGCTTGTTATCACCGCACGTCGTCGCGGATCACATGGGATCTTTGCTCGAGCGACGCCGTTCGTTTGGAGCCGCTTTTCGCCGACCTTGTGCCGGTGCTCTCGTCGGACGAAAGGCTTCCTGAAAGCGAGAGCCTGCGATTCTCGGTGGAGGTTGGCGCCGCGTCCGACTTCGAAGCTTCGCCGCTCCAGCTTCGCGGCGTCGTCAAGAACGCGCTTGTCGAGGCGTTCGCGTCGCGAGGCGTCGCGGCGATACTGGATGGGGATGCGCCGGATATCGTCTTCGTCGTGCGCCGCGCTGGAATTCCTGAAGCGCGCCGCACCTGCGTCGGTATCGACATCGGCGGCGGGGCGCGTCATCGCCGCGGCGCACGCGTGGCGATGGGACCGGCGCCGTTGCGCGAGACCATGGCTGCGCAGTTGATCATGCTGTCGCGCTGGGATGCGCGCTCCGAGCCCCTCGTCGATCCGATGGCCGGAGGGGGCACCATTGCAATCGAGGCAGCCGGTCTGGCAGTGGGCGAGGCCATTCGAAAACCGTTGGATCTTCCGATGCGCCATCTCGCCGCTTTCGAGGATACAGGCATCCAGACACCGAACCTCTTCCCTGGTACCGTGCCTCGCGTCCTTGCCCTCGACATTGATGCAGCGAGAATTCCCGCAATGGTGGGGAACCTCAAGGCCGCCGGGCTCACAGGAGCTTCGCACGAGGAGTCGATCGTCATCGCGAGTCATGATGCGCGGTTGCTGACCCCGGAATACATCCAGCGCATGCTGCCGGCTGCGCGCGAGATGAAGCCGGGTGTCTTCTGCTTCAACCCGCCTTATGGCATACGGATGGCCGCCGGCGACGAAAAGAAGCTGCTTTCTTTGTACTCCGATCTGGGCCGCGCCTTCGCACGCTTCAGCGGCTGGCGCGCAGCCTGCTTCGTCGCGAATCCGCATTTCGTCGAGGCCTTCGGCCACGCTCCAGTGATGACGAAGCCCGCGAGCAATGCGGATCTCCGCGGTAACTTCCTGGTGTACGAGTTTCGGTGAAGCATTATGGCTGCAATTCAGCTTGAGCACGTCAGCCGTCGTTTCGGCAGCATCACCGCAGTCGATGATGTCTCCGTGGAAATTCGCGATCGCGAAGTCGTTACCGTCGTCGGCCCATCGGGATGCGGCAAATCGACATTGCTTCGTATTGTCGCAGGGCTCGAACAGCCAACCGCCGGGACGGTCTTTATAGATGGGCAGCCGATGAATGAAGTGCCGACGCAGCACCGCAACATCGCCATGGTCTTCCAGTCCTATGCGCTGTATCCCCACATGACGTGCTACGAGAATCTCGCGTTAAATCTTCGCTTCAAGAAAGTTTCTGAAGACGAAATAGGCCGCCGCGTGCGCGAAACGGCTCGAACGCTGGAAATCGAAGACCTTCTGGAGAAGCGCCCGAAACAACTGAGCGGCGGACAGCGGCAAAGAGTTGCGGTCGGGCGGGCGCTGATTAGGAATCCTCGCGCGTTTCTTTTCGATGAGCCGCTGAGCAATCTCGATGCGTTGTTACGAGAACGCGTCCGGCACGAGTTAAAGGAACTCTTCGCGAAGGTGCATGCGACCGTTATGTATGTCACCCACGACCAGGTTGAAGCGCTGACGCTGGCCAATCGAGTCGTGGTTCTCGACAAGGGTGGAGTCCGGCAAATCGGGACGCCCGAAGAACTCTATCGTTTTCCAGACAATCGTTTTGTCGCTTCGTTCATCGGTTCACCTTCGATGAACCTCTTCGACGCCCAGATCGATCGGGGCCGGTTTGTACTGGGTTCGGAGGCCATCGATACGGGCTTCGATTTCTCGGGGCGGGTCGAGATAGGGATCAGACCTGAGGCGATTCGTCTGGGAGGCACGATCCCGGCAACCGTCGCATGGATAGAGAATCTGGGATTGAATGTCCTTATCGGTCTGCGAGCCAGTGGCGTGAGTTTAACTGCGCTTGTCTCCGAGCGCCCGGTCGGTGATTCGTTGAACATTTCATTTGATCCTGGGGACACACATGTCTTTGAAAAGGACTCTGGGACGAACATCCGCCGTACTTGTAATCGCCGGATTGTTCGCGCTTAGCGTGCGCGCTCCGGATCGTCAGGATTCCGATCTGTCGATGTTGATGGAACCTGACGGGACAGGCGTCTGGCGCGATCTGATTAGCCGGTTTCAGGATCTTCATCCCGGCATCCGCGTTCGGCTGATTGAGGGTCCTCCGGCTACCAACACTCGTGAGGACATGTATTCGACGTCCTTCTTGTCCGGATCAGTCGCGTACGACGTGGTCTACTGCGATGTGATATGGGTTCCGAAATTCGCCGCGGCGGGTTGGCTTCTTGACCTGACCGGCCGCCTCTCCCCTGAGGACGTTGCGGACTATTTGCCAGCTGACTTTCGCGCCGGCTCGTATCGGGACCGCTTATATCGCATTCCAGCGTTCACGGATGCCGGCGTCCTTTATTACAGAAAAGATCTCGTGCCTCACCCACCACAAACATTCGACGATCTCGTTCTCTTGTCGAAGCAGCACATGACGAACGATCGTGTTGGCTGGCTATGGCAGGGGAAACAGTATGAAGGTCTTGTCACGGTTTACCTCGAAATCCTGTGGGGCTTCGGTGGAGATTGGATCAACGCCGAAACCCGCGAGGTTCTGATCGACCGGCCGGAAGCTCTCCAGGCTCTGGAGTTCTTGAAGGGGACCATCGACACGATTTCTCCTCCGGCCGTCACGACGTACGCCGAAGAGGAGACTCGAAGCCTGTTTCAGAATGGGCGTAGCGTTTTTCTACGGAACTGGCCGTATGTGTGGACGCTCATGAAGGAGAGTCCTCTCAGAGTCGAAAATCGTGTTGGAGTAGCGCCGATGGTTCGAGCGCCAGGCCGCGACAGCGCGGCCACGCTCGGCGGGTGGGGATTTGCGATATCCAGATTTACCAGGAATCCTGACGCGGCCTGGGAGTTTGTAAAGTTCCTGACTCAACGCGAACAGCTTCGGCAGGTCCAGTCGCGGATGGGCGTCATCCCGGCTCGACGAAGCCTTGTTCCGCCCGAGTTTGCTTCGATCTTCGAATCGGCGCGCATGCGCCCGCCGATACCGGAGTATGCGCAGGCGTCCGACATCCTTCAGCGATGGCTCAGCAGCGCCCTCACGGGGCGGATTGATCCGGATGACGCCTTGCGCGAAGCCGCGCGGGAAACGCGATCGCTTCTGAGCCCATGAATCGACGAGTTCACATCGACGTCAGCGGCCTTGGCTGGTTTGTACCGGCGGCGATTCTCCTACTCACAGTCGTCTGTTACCCGATGCTGCGGACAGTCGCGCTGAGCTTTTCGCATGAAAACCTGGCCACCGGGTTCCAGTCAGAGTTTGCAGGCTTCGAGAACTTCAGCCGGATCCTGATCGACTCGCGGTTGCGTGGCAGTCTCTGGACGACAGCGGTGTTCACTCTTATTTCAGTGGGTGCGGAATTCCTGTTGGGGCTTTTGCTGGCTGTGTCGATCGAATCGGTAAGACGCGGGCGCGATTTGCTTCGCGTGATTTTCCTGCTGCCCTGGACATTGCCGACGGCCGTCATCGCCGTCCTTTGGACGTGGATCTTCAACGATCAGTTCGGAATTCTCAATACCGTTCTAATGCGTCTCCACCTGATGGAGTCCCCGATACCCTGGCTTGCCCAACCACACACGGCAATGGCCGCAATGATTGTCGCCGACGTCTGGAAAACGACGCCCTTCGTCTTTGTCATCCTTCTCGCAGGTCTTCAAAACATCCCACAGGATTTGTACGAGGCCATTGAAATCGACGGCGGTGGAGCCTGGGCGAAGTTTCGATATGTGACCTGGCCCCATCTGCTCCCGTTCGTCTTTGTCGCAATGATTTTCCGAGTCGTCCAGGCCTTCGCGATCTTTGATCTCGTCTGGGTGATGACTGGAGGTGGACCGGGCGGCGCCACCGAAACCGTATCGGTTTATACATACCAGACCTATATGCGCTATCTCGACTTCGGCTACGGATCCGCTCTCGCCGTCACCACCGTGGTTATTCTCGCGATTACGGCAACCGGTCTCTACCGCTTTCTGGTAACGAAGTATGAGCGTACTTTATAAACTCTTCATTGCCGCATGCTGTGTCGCTGCCCTGGCGCCGATCGGCTGGCATGCGATTACATCCCTGAAGACTTCCTCCGAGTTGGCGCTGATACCGCCGACACTCCTTCCGCACCAGCCGACGGTCGAGAACTATGAAGAGCTTTTCCGCAGACGGCCATTCTTCAGCTATTACGTCAACAGCTTCACAATCGCCGCGATGTCGAGTCTCGTTTGTGTGTTTTCCGCGTCGCTTGCTGCGTACAGGCTGGCCAGGATTCGCGGAAGACTGCGCTCGACGATCCGCTCCGGACTTCTGGCCGTCGCGTTCTTCCCTCCGATCATCTATCTCTTCCCGCTCTATGAAATGATTCGAGCTGCAGGGCTCGTCAACCATCCCTGGGGATTGATCCTTCCCTATTCGGCTTTGAATCTGCCGTTCGCGATCTGGCTTCTCACCGGAGCGTTCGAACAGATTCCCTACGAACTCGAGGAAGCGGCCGCGGTCGATGGGCTGACGAGATTTGAAGCGTATCGGGTCGTCATTCTGCCGCTGGCAATGCCTGCAATGATCACAGCTGGAATTCTCGTTTTCATTTTCTCGTGGAATGAGTTCATGTTGGCGCTGACATTCATGAATATCGAGACGCAAAAAACGGTGACTGTCGGAGTCGCGACGTTGAGCGGCGCCTTCACGTACGAGACTCCCTGGGGTCAGTTAGCTGCCGGAGTGATTGCGAGTGCGCTGCCGCTCGTGCTGCTGGTCATTTTCTTCCAGCGAAAAATCGTGGCGGGATTAACTGCCGGAGCCGTGAAGTAGCACACGTCCGGTCGGTGGCACTCGTAAGGTGGCAAGAGAGTGCCCCAGGATGAGACGGACCGCTTGCTCATCCACTTCCCGTCTTCGCCTGCAATCTGTTGCAACTCACGTGCGTTAGATTGGGCCTCACATTGTGGACCGCACGACTCCCTTCACGGCACGCGACCTGCTTAGGTTCTGCTCGGTCAAATCCGTCACTACAGACAATGTATCCAGCAGAATAAAGCGGAGGTGCTGAATGGCTGATCGACATTCTGTGAACTGTATTGTTCCGCCTCACATTTTGCGAAAGCTCATGGACAGCAAAGACAGAAAGCTACGGGAAATTGCGTTGAATACAATGCTCGCTTCCACACAGATCCGGGCACAGCGCAATATCCTCAGCCTGCTGCCGAACGCACTGGGAGCAGGTGAAAAACGCCGAACGATCTTTGATGCGAAAAACATGGAACCGGATCCTCCTCTGGGTGTACGGGTCCGCGGCGAGAATGGCTCTCCAGTCGGTGACCCGGCTGTGAATGAAGCGTTCGACGGATTGGGAACGACGTACGATTTTTATAAGCAAGTCCTTTCAAGAAACTCGATCGACGGAAACGGAATGCGGCTCGACGCGATCGTTCACTATGGCGATAGCTTTAACAACGCGTTCTGGAACGGACAGGTGATGGTGTTTGGCGACGGCGATGAGGATCTGTTTACCAGCTTTACTAAATCCCTCGACGTGATTGCTCACGAACTCACTCACGGCGTGACCGAGAACACGGCGGGCTTCGTGTACCACAAGCAGCCAGGCGCTCTGAATGAATCGATGTCGGACGTGTTCGGTTCTTTGGTAAAACAATGGTTGCTCAAACAAGACGCCGCAAGTGCCGACTGGCTCATTGGAGCGGACGTGTTCACGCCGGGACTCGAGGGCGACGCGCTAAGATCGCTGAAGGCTCCCGGCACGGCTTATGACAGCGAGATGATTGGGAAAGATCCGCAGCCTGCCCACATGGAGGACTTTCAAAACCTTCCGGATACCCGTTTCGGTGACAATGGGGGAGTCCATATCAATTCTGGAATTCCCAATCATGCCTTCTATCTCGCCGCAGTTGCGATTGGCGGCAACGCCTGGGACGCAACTGGACACATCTGGTACGAAACGCTGTGCAAAAATACAGGGCCCGACGCGAAGTTTCAGGATTTCGCCGACGCAACGGTTGGCGTCGGAGGACGTTTGTACGGGCCTGCCAGTCCCGAACAGGTTGCGGTTCGGGATGCCTGGCATGAAGTTGGAATTGAAGTAAAGGGTGTGGGATCCATTCGTCCTGCGAAGGTTACGACGACAGGTGCAAGAGACACCAAAGGGGCGGACAAGGAGTCCCTTTCGGATCTACACGCCAAAGTGGATGCTCTTGCAAGAACGGTCGAGCAACTGACAAAGAAGAGGGTCGCTTAGGACGCAACATGTCATCCGGAGAGATGAAACTTGAATTGGAGATTTCGGGGGGATTTGCTCCATCGGTAACGTCCAGCCGCTATGCACTTGACGTTGCGTCTCTTCCGGAAGACACCCGGAAACAAATCGAGGAGTTGGTCAAAGAACTCCTGGCCGCTCCTCGGTCCACCACTAATCCCCAGCTTCGGGACGCCATGAGCTATGAGGTGACCATTACGTCCGCCGCGCACAAGGAAAGCGTCATAGCTGACGACGGGGGATTGTCGCCACCGATGAGAGATTTGATAAAGCTGATCAAGTCTTTCGGTTCGCGTACCAAACGATGAGTTTGGATTCCCCGCATTAAATAAGCAGGATTTCCCGAATTTCTCCCCATCGTTTTCCTGTTCGTGATGCGCAAGGCTGGATGATGTGAATTCAGCGCTGGCTGTGGCCATTATCTTCGCTCTCAGCCTCCTGGGTGCGGTTGTTCTGTTCCGGTTCTTCAAGTCCTCCGCGATCATCAAGAAGAAGGCCTACCAGGCAGGTGGAGCGGTTGCGGGCTTCGCCATCGTCTACTCGCTGCTGTTCGGTTCTTACTACCAGATCGAAAGGCTGGAAAAACAGAAGTTGGAGGCTGCGATCCAGGCCCTGGAGGAGAAGGTTAAAAAACTGGATATAGACGTCGTTTCCGGTGTGGTGGCGCCCGACAATCAGCCCGTGAAGGTCCGGCTTGTCATCGATGCCGTGGAACCGGACTCCGACGGGAAGTTCAAATTCAAAGTGCCGCGCATACTGCTGGAGAGTCCTACGGCGGCGCTGTATGCCATAACGGATGACGAACACGTGATCCTCGATATGAACTGCGAGCAACCGCCGTGTCAACTTCCGGAAAGCTCCTTCTACCTCTACGCAGAGAAAATAGACGGAATCAAAATCCCAATGTGGCTAATGAAGAGATGACGAAAAGATGAAAAGGGTATTGCAGAAGGCGGCCGGTCTCGCTCTTGTCCTCATGCTGCCTGTTTGCTTCCTGCAAGGACCGTGGCTTGAAGCGCAGACAGCCGGCGTCATCGTTCGCGGCCGTGTCCTGGATCGGAGAGGTGCGCCTGCCACCAGAATCAAGGTCATGGTTGGGCCAAGATGGGGCTTCACAGACTCCACCGGCCGCTATGTTCTCTCACGTGTTCCTCCCGGAAGATACAAAGTCGTTCTGGAACGCGCTGGAAAGAAGGCCGGCGAGCAGGATATCGAAGTGAAGGGGCCGGTTACAGTTCGTGATCTGACCTGGCCATTCTCATGATTTCAAGCGCAATCCCCTCCTCGTGAGGAGGGGTGGCTGCGGCGAAGCCGCAGTCGGGGTGGTCGATCACGAGTCATTTTGAAGCATTGCAGACGCATTCTTCGATATAGCTTGTGACTGACCACCCCGTCCGCTCCCAATACGGTTGCTTCGCGAAATCTGCTTGAAGGTCGCGGCCACCCCTCCTTGCAAGGAGGGGAATGCCATTTCAGCTTCTGAACACGGTCGACTCGCGCTGCAGGAGGCGCGCCGCCGCCGAGACAAGCGCGAGCGCCGGCAGGACGGAGCCGAAGAGGGTCAGTAAGTATCGATAGGTGGCGGGATGCCCTCCGCCGAGCAGATCCACGCTCAGTGTCAGTTGCCCGACGATCGGCACGGCTGAGATCCAGGGCATGCTGGCAAGCGAAAACAGGAAGGTAGCCATCGACGAGAGGACGACCGTCATGAACAGCAGGCCCCCATAGGTCTGCGCCTGCTGTTGCGAACGGGAAATCGTCGAGATGAACGACACCAGAGCGCACCAGAAGAGCGCCACCGGAAACATTACGACCGTCACAGTCAAGAGATCCTGATCACTCGATAGCAACTGCAATCCGTATTTGTGCCAGGGCACAGAACGCAGAAGCACCAGCGTCGTCAGTCCGGCGGCGACGAGGTAAACGCAGGCAAGGGACGACGCGGCCAGCCACTTGCCCGCGATCAGCGAGGTCCTCGACACGGGGTTCAAGAGTAACGGCTCGAGCGACCCCCGCTCGCGCTCCCCGAGCGTCGAATCGGCCGCGATCGCAATTCCGCCGAATAGTGCCATCCATAGCAGCAGAACCGGCACGAAGACGTCGAGCCCGCGTTGATCGCGCCTTGCGGGCGAGACGTCCGTTGCGTTGAGACGCAACGGCGAGGTGATGTCCGGCGCGAGGCCGCGAGCCATGAGTCGCAGCGAGCCGAGCTCCGCGTTGTAGCGCTGGACGAGACCGCGCACGCGGTCGGCCAAGCGGCGCGAGGCCGCAGTGCTTCCGTCGGTTAACAGCTCAATCGGTGCGGCCTGGCCGTCCATAATTAGGTCGGCGAATTCCGCAGGGATGACGAGGACGACGGGCAGTGTGCCATTGCGTACCGCTTCGGCGGGATCGTTCGGCGCCGGCACGACCTCGACATCCACCTGAGCGTTGAGCCAGGCGACGAGGGCCGGCGCGTGGTCGCTACCGGCCACGGGGAGCACGAGGTCCGATGGGGCCATTCGATAGGCGCCGACCAGAATAATCACGCCCCACACGACTGGAGAAGCAATCGCCTGAGCCGAGAGGCCGAATACCGAGGCGCGATCCCGAAGCCAATCCATTAGCTCTTTCCGAAAAACGATCCAGCTCTGTTTCATTTTCTTTACTAGTCCATGGTCAGTGCGACGAAGGCGTCCTCGAGGTCGTCGCAACCGGTCTTCTCGCGTAACGAGTCGGGTGTTCCGTCGGCCACGACACCGCCCTTTGCGATCACCACGATGCGATCGCAGAGCGCGGACACCTCCTGCATGACGTGGCTGGTGAAAAGCACGCAGCGGCCTTGCTCGCGAAGTCCGTTGATGAGCGCGCGTATCGTTCGCGTGCTCGTGACATCCAGGCCATGCGTCGGCTCGTCGAGGATCACGTTGTGCGGGTCGTGAATCAACGCCCGCGCCAGTGCGACTTTGTTGCGCTCGCCATGCGAGAAGGCTGCGACACGCCGATCGGCAACCTCCGTCAGACCGAGGCTCTCGATGAGCTTCTCCCGGCGTGTCCGCAGCGTCGCTTCCGGAACCCCTTGCAAGCGGCCGAAGTAATCGATGTGCTCGCGCGGCGTCAGCCGCGGGTAGAGCCCTCGCGAATCGGGCAATACGCCGATGCGGCTCTGAACGACGAACGGATCCGTCTTCACATCGAAGCCATCGACATTCGCGGTGCCTGTGTCGGGCGACATTAGGCCCGTGAGCACGCGCAACGTCGTCGTTTTGCCGGCGCCGTTCGGGCCCAGGAGACCCGTCACGCAACCGTCCTCTGCGCGAAAGCTGACGTCGTCAACCGCCCGCACGGAACCGAAATGCTTGCACAGTCGTTGGACTTCGATCATGGCTTCGCTCCACCTGTCCGGTTCGTGAGAAATGGCGGCCTGCGCAAGCTGTCGAGGCAGGACGTATCGAGTGCGCCCGCATCGGCGCTGTCGATGAACTCCCCAATCAGCCTGGGCACACAACCGGCAAGACTCGTCATATGGCCCGTGCCGGGTACAACAACGTGCCGTGCTTTCGGCAGGGAGTTCGCAACCTCCTTGCCGTGATGAGGCGGAGCGACCGGGTCGAGGTCGCCCGAGAGCACGAGCACAGGCTTGTCGGAGATCGGTGGCTTGTAGAAATCAGGGTTGACGGCCGCCCTGGGCCAGAACTCGCAAGGCTTGAATAACGTGTCGAGCTGCGTCGTGCCTAAGAACGTTCCGCTCGCTTCGCGGATGGCGTCTTCGCGTGTGAAGCGCGGCGCGTCCTCTGAACAATAAACCGAGAGGAACGCGCCTTCACCGGTGCCCGCAGGAGGCGGACCGTCGAGCAGACGCAGGCTCAACAGTCCCTGGAAGTCGCCACGCACGGCATCGCTGAGCACCAGTGGAAGCATCGAGGCCGTCGTCGGCGAATAGAGCGCGTAGAAGATCGTCTGCGCGATAAACCCGCGCGAGATGGTGGCTTCTATTACGCCGCCCGTGCGCGGATGCGTGATGCGAATCGTTTGTTTGTCGGCAGCTTGTTTCAGGACGGCATTCACGGTCGCGCCGACATCGGGGAACCGCCGCGCGCAGGCCGGTTCCGCGGCGCAGTCGGCGATGAGCCGGTCGAGAGCGCGCTGGCCGTCGCGCGGCATGTGGAGCGCGATCGGCGTATCGATCGGCGCTGCCGAGTCCAGCACGGCGCTGCGCACGGACGCTTCGTGGCGAGCCAGGTAGACGAGGGCCGCGCGAGTGCCGTAGGACGCGCCCCAGAGATTGATCTGGCTGTAACCCAGGTGGCGCCGCACGTCGTCGATGTCGTCCATCGCCGGCGCAGTCGTATA
>Ga0137433_1000807_pt1 | contig 15068 bp, 8 predicted proteins | sample EasRivERMZT840_2_FD_102335 | JGI IMG/M metagenome (GOLD analysis project Ga0137433, IMG submission 102335) | Soil microbial communities from meander-bound floodplain in the East River, Colorado, USA - East River MetaG ERMZT840_2 | ecosystem: Environmental > Terrestrial > Soil > Floodplain ...
ACAGGGGAAGCGATAAGGAACGGTGAGGGGAAGAGCTAGATCTGATATCGGCAGCTGCCCAAAACCAGCCGGACATGGTGAAGGAACTAACCCCGCACGGCGCCGAGGTCAACGCCCGGTCTCACGTGAACGACTGGCAAATACAAGTGACCGCCGAGCCGCGCGCTGTTTACAGGCCCGCGGGCGGATTAACGGCGCTGCTCTACGCGACGCGTGAGGGCTGCCTGGGATGCGTCAGGAGCCTGGCGGAAGGCGGAGCCGACTTGAACCTTACCGATCCGGAGGGATGCACACCGCTGCTCATGTCGCTGCTGAACGGTAACTTCGATATCGCTGCATACTTGATCCAAAAAGGCGCGAATGTGAATAAGTGGGATTGGTACGGCCAAACACCGCTGTACGCAGCCGTGGACATGAACACTGTTCCTCACGGAGGGAGGCCGGATCGCCCATCGCTGGATGAAACGTCCAGCCTGCAAGTTATCAAAATGCTTCTCGAAGCGGGAGCGAACCCGAACGCGCAGTTGAAACTCGCGCAGCCTTATCGGGCCGTCGGCCCCGACCGCGGAGCGGACGGCATGATCACGATCGGCAGCACGCCGCTTCTGCGCGCCGCCAAGGCTTTCGATGCAGATGCCATCAGACTGTTGCTTGGGAAAGGCGCCCTTCCCAACCTTCCAAATGCTGCCGGCTACACTCCGGTCATGGCTGCATCTGGACTGGGATCCCGGGAGCGGGATACTCGCGGCCGGTTCCTGACGGAGGACGTGCCCGGAAGATCGGTTAAGGCCCTTGATCTTCTTTTGAAGGGCGGCGCCGAAGTCAATGCGGCCGAAAACCGGGGCGGCCAAACGGCGCTCCACGGAGCCGCAGGATGGGGATGGGACGAAGTCGTTCAGTTCCTCGTCGATCACGGTGCCAAATTGGACGCGAAGGATTCTCGGGGCTTGACGCCCTTAGACGCTGCAACGGGAGCCGCTGGCAACCGGGGCGCTCCGCGTACCGAACTCCACCCTGGCACCGCGGCTCTTCTTCGCAAATTGACGACCGCTTCGTCTGCTCCCGTAGCCGCGCCGCGCCAATAACTCTCGAAGACGGTAACCGGTCGCTGGTTACCGTCTTCCTCCTCTGGGTGGCGAATTCCCCAAGCGTCCGAATTCTTGAGCTTCTTTCACTCTGATACCATTCGAGAATTTTCCGGGTTGCAACGGGCGAATGAATGGAAGCAAGGATTCGCAGGCGATGGTGGCAGTGTCCGAAGGTGTCTCCATATACGCTTCAGCGTTTGGATTTGCGCTTTAGCACAATTTGCCTGGCCCCCTTTTTGCGGACCGAGCGCCTTAGTAGTTGATGGAGAAGATTCGCAGAATGCGAAAGGAGCACGAGACCATGCGAACCGGAAAGATCCAACTGCTGGGGTTATTGCTGTTTACCGCGAATGCATTCGGGCAGAGCACGATGGGTACGATCTCCGGGGTCGTCACAGACCGTGCCGGCGTCCCCATCGTGGGCGCCAGCGTTCTTGCGGCCAATCCCGTCAATGGCATCTCGAGAACGACGACTACGAACAGCGCGGGCCGTTTCATCGCTTTTCAACTTTACCCCGGAGGCTATTCGATTACGGTAGACAGTCCAGGTTTTCGGAAGCTCGTCAAGGACGGATTCGTTCTGACGGCAGCGAGCCACATGAACGCCGGCACCCTGTTCCTCGATACAGGGACTGCGGACGATCCCGTGCGTGAGACCGCAGACGCGGGCCAGCTTGGCCTTCAGTCCACATCCGGCGAGCGTTCAGGGCTGCTCACGAACCTGCAGATTCGCGGTCTCCTGCTTAACGGCCGCAACATGCTCGGCCTGTTATCGATCGTTCCCGGAACCGTTAGTCTGGTTGATGGACAGGTTTCAAGCGAGAGCGGCCTCAACGGAATCTACTTCAATGGCACGCGCGGCACCCAGCACAACCTGACGATCGACGGTTCCTCGAACGTGCAGGTAGCCGGAAATAACCTGGTGCACGTGACCATCAATCCGGATGCGGTAGCCGAGGTCCGCGTGGTCACGGCGAATTACCAGGCGGAGTACGGTTATTCTGCGGGCGGATTCATTCAATACGTGACGCAATCCGGCGGCAGGGACTTTCACGGTTCGGCGCGACTCTTCCATCGTCATGAGGGTTTGAACGCCAACGATTATTTCAGGAATGCGGAGGGCCGGAACTCCCTTGGGGATGAAATCCTGCCGCGCCAGCTTTACCGCTACAACTACGTTGGCTACGACATCGGCGGTCCTGTTGTTCTCGGATCGTGGAATCGAAACAGGAACAAGCTTTTTTTCTTCTGGAGCCAGGAGTTCTACCGGCAGCTCGTGCCGGCCGTTTTTGCCCGCAATATCCTGGTTCCCACAGAATCGGAACGCAAAGGGGACTTCTCGAAAACGGTGGACGGCAACGGCGCCAGGGTTTTCATTCGTGATCCTAACCGGACGGGAAACTGCAACATCACCGACCAGGCGGCATGCTTTCCGGGAAACGTCATTCCGCCCGAGCGCTTCTTCGTGGATGGCGCGGCGATATTGAATCTCTACCCGCCTCCGAACTTTCCGGGAGAGAACCGGTTCAATTACACGTCCTCGCTACCGAGCGATTTTCCGAGGCGCGAGGATATTCTTCGCGTGGACTACAACATCAGCAGCAGAACGAGACTCAGCGCCCGCTACATCAACAATCCTTCCCAGGACCTGCAACCTTATTCCGGAGCCAATAACGTTCAGATAGCCCGGATCACCAGAATATTCGAAGGCCGGAACGGCGCCATTTCACTATGGCATTCATTCAGCCAGACGCTTGCCAACGAGTTCGTTTTTGGGCCGAGTACCGCCAATGTCAGCGTCATTGCCGACGAAAAAGCCACGCGGCGCGCAAATCAGATCACGTTTCCGCTGTTGTTTCCGGAAGCCAACCCCAGGGATTACCTGCCGGGTTTTACATTCGCTGGAGTTGCCAACATCGCCGCCTTTCCGATCGTCGGAGACCTCAATGCCGCCCCATTCCGAAACAAGAACCATACGTTCGCATTCAGGGATAACGTTGCAAAGATCTGGAACTCGCATCTGATCAAAACCGGGATATCCGTTTTTCGAAGCCGATTGGATCGACACCCCGGAGAATCCACCGGTTCGACGATCAGCTTCGCCAGCAACGCGAACAATCCGCTCAACACGGGGCACCCTTACGCAAACGCTCTTCTCGGCATTTACAACAACTACCAGCAGTCCAGCAGTGGACCGCGGAGCTACTGGCGGTTTACCAACCTGGAAGGGTACGTTCAGGACAATTGGAAGGTGGCCCGGCGTCTCACACTCGATTATGGATTGCGCATCGCGTGGTACGAGCCTCATTACGACAGACGACTTCAGACGGGTTATTTCGACCCGGACTTGTACGATCGTGCAAACACAGTCCGGCTTTATGAGGGCGCGGCGGTTGGAAATCAACAGCGCGCTGTAGATCCCGCCAACCGGCCGGCTGCGCCGACGCTCGCAAATACGCTTCCATCCAGTTTCATCGCGCTGATCGTCCCGGGATCCGGAGATATCGCCAACGGCATCGGCCGCACGGATCAAGGCTATCCGCGCGGCGGAATGGACAGCCGCGGCGCACAATGGGGGCCGCGGTTTGGTTTCGCGTACGATCCATTCGGCAGCGGAAGGTCCATCGTGCGCGGCGGGTTCGGCATCAGCTACGACCGCGTGGGCGCCAACTCGGGATTTACTGCGCTCGGAAATCCTCCGACAGTCTCGAGACCGGTTTTGTCATTCGGCCGATTGCAGGATTTGTCGGCCGGAAGTGCCGTGGCAGCCCCGCCCAATGCCTTTGGTTTTGCGAGAGACGGCCACGTTCCTACCGTTTACAGCTACAGCCTGGGCGTGCAGCGTGACCTCGGATTCAACCTGAGCCTGGATGTTGCTTATGTCGCAACGCTGTCTCGGCACCTCTCGCAAGCGCGGAATTTGAACGCGATTCCGTATGGGACGACGTTTACGCGGGAGGCCCAGGATCCAGCTCTGTACGCCGGCGGTGTCGTGCCCGAGAGCGAGGCAAACCTTCCCGAAGCATACCGGCAAGCCGGCTTGCGATTCAGCGGAACGTTTGCCAGGCGGGTTGAGTTTTTACGGCCTTTTCCGGAGTATGGAAATGTTATCTACCGCGAGTTCGTCGGATCTTCCAATTACCATTCCCTGCAGATGTCTTTGGATCGCCGCTTTTCTCGCGGACTGCAAGCCAACATCTCTTACACGTGGTCGAAAGTGCTGGCGACAGCGAATGACGACCAGGAAGTCACTCACCCCTTCGACACACGGCGTTACGACTATCGACTGGCTTCCTTCGACCGCCGCCATGCCTTCAGCGCCAGCTTCATATACGACGTACCCAGCCTGAGCCGGCGTCTCGGCAATCATCGGATGACACGCGCACTCTTCGACAATTGGCAGCTCTCCGGCATCAGCTCCGTTGTCAGCGGCCCGCCGTTCGAGCTGACAGTGGGCATCACGGGCATCAGTCCGAATCGAGTGACGGGTTCTTACACAGAGGCCGCGCGCTTCCACTTCCGTAGTGATCCCCAGCCCGGGTACGGCCCACTTGCGATCGATCCGAATGCTTTCGTTGTTCCCCGGATCGGAGACCCAGGCCCCTGGCCGCGACAGTATCTGCGCGGTCCCGGCATTCACAACCACGATCTCGCATTCCTGAAAAACTTTCCTATGGGAGGGGATGGCGGGAAGTATCTTCAGCTTCGTGTCGAGATGTTCAACGCGTTCAATCACACGCAATTCGCCAGCATCAATGCGGCAACCAGTCTCGCGGTGCCGACTCCCAATGGAGGATTTGCGACAGGCGCTGCAATCTTCAATAACTACAGCAATGCCGTGATCACGAGCAACCTTCGGCCCGCGGGCTCGACGGAACCGCTCGGCCGTTTCTTCGGCGAGTACAACGGCGCGCAGACTCCGCGCATCATCCAGCTCGCGGCCAAGCTTTATTTTTAGGGCGGCGCGCATTCAAAGCAGCCCCCCTTTTGTTTTTTGCCCATCCTGTATACTGCCGCACCAAATGCGAACCACCAGGAAATCGCTCTGGCGAGAGCGCGTCGCGTGGCTGCTGATTCTGGGTGTGACTGCCCTGATCGTATTTGCAAACTCAAACGCCGACAGGATCGAGGACAGCACTCTGCTTCGGAAGGTGAACACACGTTTCCGCGCCATGACTCTCATCGGAACGGTGTCTCTGCAGAGAAGTCTCGGTGTTACCGAGAGTAAACTCACGACCAGTGAACGACTGACCGCAATTCGGCAAATCGAGCAGGAAGCCGGCACGCCGGAAGAAAAGCTCGTTGCGGCCATCATTGCCGGTGAGGTCCTCGGACAGGAACCAGCGTTGACGGCTCTCGCAGGCATCTCGGCGGAAGGCGATACCGAACTGGCGGCGGATATCGCGACTGTCCGAACGATCTATGCGCACGGTCAGAACACGCTCCCAACCGCAGAGCAAGACCGTTTGACTCGCCGCCATGGCGACTTCGGCAAAATTGCGCTGGCCTTCGGCGTGGACGCAGGCGTAGAGCCAAGGAAGTCCATCGAAGCATCAGCGCGCCGCTCGTTACTGGCAGGCTCGGTCATCGTGCTCGGAATGCTTTTTTTCGGAGCAGCATCAATTGCGATGTGTGTCGTTGCCGCCGTCCTTCGGCATCGCAACAGGATGTCGCGGGCATACACGGCGAGCCGATTGACGGACGGCACTTTCGTCGAAGCTTTCGCTCTCTACCTGGTTTCCATGATCGGCATTGGAACGTTACTGCGGCTTTTTGGTTTTCAAACACTTGCGTGGAACTGGCTTGTGCTGCTTCTGGTGCCGCTGTTGCTGATGTGGATGGCGCGGCGGACGGGAAGTGTTCAACAAGTACTGCACGCAGCAGGCTTGCACCGGGGACGCGGCTGGTGGCGGGAGATGGGCGCAGGCCTTGTTGGTTATGTCGCGGGCCTGGCGGTCATCGTTCCTGGTTTGCTCATCGCATGTTTGCTGATACGAATCTCCGGCGCCGGCACGGGCCATCCGATCATGACGCCGTTGCTGACCGGCGATCGATGGCAAATCTTAGGCTTCTACGGCATCGCCTGCATCGTTGCGCCGCTCACCGAGGAAACCATGTTTCGAGGCATCCTGTTCCACCACCTGCGCGGCCGTTGGAGCTGGGCCATCAGCTCGATTCTCATTTCACTTCTCTTTGCGATCATTCACCCTCAAGGCTGGGCGGCAGTCCCAGCGCTCGGAGCGATCGCACTCGTGCTCGCCGCCATACGTGAATGGCGGGGCTCGCTCATTGCATCGATTTCTGCGCACGCACTCAACAATTTCCTCTCCGTGACAATTGCTTTGCTGCTGCTGAAAGGCCCGCAGTAGAACTATCGTGGATCGCCACTGCAGCGACATCCCTAGCTTGTGGCAGATGCCGGCGTCCGGAGGACAAATCGAGCAGCTGACCAAAGGCGCAGCGGGGATCGCACGATGGTCGCTCGACGGCAAACAAATCTACTTCGTCGGTTTGCGAGAGCAGGCCAACAAGATCTGGCAGCTGTCGCTTTCCAATCGTGATGAAAGGCCCGTCACCGACCTGGCCGGCAAGCGAGGCAAACTCGGAGTCCCCGGGCTGGCGACCGACGGGCGGTACATTTGTTTCGGTTGGGAAGACCCTCTTGGCGATATCTGGGTCGCGGAGATCGGCCGGTGACGACCTGAACTTCCGAACATTTTCCTCAGGTTTGATCGCACTTCCGACGATACATCTTCCAGGCGCAACGCCGCCGGAGGATTGATGGACTCAATTACAGGACCGTTGCCGGCAACTTCTTCGTTAACATCACCGAAGCCGGCCGAAAGCAGTTCCACAGCAGCCACGAGCAAGATCAGCGTCTCTCGATCCCAGAGTACCGATATCAGCATCCTGACTGCTGAGGGAGATAAAGTAACTTTGTCGGCGAGCTTTGCAGATAACGCAGAGTTTGCGACCTATGATTCGCGTGGCAGCGCCGGTGGCAGCCGTTCGTTCGAACGAAGTTTTTCTTTCACCGTCGAGGGTGAGCTCAGCAGGAAAGAGTTGAAAGACATACGGAGAGCCATCCGCACGATAGAAAAAGCGACGCATGACGTGCTTAAGGGAAAAACCGAGAAGGCCGCTCAACGTGCCTCAGAACTCGAACGATTGGACACAATCGCTCAATTGCAGGCTGAGGTTGAGATGACGCGTAACGTTTCTGTGGAAACTACCCTGGAAACGGCGGTGACCATGCCAGTAGCCATGCCCGAGGATCAGCAACTCGAGCCAGCCGGTAACTCGGTTCAGGTCGTAAAGCATTCAGAGTTTTCTTTGAATCTGCTTTTCGAAATGATCGGCCGACTGGCGCCGACTCCTGAGCAGCAGCCCGCCTCGAGAAGCGCGATTGCCTAGTTTGACCAGGACTTGAGAGGGCAGTTGGCGCAGGCTCAGCCTGACGTATAATGCCGGCCCACGATGCCGCTTAGCGCAGGTACACAACTCGGTCCCTATCAGATCATTTCGCTGTTGGGCGCCGGCGGAATGGGCGAAGTCTACAAGGCGCGGGATACTCGTCTGGACCGAACAGTCGCCATCAAGGTTTTGCCGAGCCACCGCTCGGACCAGCCCGACCTTCGTGAACGCTTCGAGCGTGAAGCCCGAGCTGTTGCGAGTCTGAATCATCCTCACATCTGTACTCTCTTTGACATCGGCAGGGAACAAGACACCGAGTTTCTGGTCATGGAGTACCTCGACGGCGAGACGCTGGCGGAGCGATTGAAGAAAGGTCCGTTGCCGCTGGATCAGGTTCTGCGCCATGCGATCGATATCGCTGGCGCGCTCGATAAAGCGCATGCCGCGGGAATCGCTCATCGCGACGTCAAGCCATCCAACATCATGCTCACAAAATCCGGAGCCAAGCTTCTGGACTTTGGATTGGCGAAACGAGGCGCGGAAAAGAACGTTCCTGGTTCGCTGTCGCAACTTCCGACGAATGCCGACCTCACCGCGCAGGGATCGATCCTTGGAACACTGCAGTACATGTCGCCCGAGCAACTCGAGGGACAGGATGCCGATGCGCGTTCCGATATCTTCGGTTTCGGCACGACGCTTTATGAAATGGTGACGGGCGTGAAGGCCTTCGAAGGCAAAAGCCAGGTGAGCCTGATGGCCGCCATTCTCGAACATGAACCACGTCCCATCTCGTCGATTCAGCCGCTCTCGCCTCCGCTTCTGGACCGGCTTGTTCGAAAGTGCCTTGCGAAGAGTCCGCAGGATCGATGGCAGTCGGCTGCGGATGTTGCAGAAGGACTGAATTGGATTCGCGACGGCGTGCCGGCGTCGTCTGCAGTTACAGCCGTGTCACCCGGTGCTGCGAGATGGAAGATCGCGGCGCTCGTCGCGGTCATTGTCGTGTTGGCCGGCGCGCTTGTGTTCAACGCCATGAACTCGCGTCGTGGAGAAAGCGACGACCTTCTTTGGTTTTCGATCGTTCCACCGGAAAGCAGATTTCCGGTTTTTCCCGCCGGCGCCATCTCTCCCGATGGCAGGAATCTCGTATTCAGCGCAGTGAATGCGGCCGGTGCCGAGACGCTTTGGCTGAGATCGCTGGACTCTCCCAATGCGCGCGAACTTCCGGGTACGGCCACAGACCTTGCGCATGTTCCATTCTGGTCGCCGGACGGACGGTCGATTGGGTTCTTCGCGAATGGGAAGTTGCAACGAATCAACGTCGACGGAGGCACTCCGCAGGATTTGGCGCCTGCGCCAAATCCCAGGGGCGCCACGTGGGGGATTGATGGAACGATCATCTTTGCTCCGGTGCCGAACGCCGGACTGCTGAGAGTTGCAGCGGCCGGTGGAGCGGTAACACCGTTGAGAGTTCTTGATCGCGCGAATCAGGAATCGGGTCTGATGTATCCGCACTTTCTGCCGGACGGGAAACACTATCTGTATTTCGTATTAAGCCCGGATCCAAAGCGGGCGGGAGTGTACGCCGGTTCAGTGGACTCGTCCGACAGCAAGCGTGTGGCTGACTACGATTCGCGAGCAGAGTATGCCGATGGCTTTTTGTTCTACGGCGCGGGCGAGGATTTGTTTGCTCAGGCGTTCGACATCAGCCGCCTGCAAGTGACGGGCGAGGGCCGCCGGATCGCGAGCGATCTCGGCTCGATGTATGGCGAGACGCAGAATCGGGCCTTCTCCGTATCGGTCGCCGGGCGGCTGACATACAGCGCCCGGTCGTATGTCGCTCCAAGTCAATTCGCCTTTTTTGACCGCTCCGGAAAACGCCTGGAAGCCGTCGGCCCGCAGGGACAGTATCTGGGACTCAAAGTGGCTCCAGACCAGCGGAAAGCCATACTCGAGAATGCGGACTACCGGGGAGGCCGAAGCCCTCTTTTGCTTTTGGAGTTTTCCAGTGGGACCGCTTCTCCTCTGAATATCGAGTCTGACAGCGGTACTGCGGCCTGGGCTGCCGACAGCGTTCGAGTTGGCTACATCAGGTTCGTAAGCGCCGCGTTCAGTACGATCGCGGTCAACTCGGGTGTTAAGGAAACGCTCGCCAGCGGCCCGGCGATTGTCGGAGCCTACGCCCAAAGCTGGTCACCGGACGGCAGTTCCGTCATTCTGACTACAAGCACAGAGGGCCAAAGCGACATGTGGATCGTGCCGCTCGACGGCAAAGGAAAGCCCGCGCCATTCCTGCAAACGCCCGCTAATGAATTTCGCGCCGAGATCTCTCCGAACGGCCGCTGGATCGCATATGTATCGAACGAATCCGGCCGCGATGAAATCAACGTCGTGTCATTTCCACAGCCGGGGCAGAAAAAGCGAATTTCCGCCGACGGCGGAAACTTTCCAACTTGGCGGCCGGATGGACGCGAGCTGTACTATCTGGCGCCTTCCGCAGGGAACCGTCAAAAACTGATGGTGGTTGGCGTCGATCCGGCAAGCTCCGAGTTCGTTGCATCCCGTCCGCAGTCGCTCTTCGAAGCTCCGCCAATGTCACTCAACCCACGCCGCGCTCAGTTCGCTGCGTTCGGCAACGGCGATCGATTTCTCATGAATGCTCTGGCGGAGGACACCAAACCACGGGCGATCACCGTCATCCAGAACTGGCCGGCGCTGTTGAAACAGAAATAGGCAGTTGGTACGCCGCACAACATTCCTCGTCGTTAATCTCCGCGCCCAATAGCCGCCCAATTTCGGTTAAAATCCTCGTCTTTGACAACAGGAAGGGGATTTTAAATGAGCCAGGTTTTGCCGGCGTCCGCCACGAATTCGAAAATGCCAACCGAACGGGAACAGCTTGAAGACATTGGTTACGTGACATGCATGACGCTCGTGTTGCTTGGCAACTACGCGCAGACCGGGCATTTCGGCGGCCCTCTTGCCTACACGCCGTTCAACGTTGCCACGCATCTGGCGGGCGGGCCGCAAGGCGGGCTTCGCTTCGACTACCGACGGCCGAAACATCCGTATTCCGATAAGTTCATGCTCGCCGCCGGCCACTGCGCTCCGACCTGTTACGCGCTCTGGATGATCATGGGCGAGGCGCTCTATCGCAAATATCAGGCTACGGGCGACCGCCGGTATTACGTTGCTCCGGACCTTGCGATGCTGTCCGTGGATGCTCTTGGTTTCCGCCGCGGCGCCGGCGCTTTGAAGAATCTTCTGTCCGATCACGGACTCATCGATCACCCCTTGTTCGCTCAGGCGAAAGGCCGCGGCATCCGGTCGCTCTCAGGTCACATTGAATCGACGGATGTCACCAACGACGTGAATGGCGGTCCGTCGGGAATCGGCATCGCCACTGCCGCCGGCAAGGCCGCGTTCTGGGATATCGTCGGCTCGCCCGCCGGTTCACCGAAAGTGGTCGCGTTTGAAGGCGAGTTCGCGATGTGCGCGGGCCACGCGCAGGAGTTGAAGACTCAGGCCATCGCGCTTCAGGTGGGCAAGCGCCTGCGGGTATTCTTCTCGGACAACAATGCCGGCATCGACGATGCGCTGATCGGTGGCGTCGTGCACCGCAAGTTCGAGGGCTACCGACTGATCGACCAGTGGACATCATATGGCTGGAACGTCTTCTCCATTCCCGATGGCCACGACTACGGCCAGATCCTAAGCGTGCTGAAGAAAATGGAAGAGTGGGATCCAGAGGATCGGCGTCCGATGATCGTATTCGGCAAGACGATCAAGGGCTACTGGCCCGGCGTCGCAAACGGAAAGCTTCTCGGCGACGGCCAGCCGGATCAGATCGTCGGCTATCCAAGCCATCCTTACGGTTTCAAGATGAATTCGGAATACTTCGTTTCTCTCGCGCGAACCTTCGAGGATCGCTATGGCGTGAAGTTCGCCGGTATCCGCGACGGTGCCGTTGCCGATCCGCGCGAGCGCCTCATTCAATTCAAGGCGAACGTTGATGTCGCCATGTCCGTCCTCGAACGCAACGGGCTCGGCGACTGGCTCGCGGACCGGCTCGTCGAAATCGGCGATGCGTTGAAAGACGACGTGAAGGTCCGTATCGACGTCAAACGCGATCCATTCCTTGACGACCGGCTTCGCGTCGCGAACCTTCCCGAAGAGCTGCAGACGGTGACGGCGAAGAACGCGGTTTCAGGCAAAGAGAAAGAGGTCAAGATCGCGCTGTTCCGCAAGTACGGAGAAGTCGCCGGCGCGCGACGCGGCATTTCTGAAATCATCAAGTGGTTGAACTATGTGACCGAAAACCGCGTCATGACGCTGGCGGCAGACTTGTCCGAATCCGTGAACATGGAGCACGGCAGCATTTGGGGCCATTACGATCCGGATACGAACCCGCTCGGGACTCGTCTGAAGGCTGCGATTCAGGAAGCCGGCAACGTCTCAACCGCAATTGGCCTGGTCAGTCAGAGCGCGTCGGTCGATCCGGAGAAGTTCGCAGGCGTGTGGGCATTCAGCGGAACTTACGGCGCGTTTACGCCGCTCATGTATCTGCCGGCGCGTGTGTGGAGCCAGCAGAACCAGGACAGCAGATTTCGCACCGGCGTCCTTCATATTCTTGCCGGCCACTCCGGACCCGAAACCGCAGCCGATGCCCGCACCCACTTCGGCATCTTTTCGCCCCAGGTCTGGAAACTGTTGCCGCGAGGCCACGTCATCAATCTCAGTTTCTGGGACTACAACGACGTCGCTCCCGGATACTTCGCTGCAGCCGAGATCGCGGCGCGCGACAAGAAGGTCGGCATCATCGTTATTGAAGTTGCGCGCCCGGATTTCAAGGTCGCGGATCGGTCGAAGTTTGCCGATACGGATCTTCGCGCCGCTGCCAAAGGCTTGTATGTGATTCGCGATTTCGCGCCCGGCAAGCCGAAGCACGGCTATGTCGTCGCGCAGGGGTCGAGCGCGACGTTCAATCTGGTCAGTGTGCTGCCGCGACTGGAGCAGGCCGGCATCAACGTCAAGGTCGTTTCGGCGATCAGCGAAGAGCTGTTTGATCGCCAGCCCGAGTCGTATCGCAATTCCGTCTTGCCGGATGCCGCGAAGCAGGACCTGATGTTCGTCAGTTCGGGCACGCGTCGTATGTGGCCATTGCGTAATGTCGGGCCATTGACCGACGAGTACTCGCTCACTTCAGATTGGGACAATCAGTGGCTGACGGGCGGGCTGGAAGCGGATGTGATCGCGGAAGCGCACCTGGATCCGGAGTCGATCTTTGCGGGTGTGTCGAGATTCGCGAAGGATCACGACGGGCGCATCGACCGACAGCGCGCGCTGCTGAAATAATTCGGGGACGGATCGGGGACAAGGGGTCAGACCCTCGTAAGGTAGGTCCCAAATTCAACGACACACCGTGGGGTCTGACCCCTTGTCCCCGATCCGTCCCCGAATTATTTCAAATGTTCCAGCCGGCCGACATCTCGCCATTCATACTCATCCGCACGAAATCCCAGGATGCGTTCACCACGTTGGGCGAGATCCAGATACGTCGTGATGATGGAAAACGCGTCCTCGCCTCCCATCATCGACAACAGCCGCGGCGAGATGACCTGAATCCCGCCAAAACCAAGTGACTGGAACCCCGGTTCGGGCGTCGGGCTTCTTCCGCGGAGCAATCCACCGTCATCGAACAACAAATACCGCGACGTCTTCCGCTCCTGTACGGCGAGCGTGGCCAGTGCGTTTTGCCTGACGTGAAACTCCGCCATTCGATGGAGATCGATCGTGGTCAACACGTCGACGTTATGCATGACGAACGGTTCCTGCGGGTTCGTTCCGAAGAACCAGCCGGCTTTCTTCAGCCCGCCGCCGGTGTCCAGCAGAGTGTCCTCGCGGGAGATCTCGATATGCATCCCGAAATTGTCGTTAGCGCGGAGATACTCGACCACCATATCGGCGAAGTGGTGCAAGTTGACGATGACATCGTGAATTCCGAACGTCTTCAGTCTTGAAAGTGTAATTTCGAGCAGTGTCCTGCCGCCGGTTTCCACGAGCGCTTTAGGCCGGGTGTTCGTCAGTGGCCGCAGGCGCGTGCCGAGGCCCGCCGCCAGCACCATCGCTTTCATTGCGCCAGCTTCTCCAGCCCGAGATGGCGCACGACGACTTCAACTCCGTTCCGGCCGCGCAGATGTTTGGCGAGGAGTTCCGCGAGATAAACGGAACGATGCTGCCCGCCGGTGCATCCGAACGACACCATCAGATTCTTGAAGCCGCGGCTTTGATAGCTGTTGATGCTGGCGTCCACGAGGGCGATGACGTTTCCGATGTACTGATGCACGCTTTCGTGCTGAATGAGGTAATCGACTACGGGGGCGTCGCGTCCCGTGAGGGTCTTGTATCGTTCTTCGCGGCCGGGATTTGGCAGGCTGCGCGCATCGAAAACGAAACCACCTCCATGCCCGGTCTCGTCGCGTGGGGCGCCCTGATGGCCCTGGTGAAACGAAAAGCTGAAGATCCTTACCGCAAGGTTTTCCGTTTCGGCCGCGATCGACAGCAGTTGTTCCGAAGCCAGCATGCTTTTGAAAGCGCCGAGAAGGGTCGGGACCTTGATCGGCAATTCGACGTTGTGCAGCAGCCAACGCAGGTTCTTCAGCGCATATGGGACGCTTTGAAGAAAGTGCGCTTTCCGTTCGAAGAAGCCTCGATAGCCGTATGCGCCCATCGCCTGCATAATGCGGACGTAGACGTAGGCATAGAAGTGCTCCATGAAGGCTTCTTGAGTGATCGGTAAAAGGCGTTCCAGATTGTCGAGGTAATGATCGAGGAGTTCGCGGCGGACGTCGGGCGCCAGATCCGCTTTCGCGTCGTACAGGAGCGAAGCGATGTCGTAATGAAGCGCGCCTTTTCGTCCGCCCTGATAGTCGACGAAGAATGGCTGCGTGCTCCGGAGCATGATGTTGCGCGACTGGAAATCCCGATAAAGGAAGTAGCCGCGGTCCGCGCTCAACAAGAAGTCCGTGAGCCGTGCGAAGTCATCCTCGAGTCTTTGCTCGTTGAACGGAATTCCTGCCAGACGCAGGAAGTAATATTTGAAGTAATTCAGATCCCACGCAATCGATTGCCGGTCGAAGCTGTCGCGCGGATAGCAGACGCTGTAATCGAGATCGCGTCCGGCCTCAACCTGGAAGCGGGGAAGCGTCTCCACAACCTTTCGATACGCCTCGATCACAGCTGGAGCGATGTTGTCGCCTTCCCGGTTGTTCGAAAGAAAGTCGAAGAGCGCAAGGTCTCCCAGGTCCTCCTCGAGGTAAGCGTCCTGATCCAGATCCTCAGCGTAGATTGCGGGCACGGGAAGACCGTGCCGGCGGAAATGTTTTGAGAATTCCAGGAATGCAACGTTCTCCTCGCGCACGCCGTAAACGACCCCGATCGCGCTTGCCTTGTCGTTACGGAGTCGAATGATACTTCGTCCGGAACTCCCCAGCTTCCCCTGAATCGGCTGGATCTGCTCCGGCGTGCTGTGAAAGTGCTGTTCGAAGAGTCGTTTGAGAACGTCCATCT
>Ga0137433_1000811_pt1 | contig 15019 bp, 15 predicted proteins | sample EasRivERMZT840_2_FD_102335 | JGI IMG/M metagenome (GOLD analysis project Ga0137433, IMG submission 102335) | Soil microbial communities from meander-bound floodplain in the East River, Colorado, USA - East River MetaG ERMZT840_2 | ecosystem: Environmental > Terrestrial > Soil > Floodplain ...
AGGAATGCTTGGGGTTCGGCGCATTCCCGATGGCCGTGATGCGATACAACATTAACCATTCTACTCTTGTGGATACCAGAGTCAAGTTTACCGCTTATCTTTTGAGGTAACTTTGGTGGATCGCCCCTTACGACGATCGCCGAGACGCTCGGCCAGAACGTGCATGTGCTCAGGGACAGGCAGGCCTTTCCGCCGCTCTTGTCCTGTACGGCGTTCCTTCTTGACTTTCTTCTCCCGAATCCTTCTGTTGTATCCAATGATCTGTTTAGCATCTCGATCACTTGTGGAATCGTCACCACGCTTCTTCACTTCCGTGGTAATGCTGTGCACGTTCGTGGTGTCTGGACTAACGATGGTGATAACCGTGCCGTTTTGAAACTTGATGGTAGTCGTATAGGACATGGTAGTTCCTTTCAGTGGTGATTTAGTGGGATTGTGTTGCGGTGCAACATCGCGTCTCCGTGTTGTGGGGGAGTCCAAGAGTATCACGCCCATAGTGGATTGAGCCATTGTCAATACATGATATTTTCTCATGCGATTCCTTGCCATTCCTAAGTAAGGAATGGCCATGTCAACCTAGGACCACTGTGAAGATATACAGCCCTATGTATTTGTATAGTAATGGTGTTTGTAAGTACTCACTATTCAATTGCTAGGTAAACATCATTTTATGGTTTATTCCTCACTTGGGAATAGATGGCTTTTAATTTTGTCAAGACCCCCCGTGGGGGAAAACCTTGGCCGAGTAAAAATAAAATTCACCTTCCTTTTAACGGCGCAGAAAAAATAAACATTACCGGGGGTACTGGAGGATTCCTTACTCCGGAATAGGCCCGTAATCGCACTAGGATCGTCTAGGAGACGTTTCTGGGAGGGGGGTATGTAGGGAGGTAGCTTAATGAACTCTGGCGAAGCTCGGGGGCGCCTGTAGGGCTTGGCTTCTCCGACCCCTCGCTTATCAGCTTCGGGGTGTAGGTCCGAAGGACCGCTAGGGGCCTCCGGCCCATATCATTTATATTAATATTAATATATATATATAAATATAATAATATATATATATAATATAATATATATAAATATATTAGACAACTAAAGTTGAATAAAGTTCTTAAAATAAAGTTCTTTACTTCTTCTAAGAAATATGGTATAATATGGTATATAGTAGTAAATCTATCTACTATATCCTGACTTCTTTGTCAAGAAGTCCCACCCCCTTGGAATGCTGTCTTGATAGAAAAGGTAATCGTCCTGTTGTCTTTCCTTGGAGTTTTAGGCTGTGGTTCTCCCTCACCACAAGGGGATCTTCCCTTGGGGGGAGCAATGGACCCTAATATTTTTTCATTCGTGGCTCCAAAATACCATGGATGTAAGGATATCTTCTACTCGGAATATGACTTCTACATGACACTTCCAGAGATGCCTCCCGAAGTAGCACGGGAAATAGCAGGATACCACTTTCTCTTGTGCTACGGACAAGAGACATAAATGTCGTTTGGAGAGATGAAGAATACGGGGCTCTCCAAGTATACTGGACACTCGTATGAGGGGAAGCCCATTACCTTAACTAAGAAGCCCGGACCGCCTGTCAAGCAGGAGAGGCATAACAAGAAATGGTTCCCGGACGAGACCAAGATTGAAGCGGCAACGATGTATGCCGCCACTCGAAACATAAAAACCGTCCATGAGTATACTGGTGTTCCTGTTTCCCAACTGAGAAAATGGCAATATGAGCCTTGGTGGGAAAATGTGGTATCTAGGGTGGTCAAGGATAACAACGACCAGCTAGATGCAGCCCTAACAGACATCATAGACACCTGTAAGGTTCAGATCCAAGAGCGTCTCAAGAACGGGGATGTCAGGGTCAACTTCAAGACTGGGCAAACCTACCAAACACCAATGTCGGCTAGAGAACTCACTATGACTCTGGCCATTCTTTTTGATAAACGGCAGCTTATCCGTGGGGAAGCTACCAGTCGCTCGGAGAGCGTCAGTAAGGACCAACGTCTAGAGACTCTCAAAGAGCAGTTCCTAAAGTTCTCAGAAGCAGCAGAAATAGAAGGGGATTATGATGATGAACCAACTCCAACCGAGCAAGCGGACCCGGAAACCGGGGAAGAGCGGCAAGCACCCGAAGCCGTATTAGAAGATCCTAAGTGAAGCTCACAGCAGAGCTGATCCATGGTTTCAGCGATACAATTCTTGCAAGCAAGTATGATGAAGCGAAATCCACACCAAGATGCCATCTTGAGTGGTGGGAGTTGTGTTGTTCTGATGAATCACTGGTCGCAATCGCTGCTCCACGAGGCCATGCCAAAAGCACGGCGATTACCTATGCATATGTTCTGGCCTCTGTATTGTTTAGAGATCGTCGGTTTGTCCTTATCGTATCTGACACCTACGATCAAGCGGTGATGTTCTTAAAGGACATTGCCCAAACACTAGAGGACGATACGGCCATACATTCACTTTTCGGGGTGAGCCCCATCCTCGAAAAGGCTGCGGAAAATGATATTATTGTGAGGTTTAAAGATGGGGAAAAATTCAGAATCATTGCCAAAGGCAGTGAACAGAAAGTTCGGGGGCTGAAGTGGGACAACAAGCGTCCGGACCTAATCGTATGCGACGACCTCGAAAACGACGAGATCGTGATGAACCAAGAGCGCAGGGCGAAGTTCAAGAAGTGGTTTATGAACGCTTTGCTGCCATGTCGTTCCGACAACGGAATCGTAAGAATGGTAGGCACAATTCTCCACATGGATTCCTTGCTGGAAAATTTAATGCCACCGCTGTGGGATCGAAAATACACAATCAACGAACCATTAAAGTCATACTCTATCAAACCGGGGCAGGCGTGGAGAGCTATACGCTACCGTGCACACCCTGCGATTAACGACTTCTCCGTCATTCTCTGGCCCGCCAAACGGCCCAAGGATTGGCTGCTCAAGGAGCGGCAAAAGTTCATAGAGCAAGGCAACACAGATGGGTATGCACAGGAGCAACTGAACTACCCGATTGATGAATCTCTCTCCCTCTTCCGCCGCAGTGACTTCATTGCGATGACTAAGGAAGATCTAGAGAGGGCTTCCACCAAGGGCCTATTTCATTACTATGTGGCGTGTGACCCCGCCATCACTGAGAATGACAGGTCTAACTACACAGTATTCATCGTGGGTGGGTTGGACGATAACGGCCTACTACACATTGTAGATGTAATTCGGGAAAAGATGGGTCCAGAAGAGATTATAGAGAATTTCTTTCTTCTTGATAAACGATGGAACCCAGATCTATTCATCATTGAGGCCGGCGCCATCGAGAAGTCAATTGGTCCCTTTCTCTATGCAGAAATGCTTAAGCCCGGGCGGAATCCTCTGAACATAGAGACGAAGATTCCCTCAAAAGATAAGGAGTTTCGTGCTCAATCAATTCGTGCTCGTATGCGTGCTGGTGGCTGTAGGTTTGACAAATCAGCCGATTGGTTTCCTGAGTTTGAGTTGGAGTGCCTTCAGTTTCCTCGCTCGAAAAACGATGACCAAGTGGATGCGTTCGCTTGGCTTGGTCTTACTCTCGATAAAATGATCGACGGTGTGTCCGAAAAAGAACTAGAACGGGACCAGTTTGAAGAAGAACTCTCCGTGTTCCTCTACGAGAGCGAACAAACAGGTCAAAATACTTACACAGGATATTAATGCCTTTCTCTATTGACGCCATCCTAGAATCCTCAAACCTTGCCATCGGCATGGAAGAAGAGAAGCTTACCAAGATCGGTTCGCTTGTTGTTGAGGAATTTCAGGTGGATGAAGATTCCCGAAAAGAGTGGATGGCCCAAGCTGAAGAATGGATCAAGCTGGCCACTCAGGTCATGGAGAAGAAGAACTTCCCGTGGCCGAACGCTGCTAACGTTAAGTTCCCGCTGGTTACTACTGCCGCTATGCAGTTCTCGGCAAGGGCCTACCCTGCGTTGATTCCGGGGCTGGATGTAGCGCGTATGCGGGTAGTTGGAGAAGACGAACAGGGCCAAAAGGCCCAACGGGCGCGGCGCATTGAGAAACACATGTCCTACCAGATCCTAGAAGAAATGGACTCATGGGAAGAGGACATGGACAAGTTGTGTATGGAGACCGCCGTAGTTGGTGTGACCTTTAAGAAAACCTTCTACGACTCGGTGAATGAGATTAATGTAAGTGAGTTGGTGCATGCTCGGGACTTGGTAGTGAACTACTATGCCAAATCTCTTGAGAACGCCAGTCGGAAGACTCACCTTCTTTTTAAGACTCCCAACGAGATTAAAGAGAAACAACTTAATCAGATCTATCTTGATGTGGAATTGCCTGCGACACAGGTCATAAATCTTCAATTCCGAAGTGGGGAATTGGACAAAGTGCAGCAATCTAATCCCCCATCAGTTGACAAGTCTGCCCCAAGGACTATCCTTGAGCAGCATAGGTTTTATGATCTAGATGATGATGGATATGAAGAGCCTTATATTATCACGGTTGACCTTGAAAGTAGAAAGGTTCTTAGAATTGTCGCTAGGTTTGAGGCCGATGGGGTTAAGAAAGAAGGAAACAAAATTGTGCGAATCACTCCCATGGAGTATTTTACAATGTTTCCTTTTATTCCAAATCCTGATGGTGGTTTTTACCCTTTGGGTTTTGGCGCTCTACTTGGCCCTATCAACGAAACCACTAATACTCTTATCAATCAGCTTCTCGACAGCGGTTCGCTTTCCAACCTACAAGCTGGATTCCTTAGTAAGGGGGTTAGAATGCGAGGTGGAGTTACCGCCTTCAAGCCCGGAGAGTGGAAAGTTGTAAACTCAACTGGTGATGACCTCAAGAAGGGGATCTTCCCTCTCCCGGTCAACCAGCCGAGCCCTACGTTGTTTCAACTGTTAGGCACGATTGTCAACAGTGGTAAGGAATTAGCGTCAGTAGCAGAGATCTTCGTAGGCAAGATGCCGGGACAGAACACCCCAGCGACTACGACGATGGCTACGATCGAGCAGGGAATGAAGGTATTCACGGCCATCTACAAGCGGCTGTATCGTTCCCTGAAAAAAGAGCTTCAAAAACTCTATCGACTGAATAAACTATACCTCGACCAGCAAAAATACTTCACCATTCTTGATACGGGGGAGCAGCAGGCGGTTGGTCCGGGGGACTATGAAGGCGATCCCACAGACGTTCGCCCTGCATCTGACCCGCAAGCGGTCAGCAATATTCAAAAACTTGCTAAGGCTCAAGGACTGCTGGAACTTATGCAGCTTGGAACCCTGAATAAGCAAGAAGTAACCCTGCGTGTGCTCCAAGCGATGGAGCAAGAAGAGATTCACAAGCTGATTAACACTCAGCCCCAGCCCGATCCTGAGATGATGAAGGTTCAGGCTGAGATGCAAATGAAGGGCCAAGAGCATCAAATGAAGATGCAGCTTGAACAACTCAAACTCCAGTTCGAGAAACAGAAACTTGAGATGGAATTGAAGTTCAAGCAGATGGAAATGCAGCTCAAGATGCAAGAAGCCCAGATGAAGATGCAGGTTAAACAGCAGGAAGCTGTGGTGGACGTGCAAACTAGCCAAGTGACTGCCCAAAACGACATGGCGATCTCTCAGCAACAGCACGAGCAGACCATGGAACAGACAAAAGAACAAGCCAAGATGCAAAAAGAGCAAGGCTCCCAACAGCATCAGCAGAAATTGCAACAAAATGACGCCTCACATAAGCAAAAAATGCAGCAAACGAAGGAAAAACAAAAGGCACAGCCACAAAAACCAACTAAGAGGTAAGTTTGACAAAAGAAGAGTTTCAAGAATGGTGGTATTTGCCCCAGACTAGGGAAGTATTGGGGATGATGGCAGTAGAGAGACAAGAATCAGCCCAAAAATTAATCGACGGGCAGACTCTCTCTGAAGATGTCGGGCTTACTGCCCAAATGACAGCAAGAGCTGTCGGAGAAGTAGCAGCATTTGATTGGTTCTTAGAAAAGAGGTTCCTAGACGATGAGTAACAAACACGCAGTTGGTCACTTTCTTTTGATTCGTGTAGAAGAGACAGAGAAAAAGACCAAAGGTGGCATCGTAATCCCGGACACTGTTAGGGATTCCGACCGCCGAGCGGCAGAAGTTGGGGTTGTTCTTGAGATTGGCCCCACAGCATGGAAAGTAGATGCCCTTGGCGGAGAGCCGTGGGTTAATGTGGGTGATCGAATCTTCTTTGCCAAGTATTCTGGCAAATGGGTGAAAGATCCACAAGACGAAGAGGATGAAGAACTCCTTATCATCCGAGACGAAGATGTTGTAGGAGTAATTGAATAATGAGTCAAGAAGAACTGAGAGCGGCCCTTGAGGTCGAGCCAGAACAAGAAGCTCCGGAAGTAGAAAGTCCTCAGCTCAATGAAGTAGAGCAAGAGGCGTATAAAGAAGGATGGCGTCCGGAGACTGAATTTGCAGGAGAGAAATCCAAATGGATTCCTGCTGACGAATTCATGCGCCGTAAGCCCTTATTTGCCAAGATCGACGAACTAAAAACGGAGAACTTCCACACTCGAAAAGAGATGCAGGAAGTCAAGTCGGCCCTTAAAGCCTTCACCGAGCATCACAAGAAAGTTGAACAAGTGGCATACGATAGGGCCTTGAAGAACCTCCAAGCACAACGCCGTGAGGCATTCTCTGACCATGACCTCGATAGAGTTATGGAGCTAGAGGAGAAGATGGAGGAAGTGAAGGCGGAAAAGGCGGAGTTTGAACAGACGATTAGTCAGCAAACAGCGCCCCAAGCACAGCCAACACCAGAGTATCTGGATTGGGTCAAGTCGAATCAGTGGTATCTCACCGAGAGTGACATGCATGATGCGGCTGATGGAATTGCATATGCTTATGTTCGGAAGAACCCGAACCTAACCGCAGAGCAGGTCTACACCTACGTCACAGATAAGATTCAAAAAGCCTATCCTGAAAAGTTTTCCTCAGTAAGGAAACCCTCCCCCGTGGATAGTGGGGGCAGTCAAAACAGAACGCCCGCTAAGGGCTTCCGTAGATTGACTGCCGAGGAAGATCAAGTTGCGAAAACATGGGAACGCCTTGGCGTCATGACTCGTGACGAATATATAGCCGAACTCAAAAAGACAGAGGAAAAGTAACATGGCAGAGAGAAAACTGCAATCCACTAATCGGCGCGGTGCGCCTAGACGAGTTCCAGTTAGTGGCACTCGTGACATCTTTACCGTAGATAATAAAGACCCGAACTTTCAGTATCGAGTAGTCAAGGATAAAAAGGGCCGAGTTGATCGGTTCGTTCAAGGTGGGTGGGAGGTAGTTCTAGATTCCCAAATCCAAGTGGGTGACACCAATGATCGAAATATATCCGAAGGCTCCCCTGTAAAACTGGACATGGGTCGCGGCGAGACTGGTTATTTGATGCGAATTCCTAAGGAATGGCATGACGAAGACCAAGAAGCCAAAGAAACACGACTACGAGCCCAAGAGTCAGAAATGCACTCACGGGCTACTCAGGAATACTACGGGAAGTTGGATATTCAACATAAACGGGGCTTACCCCCCGAGTAATTGAAGACAACGCCCAGAGTAGTCCTATTCAAACTTAAGGAGAAGTAATCAATGGCTAACGTTGATAGGCCCTCTGGGTTGATTCCTGTTGGACACCTTGATGGTTCCAAATGGAACGGCGCGGTTCAAATGTTTCTGTTTGACCAATCTAACGCCGTTTATATTGGTGATCCGGTCAAGAGCGGTGGCACTGCTGGTGCCGCTGGTGTGTTCGTAAACGGGATTAACTGCGAAGGCATGCCGAACGCGGATCGCGCGGCGGCTGGTAATACCCTTGTGGGAGTTGTTATTGCGTTCACTCCGCTTTACAACGACCAGACTGTAATCCACAAAGCAGCCGATTCGACTAAACGAATTGGTCTGGTGGTAACAGGCCCGGACACTGTGTATGAGGTCCAAGAAGATAGCGTGGGCAATGATATCGCCGTAACGCAAGTTGGTAACAACTTCGATATGATTACGTGGGCGGCTGGTTCGACGGTCTCCGGCGTGTCGATTGTGGAGCTTGACAGTTCTGATTCGTCTGGCACTTCAACGGCGCAGTTCCGGTTGCTTAGGCTTGCGCCTACTGTAGGCAACGAACTTGGCACCAACGCAAAGTGGCTTGTGTATATTAATGAACACGAGTTCAAAACCACTACTGGCGTTTAAGGAGAATAACTAATGCCTATTGCAACTGGTAATTTTGCCAAGCTTCTGTGGCCCGGCCTGAACAAGATCTATGGGAAGGCTTATGACGAACACAAGGTTGAATGGACCGACCTGTTCGATCAATTCACGTCTCGGCGCGCTTGGGAAGAAGATCTTAGTGTTAGCTCGTTTGGGCTGGCACGGGTCAAAGGTGAGGGCGCTCCTATCGAATATGATACGGAACGTCAAGGATACCTGCAACGCTACTCGCATGTCGTCTATGCTCTTGGGTTCTCTATTACCAAAGAGATGTTTGAAGATGACCTCTACGACGTAGTTGGTGAAAGGCGTGCTCGTGGCCTCGCGTTCTCTATGCGTCAAACCAAAGAGACGATTGCGGCTAACGTCTACAACCGTGCATTTAACTCCAGCTACACATATGCGGATGGTAAAGAGCTTCTGGCTACTGACCACCCGAACGTTGCTGGTGGCACGTGGGCGAACGAGCTTACTACGGCGTCGGATCTGAGCGAAGCGGCCTTGGAACAAGCCTGTATCGACATCATGAAATACACGAATGATCGTGGACTCAAGATTGCGGTGCGGCCCAAGAACCTGATCGTTCCGGTTGACCTGTGGCCCGAAGCCACCAAGCTGCTGGAAACTCAGTATGAAATGGGAACGAATAACAACACGATCTCCATCGTGTATAAGAAATTCCCGCTGATTGTCAACCACTACCTCACTGATACTGACGCGTGGTTCCTTCGGACGGACGTTAGCGACGGCATGAAGTATTTTGAACGGCGCGGCGATAAGTTCGATACTGACAACGACTTCGATACGGAAAACGCGAAGTTTAAAGCTACGGCCCGCTACTCCTTTGGAGCAACGGACCCCCGTGGTCTCTTCGGTTCGCCCGGAGCGTAATGTAGTAAACGGGTTGGGGAGGGTTGACATGCTCTCCCCACCTTCTCTCCTATAGGAGGTTATTATGTCTGGCACTTCGATTTTTGGTAATGGCTTTGCACAGGGTGTTGTGATTCGCGGCGTTCCGCTGGTTCAAACACATCCGGGCAGAGTCTTTTTTGTTGGTAATGGTTCTGCAAAGCTTCCCGGCGAAAAGGGCGCCTCTAATGGCAACAAAGGTGGCCTCTATGACCCGTTCTCTACTATTGATTATGCGGTAAGTCAATGTGTAGCGAGTCGTGGGGACATTATCTTTGTTAAGCCCGGCCATGTGGAAACTGTTGTTGCTGCGGCTGGACTTGATCTGGACGTGGCTGGAATTGCTCTTGTTGGGCTTGGGTCTGGTTCAAATCGGCCCACCATCAACTTCACAACTGCCACCACGGCAGACATGGACGTTGATGCAGCGGATATCACGATGGTTAACTTCTTGTTCACTGGTGGTGTGGACGCTCTTGCTGGTCCCATTGACGTAAACGCTGCGGACTTCAAGTTGATTAATTGTGAATATCGGGACGTTACTGGCCAAGCTACCGACGTGATTCTTGCAGACGCAAACGCTGATAGGCTTCTGATTGACGGTTACTTCCATAACGGAGCTGCGGCTGCTGGCGGTGCCTCTGCTATTGCCCTTACGGGGATGGACAATCCGGTTATTAAGAATTTCAAGATTGTCGGAAACTTCTCGGTAGGTGGTATTGATATTCGCACTACGGCTGCGGTAGATGTAGAAATTCGTGATGGAAGCGTCTGGAACAAGAATGCTGCGGATGTAAGTATCGTCGATACTGTTACCGGCTCGACCGGACAGATTGGTCCGAACCTTTATCTGAAGCTCACGGATAACGCTGCGAATATTACCGAAGCTGTGACCGGAGCGACGTTTACTGTATTTGATCCGGTATATGTGGTTAATCTGGCTGGTGAGAAAGCACTACTCATCAACTGGACTGCTTCTACGGACGCGTAATCATGGCAGTCGCAACTAAGGTTCTTTTCTCTAGTCCTAAGAAACGCCACGTGCGTATTACTGGTGTGTGGGATACTGCGGACGAGACTGATACTGTAGTTGTGGACAAATCGACTTTGGTGGGGCCGGACGGAACTGTGCCCGGCTCCATTCGAGTTGACGAGATCACGTGGTCAATTGGTGCAGGCTACAACTATGTAATGCTGGAATGGGATCATGACACAGATGATGTGATTGCTATCCTTTCCGGCGGTGGGTATGTTGATTATCGTCCCTCTGGCGGAAACAACGATCCAGAGTCTACTGGTGGAACCGGAGACGTGGTGCTGACCGCAAGTGGTGGCGCTGCTGGTGACGTTATTGATATTACTCTCATTTGCACATTAAAGGATTAACTTAAATGGCCGATAATGTAACTGCTGATGCTGGCAGTGGTGGTGCTACCTTTGCTGCCGATGATATTGGTGGAGTCCACTACCCCCGTGCGAAGGTTGTGTGGGGAGCAGATGGGGCTGCCTCCGATGCATCTGCTGCTGCCCCCCTTCCAGTCAAACTCACTACTGCGGCGTCGGCTGAAATCGGCGTTGCTGCTGTTCCTCTCCAAGTCTCTCTTGCTAACCATGGAGCCAATGCCACTGCGGTTAAGGTAGATGGTTCGGCTGTCACTCAGCCGGTTTCACATGCGGCACTGACTGAACTTGCTGCTGCAATTGATACAGAGCTACAAGTCGATGTTGTAGCCGCCCTTCCGGCCGGCACAAACAACATTGGGGATGTGGATGTCCTAACTGTTATTACCGGCACAGGCGCAACTAATCTTGGTAAGGCAGAAGATGCAGCCCATAGCTCTGGTGATGTTGGTGTCATGGCTCTCGCTGTTCGAAAAGATACTGCTGCTGCCTCTTCTGGCACTACGGGGGATTATGAGCCTCTCAGCACTAATGCTACCGGGCAATTGTGGGTAGAGGTTGGTGCAAGCGCTCTTCCTTCTGGAGCCGGCACTGCTGCCAATCAAACCACTATTATTTCCCACCTTGATGGATTGGAAGGACTGCTGACTACTGTTGACGCTGACACGTCGCAATTAGTTGATGTGGCTCATGATGCAGCAGACTCAAATAATCCAGTTAAGATGGGCGCCAAGGCAATTAACTCCCTTTCAGGAGCTACTATGGTTGCCACGGCGGATAGGACCAATTTGTATGCTGGTATTGATGGGGTGCTGATTGTTCGACCCAACACTAACTTAGAGGACATTGTTCAAGAACGTGCGACGAACACAGATGGTGCATCAACGGCATTCGCCTCGGGCCTCGCGGCTCCGGGAGCGGGTATTAGACTCTACGTCAAGTCGGTCACTATTGCAAATTCTAGTGCGTCGTTCGCGACGGTTGATCTACGAGACGGCTCAGGCGGGTCTGTCCTTTGGACGTTCCCTGTTCCGGCGACGGGGGGAGTAACTCATGTATTTGATCCTCCGTTGAAGTTAACGGCCAATACTGCTCTTGCTTACGATGCAAGCGCAGCTACGTCCACCATCAGTATTTCTGTCAACGGCTTCAAGAGCAAGGTGTAATCATGGCCTTCCCCGGAACTGATTTTCCTGCCGTTCTTCGTGAAATTGTTGTAGATGGTGACGGCAAGGTCACAAGCTATTTCGTGTATCGGGGGAATGATGACGACGGCTTTCTTTGCCGTCTCTATGTGACTCAGAATGGGCGCATGACGTTCATCGGAGAATACAACAGCAAAGCAAACGCCCGCACTGCGGGTAATACCGCAGGAGCGTAAATGGCACTTCCTTTCGAGACCAGAGGATCAAGACTTATAGTCGTAGATAACAACGGGAAAGCCATCGGGTGGATCACCACCCATGGCACCCCACGTGTTTGGGCTAATAATGTATTTCTTGGCGAGTATCAGAACTTTCAATCGGCAGCGTTGGCGCTTGAGCAAGCATTGACTCCCAATCCCCCTGATCCCGAATCTCCAGATGAGTTTCGAGTTCCTGACGACGGCGATGAGATTATCGACGCATCTGGGGCCGTGTGGACCATTGAAACTGGCACAAATTCTGTTCTTCGTAATGGACAATGGTTTAATGGTGGATGGGCTCAAGAACTTCTTTATCTTGATGGAGAAGTTTGGCACAAGGGTTTTGGCACAGGCCACTGGTACCGTTGGGATGGACAAACGTGGGAAGATAATGGAATTGGAGATCCCACCAACCCGCCCCTTTCGGCAGCGTGGTTCACTGTCCCAGATGATGGGGCATCCATGGTGGATCTTGATGGTAATACATGGTCTCTTGGCACTCAGATTGGCTCCGGATACGACATCCTTAAAAACGGTGTCGTGTATGGTGGTTGGGCTGCGCGTCTAAAATTAGACGATGATTTCATTACCATCTGGCATGAGAATCCCTCCGGTCTTGGGTGGATTAAAGAAGATCCCGATCATCTTCCTTCCTTTTGGGAAAACCCAACCTCTGACCCGGAAACGGGCATACCCCCTCCCCCCGGTGGTAATGGAGTTACCACAGGAAGTATTAGTGCTGGTTCTAATATTCTAACTGTCGCTGACACGACAGCTTGGACGGACGCACTCATTGCCGCCAATTTGGCGTATGCTATAGTGGAAGTTGGACACGAAGCTGGGGGTGGTGTATTTGGCACACGGGGAGTTGGGGGGCAATGGCCTCCCACAGTTTATGCAAACTCTTCCGCCCGACAAGCTGCCTTAGGGTCTCATAGCAACTTAGAACATGTTGGACAACTAGATACAGGAGATGTGTGGGCAAAGTCAGGTGGTGTGTGGGTCAATAGAGCAGATGGGGCTTTAGACAGTTCCAACTATACTCTATCAAAGATCCATCCATTGGCCTTGGTGGGACGGGTTGTGTCAGTAGTTCGTGGAGCTGGACAACTCATTCTAGACGTTAGTGCTTCTTTGTCCACAACCAACGCTAACGTTTATTTGGATGGCACACGGATAATTCAAGCAGCTGTCAATGCACTTACAACGGGGTCTAATCCAAACGATCCCGGAAACACGTCTTCTGCCGATATTGAAGGGATTAATGGTCCATTTGATTGGGATAACATTACTCTCAGCACCGTAAACTTGAACACACTATTCCCCACTTATTCATCGGTGGCAACTAGCAGTATCGTTCAATTTAATGGCAAGAGGTATGCCAAATTAACACAGGACACTACCATCTCCTTCCAAGTCCATGCTCCAAAGGGCACTTCCGGAGCTTATTTTGAGTTTGTGAACTGCACAGGGATTTTGGTAGATAAAGTTAGGCTGACGGGAAGTTCGAGAAACGCTGGAGGATATACCGGACTGCACCAGTTCAGTGCAACGGCGAATCCCAATTGGGGATTCATGCCAGCGGTGATTCAGGATGCTTTTGACTCCGGTCGGGGGTCCATGTCCTTTGCTTTATGTGAGGGATGCACAGTTAGAAACTATACAGTGTCAGAGACCACTTCTCCGGGGTTTACACTCTTTTGCAGTCACATGCACTTTAAGAGCAGCATTCATAATAGAACAGATCCACCGCCAGATTATTTGTGGCATTGGCAACATATGAACGGAGCAGATAACTGGATAGTAGATTGCACAAGCAGTAGCGATCATTTGCACGGAGGCTTTGAACTATTTCAATGTAGTGGTGGTGGCATCGTTCGGCCGAATTCTCGTAATGGAACACTCTCATGTAACGACTGTGGAAGTGGATATATGATTGGCGTCGATCAAGCAAATCCGACGGCGGGTGGTGGACAGATGCGATTCACTCTTAACTCAATGGTCGGTTCTGATTCGATGCCCGGCTCGGTTTTTATTAGTTGGTTTTCTCCGATAATTGACATCAACACTAGTCAAAATCAAACAGAATCTCTAATAGGTGGAACATATCCAAGCGGATATAAAGGAATTGTGCAAGGACTTCAAATAGTCATGGAAGATTACATGAATCCCGGCAATGATACGATTTTAGGAATTAAAGTTCGAGATAACAATGCAGACATGCGCCTTATTGGGAATGTCTATCAGGGCCGCAATTATGTGTCAGGTTCTAGAACCCAAGGCTCTGTTGGAATTCAATCAAGTGGACTTAACTGTTTTATTCAAGGGAATGTGGTCTCTGGTGCTTCTTTACAGGGCGGACAAGGGCACAATATTTGGGCATCCCGTGGAATTGATGGTGGTGGGAATATCGTAAATTCCCCTAATGAAAAGCAAATCTTTTAAATGAAATTCTATTTTGGCGAGTGGGCGAAAGATCCCTCAGTGCCTTGGATGCGAAGAGCAGCCCCATGGGAGGCTCGTTGGGCGTTTGATTTTTCCAACCTTGAGGCTTGTGGCTCAAAGGCACAACGATCCGGTATGGGACTATTCGTCGTTAATGACGACGTGAACTTACCCACCGATTATATTCTTCTTCACGAGGGGGGCTGGGACACAGCTCCAGTCGAACGTAATCGGGAAAACTTCCGGCGGCTCACTGGCTCTGCTGTGTGTGATGGAGATACTTTCCAAGACTGGCTCTTGAGTGCTTTGCTCTTTGGGGGAGATCCTCAAGGACTCGATCACTTCAAGCCTTTGATGCCTAGCAGTAGAACGTGGCAATTGCCCCTCCCTGATCGCGGTCTCTGGTGGAAGCAGTTTGACATCAATGCTCCCGAAGCACAAACCTATCAAGAAATGAAACAGTTAGAGTATGCAGAAATGTATGCTCGTGCGAAGGCGGGAGATCTAATTGGTCCAAAGGGAGTTGATGAGGAATTCCATCGCAAATATCTTGACTTTGTTGGGAAGCAGATGGGGATCAGCAATCCAGAAGATTTCTTTATTCCGGACCATCTTCCAAAAGAAGG
>Ga0137433_1000817_pt1 | contig 14863 bp, 5 predicted proteins | sample EasRivERMZT840_2_FD_102335 | JGI IMG/M metagenome (GOLD analysis project Ga0137433, IMG submission 102335) | Soil microbial communities from meander-bound floodplain in the East River, Colorado, USA - East River MetaG ERMZT840_2 | ecosystem: Environmental > Terrestrial > Soil > Floodplain ...
CGGCTGTGGCCAAGCGTTGGCACCGTCGCGGCGATGATTGTCAGCTTCTTCTTCCTGTCACTCGCGTTGAAGACCATTCCCGTTGGTACCGGCTACGCCGTCTGGACTGGCATCGGCGCGGTGGGCACGGCGATTCTCGGGATGGTTCTGCTGGGGGAATCGCGTGACGTATGGCGCATCCTCTGCCTGGTCCTCATCGTCGCCGGCATCGTCGGCCTTAAACTGGCGTCCGGGGATGTGAAGTAGCGTGGCGACTCAGGCTGGGGGCCGGGGCCAGCAAGCAGGCATCAATTTACTTCGGCCACCCGGTAGAAGCATCGGCCCGTAGGCGAAACCACGCCGCCGGCCCACGTTGAAGTGGCACCAGTCGCGACGATGTCCGCGCTGGCCGGCTGCCAGTCGGGACTTTCGAGGCTCTCGGACTTTTCCAGCCGGTAGGTCCGCCCGGCTTGTGATTTCCAGCGGATGGTAACGAGGCCTTCGTCAAAGCGGACGGTGGCGATGCGCAGTGGCTCGGGCGGCGCGCCTTTGATGATGGCGAAATGGTCGTCAATGGCGCCGGTTTCGCGAAGGAACTTCGCATCGAGACGGTTGCCATCGATATCGAGCACCAGCGAACCCATCTCCAGCAGCGCAGTGTGCATGATTGGGTGGCGTCCGGTGGCGAACGTGGCCCACCCGGAACTGCCGGCGACCACGTAAACCGTGCCCTGGTTCGCGCCGGGGCCGGTGTCGGGCTTGAGGTAGGGGCCGGTATCGCCTGGCTGTCCGCTGCCAGCATCCTTGACCATGGAGGACGTCAGGCTCTCCGAGAATCCATAGTGACCATCCATCAGGAACGAACGCTCGTAGTTGTGACTGTGGCCGCACAGGACAAGATCCACGCCATAGCTTTCGAGGATGGGGACAATGTTGGCGCGCATGTCGGTCATGTTGCCGAAATTGTCGAAGAGGTTGTCCGAATCATGCGAGCCTTTGGTGTAGGGCGGGCTGTGCCACATGGCGATGGTCCAGTCCTTCGTGTTCGCGGCGAGGTCCGCTTCCAGCCAGGCGAGCATGGGGCCGCCGGGAGCGCGGTGCGAAAGCTCCGAATCAAGGCAGACCACATGGATGTTGCCGTAGTCGAAAGAATAGTAATTCTCCGTGCCCGAAGGCTCGCCGCCAGCCTGGCCGGCCGCCGGGAAGTTGAAGATTTTGAAATAGGCGTGCTGGCCGTCGGACTCCGTGGAATAAGTCTCGTGGTTGCCGAGCGTGCTCCAGACTACCGTTTGCCAGAGCAACTCGGGATAGGTCTCAAAAACCGCCGCTTGATATTCCGTGTCGGTTCCCACTCCGTAAGCGTTGTCGCCGAGCATCAGCCATACATCCGTGTAGCGAGAGCCGGACATCTCCCGGTATCGCTCGTACACCGCCCGGGCGTCTCCCGGCGCGTACAAGGCAGTTCCGGAATCGCCAATGACCCAAAGCCGCGTCGGCTTTTGGGTTGCGGGCGACGTGATGAAGAAATGATTCGTTCCACCAGCGAGTACATCCGCGCCGTTGGCAATCGCGTAGTAATAGCGCGTGTCAGGTTGCAAACCGTTCAGCGTGATGCCGTGCTCTTGTTTGGGCGTGGAATCGGTGGCCTGCGATGAGAGTTGCTCCGGGCTCGACCCAAACATAACCTTGGATTCTGCCGGCTGATCGGTCCGCCAGCGGACAATGATGTTGCTCACCGTGCCGCTCTGCAGGTACGGCCCGCGAACGATCCTGGGCGGCTGCGTAGCGGCGGAGGTCACCGTGATGTCGTCCAGGTACCATCCCTCGCCTTCGAAAACTTCGTCACTGAAAAAGACGAAGGCCAGAGCCGGTTGAGTGCCGGCATAAGGAGTGAGATCCAGGGTGGTTTGGGTCCAGCCAAACGCTTCACTGCTCACGTAAATGGCCTGGTCATTGATGAAGACGGCGCATTGGTCGAATCCCTCCTCGATGGAGGGCACCGTATGTGAGAAAGTCAGCGTCGCGCTTTCGTAACCGCGGAGGTCGAGCGTCTTGCTCATGAATCCAGCCATGCTGCTCTGGTAGGACGGCTGGATGAACGCGCCGCCAAAACCAACTCCGGCACAGTAACCAGCCCATGCGCTGCCGTTGGGCGGCGGGCTGCCGAATTCAGCGAGGTTCACCTCTTCCCAAAAGGCCGGATCACCATCAGGATTCTGATCGCCCACCGCCCACCCGCCTGCCTCCGGAAAGAGGCCTTCGAAATTCTCCCGGAAGATGATGTTCGTCTGGGTCTGTGCGGACGCGTCCCAACCGGCCATCACGATCGTCAGACCGAGGAACGTCGCCAGGGTCGTCGAAAAGGAGGAGGGCTGAGGACGGCGCTTCAATCGTTCCCCGCGAGCCTGGTCGAATTCGGAAGCCATAAACGGATTGGTTGAATGGGAATCTGCCGCTAAGGAAGCATGTTCAATTGCGTTAGGCAAGTTCCGGTTCGAAATCGATGCCCGTTCCTCGTTGGCATTGGTGGGCCCCCGCCCTACGCTGGGCGCCGTGTCCGGCCAGATTTACCACTACGAACAGCGGGTGCCCTACGCGCTGTGCACCCTGGGCAACCACGTCTATTACTCGCGCTATCTCGATATCCTGGAGGCCGCGCGCGGCGAATTCTTCCGGCATTTGGGGCAGCCGTTTTTATCGTGGCAGGAGCGCGATACCATTTTTCCCGTGGTCGAGTGCCGCCTGCGCTACAAAGGCGCCGCCCGTTACGACGACACGCTGACCGTCGAACTCTGGCTGACGGCGGCAGAGAAGGTCCGGCTCAACTTTGCTTGCCGCATCCTCAATTCCGATGGCCGGGTGCTCGTCGAAGCCGAAACGATGCATGTCTGCACTTCACTCGAAGACAAGCCGAAACGCCTGCCGGAGGAACTGAGCGTGGCATTGCAGCCTTTTCTGCGAGATTGAAGCTCCCGCCCCTTGTCGTTCTAGTCCGTCAGCTTGCCCCGTCCTTCGCGATGCTCCTTCAATCGCTGGATGTCCGCGTCCACCATTAGCTTGGCCAGGTCGGCAAATCGGGTCTTCGGTTCCCAGCCCAGTTTCTTTTTTGCCTTGGAATAATCGCCGATGAGCAAATCCACCTCGGCGGGGCGGAAATACTTCTCATCGATCTCCACGAACTTCCGCCAGTCCAGTCCCGCGTGGCCAAACGCCATTTCGAGAAATTCCTTCACACTGTGCGTTTCGTTGGTGGAAATGACATAATCGTCCGGCTGGTCCTGCTGGAGCATCAGCCACATGGCCTCGACGTATTCCTTCGCGCAACCCCAGTCGCGCTTGGCGTCGAGGTTGCCCAGATACAGTTTGTCCTGAAGACCGCACAAAATATGCGCGATGGCCCGGGTAATCTTTCGGGTCACGAACGTCTCGCCGCGGCGGGGAGACTCGTGATTGAACAGGATTCCGCTGCTGGCGTGCAGCCCGTACGACTCACGATAGTTCACCGTCACCCAATGGGCGTAGAGCTTGGCGCAAGCGTAGGGGCTTCGCGGATAGAACGGCGTCGTCTCTGTCTGCGGCACCGCCTGCACCTTGCCATACATTTCGCTCGAGGACGCCTGATAAAAGCGCGGCTTGATGCCGGACTCGCGAATGGCTTCGAGCAACCGCACCGCGCCGGTCGCCGTGATGTCCGTGGTGTATTCGGGGCAATCGAAGCTCACGCGCACGTGACTCTGCGCGGCGAGATTGTAGATCTCCTGCGGCTGGATCTGCGCCAGCAACCGCGCCAGCCCGCTCGCATCGCTCAAGTCGCCGTAGTGCAGCTTGAGCCGGCTGCTGCTCTGGTGCGGATCGGCGTAAATGTGGTCCAGCCGGCCCGTGTTGAACGTGCTGGCGCGGCGGATGATGCCGTGGACTTCGTAGCCCTTGGCCAGAAGCAATTCCGCCAGGTAGGAGCCATCCTGCCCTGTGATGCCGGTAATCAACGCGCGTTTCGACATAAATTATGTCCCGACAGAGTCTTGAAGTTGCGCTCCCGAAGCAAGCCAAACGCATGTGGACACTGCCCCGGAGCGCCGGTCTCCGACCCGGCTCGACTGACGTTTCCACCGGAACCACACGCCGGGTCGGAGACCGGCGCCCCCACACAGGGCAGGGGAGCGTCCCTGGCTTCAAAACCCTGCCGCCTGTCCCTCCCCGCGCGGGTCTGGAGCGGCCACTAAAGTCTTCGCATCGCCAGCGAGCCCAACCGCCTGGGCGGCGCCGATCGTCTCGATCGCTTTTATTTTGTGCCCGCGTCTCGCCAACTCCTTGCGCACTGCGGCGGGAACCGCCTTTTCAATCCGCAACTCATCCGGCTGCCACTGATGATGGAACCGCGGCCGCGCCAGCGCTGCATCGACCGGCATCCCGAAATCAATGGTGTTCACAATCGCCAGCAGGGTCTGACTGATGATCGTCGGCCCTCCTGCGGCGCCGACGGAGAGGATGGGTTTGCCGTCCTTCCGCACAATCGTCGGACTCATGCTGGACAACGGGCGCTTGCCGGGCGCCACGGCGTTGGCTTCCGCACCGACCAGGGCGAACGCGTTGGCCACGCCCGGTTGAATCGAGAAATCGTCCATCTGATTGTTCATCACGATCCCCGTGCTTGGAATCACCACCTTGGAACCGAACGTCGTGTTGACCGTGGCGGTGCAGGCCACCCAGGTGCCCTCGCCATCCGCCGTCGAGAAATGAGTCGTGTGCTTGCCGAAAGTATCTTCGGCGGCGCGCTCCGGCGTGCCGTGCCTCGGAACCGGCGTGGCGCGTTTCAGATCAATCTTCGCCGCCAGACTCACCGCATATTCCCTCGACACCAATCCGCGTGGCACGGGAACAAAATCCGGGTCCCCCAGCCAATGCGCGCGGTCGGCGAACGCCAGTTTCATCGCCTCGGTGAGGATGTGAATAAAATCCGCCGATCCGGGGCCGAGCTTCTTGAGGTCGAAGTGTTCCAGGATATTCAGAATCTGGGCGACGTGTACCCCACCGGAACTGGGCGGCGGAAAGCCGATGATCTCATGCCCGCGATACATCGTCCGCAACGGCTCGCGAAGCTTTAACTCGTAGCTCTTGAAATCGCTTGCGGTCGTGATCCCGCCGTTCTTCTTCATCCACCGCTCGGTCAGCTCTCCAAACCGGCCTCCATAAAACCAGCCGATGCCCTGCCCGGCGATCTCGCGATAGCTCCGCGCCAAATCCGCCTGGCGAAACAAATCTCCCTGCCCAAACGGAGCGCCATTGCTCTTCAGGAAAATCACGCGCGACGCCTCGAATTGCTTCAACTCGCCCGCCGTGGACGCGAGCCGTTGCCCGTAGGTGCGGCTGATGCGAAAACCATCCTCCGCAATTTTTGCCGCCGCCAGCAGATGCGTCCGCAACGGAAGCCTCCCGAAACTTCGGATCGCGTAATCATACGCCGCCAGTGATCCGGGAACGCCAACCGCGAGCGCCCCCGTCTGGCTCAAACGCGTGTCCGCCTGCCCCTCGCGCGCAAACATGTCGCGCGTCGCCGCTGCCGGCGCCTTCTCCCGCCCATCAATTGCAATGACCGATCCGTCCGCCCGCTGAATGAGCAGGAAGCAACCGCCGCCGATGCCGGAGTTGAATCCATCTACGACTCCCAGCGTCAACGCCGCTGCGACGGCTCCATCCACGGCGTTGCCACCATTTTTCATGGCGTTGACGGCGGCTTCGGTGGCCAGCGGGTGCACGGTCGCGGCGATGCCTTTCCGGCCGCTGGCCGGGGCGGCCACGAGCGCGAAAACCGGCGCGAGCAGGAACAGCATTCCGAGCAAAATGCGGTGCGTGGTGTCCACCCTCCGCAGTGGCAGTGTGCAGCGGGCCGAGGTTGGACCTTGGGGTGCCACTGCTACGGAGGACGGGCGCGATGCGTGAATCCAGGGTGGGCGCGCGTTCATGGGTTTGCATCGTAAGCTCAACCCGCCTCCTGACAACTGAACACTTCGCCGCCCGGAGTTGAATCAGCCTGGAAAATACCGTTGAACCACCGAGGAATCCAGTTCGGCTGAGCCCGCTGAAGTAGCGCAGGTTGGCAACCTGCTGTTTCGCCGACTGGCAGTCGGCCTGCCGTGGACTGCACTTGGCGCGCTGCGACCGTCGCAACAACTGCCGGTTGCCAACCGGCGAAACAGCAGACTGCCAGTCTGCGCTACGAGCACGGGCCGCATCATTCAGTTTGGAACTTGGAGTTTGGACATTCTTTTGGACCTTGAACCTGGACTTTGGAGCTTCTCCTCTCCTTGCCCGTTTGACACTCCAGCCGATTTGTTGTCAGATGCGCCGGTCTATACCGAGTGAATCATTTATGAAGCAAATCAACTTCTGGTCTCGACGCTCGCTCAATCTCTTTTCCTCCGCGATTACATTGGTCACGATGGCCGTCTCCGCCTCGGCGGCTGAGAAATCAGTTCCCCTCTACCAACGATTCGAACAATCGTTTGAGAGCGCGGCGAACTACGCCAACCCCGCGCAGGAAGCCTCGCTCACCGCCACGTTTACCTCGCCCTCCGGCAACAAGCTCAAAGTCCCCGGCTTCTGGGACGGGGGCAAGACCTGGCGCATCCGGTTCGCGCCCACCCAAACCGGCAATTGGAAATTCGAGACCGCCTGCTCCGACACCGGCAACAAGGGACTGCACCAGCAATCCGGAGCGTTCACGGTCACCGCGGCTGCCAGCGCCAGCAGCCTTGCCAAACACGGTCCTATCTCGGTTTCCGCCGATGGCCGTTACCTCGCGCATCACGACGGTACGCCGTTCCTCTGGGTCGGCGACACAGCGTGGAACGGTCCCTTGTTGTCCTCCGCCGCCGAGTGGGATCAATACCTCTCGGGACGCGCCCGGCAGAAATTCAGCGTCGTGCAATGGGTCACCACGCAGTGGCGTGCCGCGCCGGATGGCGACGCCACGAAGCAGCCCGCCTACACGGGCACGGACAAGATCGTCATCAATCCCGGCTTCTTCCAGCGCCTCGACGCCAAGGTGGATGCGATGAACAAGGCCGGTCTGGTCAGCGCGCCGGTGCTGCTTTGGGCCATCAACGGCGGCGCCAATCCCAAAGTGAATCCCGGCGTTTCGTTGCCCGAAGATCAGGCCATCCTCCTGGCGCGTTACATGGTCGCCCGCTGGGGCGGCAACGCCGTGGCCTGGATGCTCGGCGGCGACAGCGATTACCGCGGCGACAAGGCGGAGAAGTGGAAGCGCATCGGACGCGCCGTCTTCAACGACATCGCACACGCCCCTGTGACCATGCACCCCGGCGGCATGCAGTGGGTCTGGAAGGAGTTTATCGACGAAAAATGGTATGGCTACCACGGCTACCAAAGCGGCCACGGCGACGACGACAAGACATTGAAATGGATCACCGAAGGTCCGCTCACCGACGACTGGACCAAACTCCCGCATCGCCCGTTTATCAATCTCGAACCGCCCTACGAGAACCACATCGCCTATCAATCGAAGAAACCAATTTCTCCGGAAGTTGCGCGCCGTGCCATTTACTGGTCACTGCTTTGTGCGCCGACGGCGGGCGTCACGTATGGCGGTCACGGAGTGTGGGGTTGGGATGATGGCACCAAACCGCCTACGGACCACCCGACCACTGGCGTCCCGCTCCCGTGGCAAAAGGCTCTTACGATGCCCGCCGCCGAGCAAATGGCGCACCTGGCCGATTTCTTTGCCTCGGTCGATTGGTGGAAGTTGCGCCCCGCGCCCACCGTTGTCGTGAATAATCCGGGCGCGCAAACGCCGTCTAAATTCATCGCCGGCGCCAAGACCGATGACAAGGAACTCATGGTCGTTTATGTGCCGGAAGATCGGACGGTGGAAATCAAACTCGACCTGATGCCGCCCTCGCCAAACGTCACCTGGTTCAATCCGCGCAACGGCGAGAAAAGCCCCGCTGTCGCCGTCGTCACCGCCAACACCTGCCAGTTCCCTACCCCCGCCGAAGGCGACTGGATTCTTTTCATGAAGACCGACAAGAAGCAGACCGCCGAAGCCGAGAAGCCCAAGGAAGAGAAGCCGGCGCAGAAGTAAGAGGATTCAAGCAGTCCGTCGCATCCAATCAGCCGGAAGCGCGGAGTAGGAACGGACACTCGTTCTCATTCCGACCAAGCCCGGCACCGATCACATCCTGCATCCAGTGTTTGATCCATCCGCCTGTGCGTGGCACGCGGCTTATGGAAACGGAAACGCTCCGTCCGGGCAAATACTCGTTTGAAGCAAGCCTGGCAGCGTACCTTCGTTGTTCAAGGCGCCTGCAATTGGATTCGATAAAAACCCCGCGGCTCCGCGCCGCGCGGAATGGATTGGGAGGCCAGCGAACCGGTTGCGAGAACGTTGGCCAGATCGGTCCAACCCGAAGCGTTCAGATCCTCTTTGAACTGGACCTGGTAGGTCTTTCCGGCTTCGGCGCTCCAGGTGATCACCAGGTTGCCGCTCGGAGCGATGCTGGTTCCAACGATCCGAATGTCCGCCGGCGGTTGTGTCGGTATCACGTTCCCGGCGCGCGGCGTGGGCGTGGGCATGAAGTAGAGGCTGGCGTTGCCATCCGGCCAGCGGCCCTGGCTCACGTTGTTGGTTTGCGCGAGGAAGGTCACCGAATCGACCAGGCTGCCGTCCGGCGCGAAGAGGCCGATGGCTTCGCCGTTCTGGCTTAGGCGGAAGCCGGCATGCAATGCCGCAGGGTCGGTCGCGTTTTGGCCCGTGTCTTCGTCCGCCCACACGAAAAGGAATCCGCCCGAGGGAATCGTCGTGCCGGCCGGGATGTTCCAGCGGCCGGTCGTGCCGGTGAGACGATCCGACAGCGCATACCCGGTGAGATCCACGTTCGTGGCATTGGGATTGTACAACTCGAACCAATCATCAAAGGTGCTGTCGGTGGGATCCACCAGGAAACTGGTGTTGGCGGCCATCCACTCGTTGATGTAAATCCGCAACGGCGGCGCGGCGGGATTGTTCGTCGCGCCAGGAGTGGGGAAGTAAAAGATTTCCCGCGGCCCAGGCTCGCCGTCCGGATGGAATCCAACCGATCGGTCGGACGCCGCGAGATTGTAGTTGATGTAGTCGAGGACCGCGGGCCTGGAGTTAAGCGGGAACACCAACGCGACCGAGCCGTTCGTTGGCGAGATGCGGAAACTCGCGTGCAGCGCGCCGGCGGTTGTCTCGCCGGGTTCGCCGTCGAGCCAGACGAGCAGGAATTGGCCGGGGCCGATGCTCGCGTTCGCCGGGAACGCCCAGAGCGGCAGGTTCGTGTAGTTGTCGCTGAGGTGCCATCCGTCCAGGCTGATCGTGCTGGCGCCGGCATTGTAGATTTCGACCCACGGATCGCGGTCACCCGCGTTGTCAGTGAGGCCGGTGAGATTGTTCGGCAGCAGTTCGTTCAGCCAGAGCGGCGGGAAGGGCGGCCGGACACCGGCGGCGGCGTTTGCCAGGCCGGGCGTCGCGCCCACCGGCCGATAGTTTACCGGCGTCAGGGAGCGGAACGGCAGGGTGAGACGGAAGCTGATACCCGAGCCATTGGTGCTCGGCAGAAACCAGAAGCTGAACGTGTAGGTGAGATTGGAGACAACGTCCGAAACGTATTGCGAAACAAGGTTGCCGCCGCTGCCGATACCGGTGGCCGCGACGCGCAAGCTATAGCTGCCTTCGAGCGCCACCGCGTCGCTGACCGCCGACGCGGCGTGATTGCCCACGGCGGCCCACGGCGCGAGCGAGCCAGACTCGAAATTACCGTTCTGCACCAGGTTGACGCCCACACCGGGGACGGTTCCCTCGACCAGCGAAATGTTATCAAGATGCACGTCGCCGGCCGCTGCCAGGAACAGATTCAAGTTGGTGGTGATGGGATTCCCCGGCACGCCCGTGAGGCTGTAGAGCCGCCAGCCGGAACCATCCGACCAGTTGGCCACGCGGGTGTTGTCCTGGTTCGCGTCGATCAATTGCAGCGAAAAGCCTCCGCCATCGGCGCTGCCGGGCCACGGCGCATCGTCGTCGAAGGTTACAAGATCGATGATTGTATCCAGGTCGGGCGTCGCACCCGGTCGGATGAGGCTCAGAGTTTCCCCGCCATCATCCAACTGGCCGTCGAACACGCCTGCGGGCGGGACGTTTGATCCGTACGCCGTAATGAGGGCACCGACGTCCTTCGTTACGACACGGTAGCCGCGAGGGTCGATGATCGTTCCGTTGGGGAACGTGAAGTCCACGCCGTTCAAGCGCCAGCCGGAAAGGTCAAACGCCGTTGTGGCAGAAGTATTGTGAATCTCGACAAACTCAGCGTCGGGAACCTTCGGGTTGAACATGATCTCGTTGATGACCACGCGGCCTTCGGGCGATTCAGCGGTCGCAGTCGAGGTAACGCTGATGGTGTCGGTCAAGTTGCTCAACACGTTGCCCGAGGCGTCGTACGCCTCGAGCGCCAGGGAAGTCTGGCCGGGGTTGAGCAGCAAGCGCATGGTCCAGTTGGAAACGCTCGTCCAGGTCACCGGATACTCGGTCCCGTTCAGGCGGATGCCCTTCACTCCGATCGGCGCGGTGCCGGACAGCGTGATGAGGTTCGTGTTCACCGTGAAATCGTTGCCGCCGTTGTTAGTGATGCCGAAGTTCGCCGCCACTCCGTTGAGTTGCCCGACGAGGTAGGTGCGCCGCTGGCTGAACCACGTCTTCACGGCAGTGGGCGCCGCCAGGTTCTGACCGTCGCAGTACGTGATGCCATTGGCGACGAGCGAGGCGTATTTCGCGTCCATCGCCGCTTCGTATTTCGAGGCAACAAAGGCGTTGCTCACCGCGCTCTGCGCCGCGCGGAAGTACGCGCGGCGGAACGGCGGATGGTTGAACATGCGCGTGACGGTCGGGTCATCGGAACTGAACAGCGGCCCCGTGGTGGCCGTGTAGCCGCCTGGCCCGCCCGGCGCAACCAGCATCAGCCAGTCGAGGTCGAACATGTAAAGCTGCGCGCGCCCGTTTTGAGGGAAGAACATGTACATGTTCTTGCCGATGTCATGGCCCCAACTGTCGAAATTGTTGATGATATGTTCGGCGCAGAAGATGCCCATCCATTGCTCGACATCCGCCAGTGCCTCGGTGTGCGAGGTGTAAGGCTCGGGGCCGGTTGTGTTCAGCGCGTCCGCCATGGCGAAGACATTCGTGTAGTCATTCGCGGTCTCGAAGGCGCGTTTGAGCCAGTACCAACGATACTTCTCCGTCTTCTTCTTCAGGCCGCCGCTCGCCAGGTCGGGTGTGGTGTAAATGCGCAGTTGCGGCTCCGGATCGGAACCACCGATCAGCCCGCCAGCGTCGGTAAACTCGAAGGCACGGTCGATCCGGAAGAAATCTCCTTCGCTATCACCTGGCATCCATTGTTCGATAAAATCAGCACCCGGTTGGATTACCCCTTCGAAGACGGTGCCGACTCCGCCATTGCGCTGCATGTCGATCACGCCATTGACGGTGAGGCGGATGAAGTAGCGATGACTATAGGCAATGTTCATCTGGTCGGCCATCCAATAGGCCATCTGCTCCTGGATGGCTGTGTTCTCGTTGCCATGGCCACCGGGCCAATCGAGTTGCAGGGCAGCGTCGCCGAGAAACCGGTCGTCAGCGGGCAGGTCAATGGCATAGCCGCAGCGGCTGCCTGTTGGCGTGTTAAATCCGGGCGCAATGTAGGGGCTGCCGGCGTAGGTCGAGCCGGCGTTGTAGATCGCCCGGTGGTTGCCAAAAACCATCGTCACGTCGTTCATCGTATTGTTCAGGTTATTGCGCGTGTCCCACGCATTGAACGACGCCTGTGTCATCCACATCCGGTACGACGGGAAATTTCCGGCAGGCAAGCTCTCGCCGAAGCGCACCAGACATTCGCGGGTCGGCGCGTTGTTCGGAAACGTCGCGGTGGCGTTCGGATTGAATCCGTCGGTGGCCTGCACACTAAACGCCACGAGCCTCCCCGTTGCCTGACCAGTGAGGGTCGCACTGTAAAGGCCGTCGCCTGCCACCGCGTCGCCGCCCGTCCCATCGTCGAGCATCGTCAACGTGTTCACGGCCGCGTTCGGATCGAGGCGGTATCTCGCCTGAACTGAAGCCACGCCGTCGGGATCGTGAACGCGCGCCGTGATGACCACCGACTCGTTCGCCGCGGGCACTGGCGGATGATGCGCCACGCTATGAATGGCAGGCGGCGCGTTTGGCACCGCGCGGCTGTTGACGGCGCCCGGCGTGCCGAGGCTCGTCGGCAAATCCATCGACACCGCGGCTTCGTGCCAGTTGCCGCGCAGGCGAAACAGGATTTCCGGGTGCCCGCGGAGCCACCGCACTTTCGCGCGAATCGTGTTCGTGTGATTCTGGCTCTGAACGGCAGTCAATGGCGTGCGAATGCGGTTCACCTGGTTGTCGCCGCGATCCGTCGCGCGGACGTGGTAGGATCGCGCACTGTTAAAACCCTCGCTCGTTTCCGCCCCTGACTGTTCCTGCGTGCCTTCGGCTGTCCAACCCGTCGCGCCGCCCTCAAACGTCGAGTTGGCGATGACATTCACGCCGGCCAGCGTGCGCACTTCGACATCGTCAATCAGACATTCGCCCGGGCCTTGCAACAACGTCTGAAGCTGATCCGCTGTCGAGGTGCCATTGTCGAGCACGCCGCGCACTTCCACCGTCGTCCAGGGCGCTTTGGCCGTTTCGTCGCTGTCCGCCCAGTTCGCCGCCAGCCGGTTGTCGGAGCGCGCGTCAATCAATTCCAGCGAACTCCCGCCGCCATCCGACCATTGGCCCCAGCGACCGCCATCGCGGTAAGTGACTTCATCGACGACGACGTAATTGAAGTTCGTCGTGATGACGTTGCCGTTGGTGACGAATGACGGGTCGGGCATCGCCAGGACGATGCGCTCGCCTCCATTGGCCAGGCTGCCATTGAAGTCACCCAACGTGTTGTTCGCATTCAGTGCCGGATTGCGCGAAATCAAGCGCGCGGCGTTGCGCGCAATCACGAGGTAACCCCCAGCCGGCACCGACGCATTGGCCGGGAACGTGAAGCCGATGCCGCCAGCCAACTGCCAGCCGCCCAGGTTTGCGGCGGTGCCTCCGCGATTGTGCAACTCAATAAACTCATCATCGCTGTCCCGCGAAATCGGGTTGTACATGATTTCGTTGATGACCACGTCGCGAATGAGGAGAGGCGCGTTGTTGGCGCCGGGCGTCGTCGCGGCCAGTTCGCTGAAGACGGGCGCGCCATCCGGATAGCGCCCGGACGAAACGCCGTTGGCCTGCGCCTCGAAGCGCACGGCGTCGAGCACGCGGGATGGGACGCCGGACTCCGGCTTCGCCGCATTGCGGAAGAAAATCCGTTCGCCGCCGGAGCTGAGCGCGAAGCCAAGCTGATTCTGGTTAAAGGAAACAAATCCACGAGGCGGCAGGATGGTGTTCGGCGGGATGGTGAACTTGTTCGTGTTCCGGGCGTCGCTCAGGAAGCAGCCCGAAATGTTCGCCGGCTGGTTGCCGTGATTGTATAGCTCGATGAAGTCGAAGGCAGGTTCGTCTGTGTGCGCGAGAAACTCATTAATCACGACGTTACGCAGCGGATCGACGGTTACGGGATCGAGCCGTCCAGGCGAACCGCCCAGCGAATCACTCGCCGCCCACGCTTCCACGTTGCGTTCGCCAAAGGATGGACGCGCGAGCACCAGCGAATGGCCCGCGCCGTCCGCCGCAATGGGCCATGGCATTTCCGTATCGTAATTGGCTTCCAGGAACATCGCGCCCGTGCGGTGTCGAAGCTCCACGGTGCCGCGGTCGTTCGGCAGGCTGTTGGTGTTTGAGAACGGGCCGAGGACGCCCGCGAGGCCATAGACCGCTTGCACGTCCGCCGGCTCCTGCGCCACGACCAAAAAACCGCCCGACGGAATGACCGTGTTCGGCGGGAACGTGAAATCCGCAGCGCCATCGAGGCGGTAGCCGCTGATGTCCTGCGGTTCGCCGAGGGCATTGAACAACTCGATAAACTCCACGTTCCGTCCATCCGCGCGGTCGAGCGGGTTGAACATGATTTCCGAAATCACCAGGCTGGTCCGCCGGCTGGATTGGCCGAGCGGTTCGGCGGGCAGCGGGCCGGAGTTGACACCAGCGGTGGTCACATTGGCGAAGTCGCGGAACGCCGCGGTCGTGGTCTGGTTGGTGTTGTGGCTCGATGCGGCGAAGCCAAGGGAAACTGTGGTGGGCATCGCGATGCTCGCGGACCCGAGCTGCGTCCAGTTCTCGCCGTCCAAGCCTGCGTAACCAGTGAACTGATTGCCCGTGCGCCGCAGCCGAAGCCACGTGTTCGGATAGTTCACCGGGAACGATCCGGTGAGCGCTGCCGCGCCGTTGACGGTGCTGCGCGATTGAAAGTATGAGCCGCTGATGTTCGGGGTCGCCATCACGCTGGCGAACCGGCTGCCGCCGTTCAGGTCTTCGCGCGCCAGCAAGCCGGCCTCCGACCACGCATCGGCCAGCGAGAGCGAATCGAGGCGCACCTTCACATCGAAGTCGCCGACGCGCGTCTGGTAGCTGAACTGGAACTGATCGTTGGTGCCGCCGATGTCGCGCCCGCCCGCCGTGACGTTCAGGCCGCCGGGAACGGCCACCGCGCCGCCCGCAGGCTGTGGACTGCCAATGGTTGCCGAGGTGTAGGCGACGGCCATGAACGTGGCCTGACTGTTGGCGAGGATAACATTCCCTTCGCATTGGTCGGTGATGTCATTGACGGTGAGCGTGTACATCACTCCTTCGACCTGGCCGGTGGTGATGAGCATGACGTTGGTCTGGTTTGCCGCAAGCGTCGCGCTCAGGATC
>Ga0137433_1000819_pt1 | contig 14835 bp, 9 predicted proteins | sample EasRivERMZT840_2_FD_102335 | JGI IMG/M metagenome (GOLD analysis project Ga0137433, IMG submission 102335) | Soil microbial communities from meander-bound floodplain in the East River, Colorado, USA - East River MetaG ERMZT840_2 | ecosystem: Environmental > Terrestrial > Soil > Floodplain ...
CGCCGCGCTCGACAAGAAGTCCGACGAGCTGCAGGAACGCATCGAGCCGTACCTCCGGGCGGTCAGGGTCGATGCCGAAGCGGCCCGTGAGCAGGAAGCGGCGCTCCGGCGTCAGTACGACACCGAGGTCGGGCAGATCCAGGGCCGCGACAAGGCGGTCGTCGAGTACGTCGCGCTCGAACGGACGGTGCTGGGCGATCGGCAGCTGCACGATCACCTCGTGCAGCGCGCGAAGGCCGCCGGGACGCTGACCGCCGGCGCCGCCGCGGGCGTGCAGGTGCTCGAGGCCGCGTCCGTGCCCCGCAAGCCGACGCGTGCGGCCCGCGGCAGCGATCTGGGACTTGCGCTGTTGTGGGCGGCGCTGCTCGCGGTCGGCCTCGCGTTCGGGACCGAGTTCCTGGACAGCCGCATCAAGAATCCCGACGACGTGAAGACACACCTGCGGATGCCGTTCCTCGGCCTGGTGCCGGCGGTGTCGGCGCGACACGCCCGAGGCGGCGGGTTGCTCCTGAACCGGGCGGTGCCGCCGCGGTTTGGCGAGGCGCTGCGGGCGGTGCGGACGGCCGTCATCTTCTCGTCGGCGTCTGAAGGCGCCAAGAGCCTGATGGTGACGAGCACCGCGCCGAGCGAAGGCAAGACCGTGACCGCCAGCAACCTGGCGATGTCGCTCGCGCAGACGGATCTGCGCACGCTCATCGTCGACGGCGACATGCGCCGGCCGCGCATTCACGAGGTATTCCACGTGGATCAGGAACCCGGCCTGTCGAACGTGCTGGTCGGAACGGCCACGCTCGCCGACGCGGTCCGGCCGACGGAGAATCCGCATCTCTTCGTGCTGCCGGCCGGGCACCTGCCGCCGAACCCCGCCGAGCTGCTCAGCTCGCCGCGATATCGCCGCCTGCTCGAGGAGCTGGGCGAGCAGTACGACTGGATCGTCATCGACGCGCCGCCCGTGATGGCGGTGACGGACGCGGCCGTCGTGGCTCATGAGGTCAGCGGCGTGGTGTTCGTCATTGGCGCGGAGATGATCCCGCGCCGGAACGCGCAGTACGCGATCGATCAACTGGTGCAGGCCCGGGCGAAGATCATCGGGATCGTCCTCAATCGGGCGGAAGTCGAACGGCACGCCTACTACTTCGCCCCGTACGAGCGGAAGGAGTATGCTCCGGTCGATGCGCCTCGGCTGTGACCTCGACGGCGTTCTCGCGAACCTGCACGGCGCGTTCGTCTCAACCGCGATCGAGCTGTTTCCCGATCTCGACCGGTCCGCGATAGACGCGCCGACCATCGGCGCGTCGCCACCCGGGCCGCCGCGCGCATCCGATCCGCCGCTGCCGGTCCCGAAGGTCGAGCCCGAGATCGTCGTCTCGCCCCGGCAGACCGATGCGATCTGGCGACGCCTGTCGGCGATGCCCGATTTCTGGGAAACGCTGGACGAGATCGAATCGGGCGCGATCAGGCGCCTGGCCGCGCTGACGGAAGACCGGCGTTGGGAGGTGATCTTCCTGACGAGCCGCCCGCCCTCCGATGGGCGGACGGTGCAACGGCAGAGCCAGCGCTGGCTGGAGCGCCATGGATTTCCGCTGCCCAGCGTCTTCGTCGTGCACGGCTCGCGCGGCCGCATTGCCGAGGCGCTGGAGCTGGACGTCGTGATCGACGATCGCCCGGAGAATTGCCTCGACGTCGTGCTGGAATCGAAAGCGGCGGCGGTGCTAGTGTGGCGCGGTACTCAGGCGTCTGTGCCGAGCTCGGCCCGCCGGATGGGCATTTCGGTGGCGCCGAGCGTCATGACGTGCCTGAGCACGATTGAGGAAGGCGAACGGACTCGCGAAGGATCGCTCGTGGAGCGCCTGCGCCGGCTGTTCGGCCTGAGGCCGGCCGCCAACGCGGCCGGGCGCCGGTAGAGGTGAATCAGCTGATGGGCTCCGAGCGCCGTCGCTCCCCGCGTGTGGAGATTCTCGGCCGCGTGCACGGGCAGGCCGTGTCGCTCGACGTGCCGCTCACGGTGCGGGAAATCAGCCTCGGCGGCATGTCGTTCGAAGTGCCCGTCCCGTTTCCGATGGACGCGATTCACGAATTCCGCCTGACGCTGGGCGACGGGTCGACGGTCCTGCTGCGGGGGCGAGTCGTGTACTGCCGGCCGCTCAAGAGCGGCGACGCGCCGGTCTTCATCTGCGGCTTGCACTTCGTGGACGACGAGCCCGTCACCGGTCAGTCGGTGACCGACGTCATCGATCGCATCAATTGAAAATCGCGAGAATCAGGTAGGTCACCGCGCTGGCGGCCAGGCCGATTAGGTGCGGCGCCGCCCAGCCGTAGCCGGCGCCCTGCGTCATGATTTCGATCGTCACGTAGGTCACGACCCCGACCAGGATGGCGGCGAGCGCGCCGCCGCGCCCGGCGCGCGGCAGGAAGAGCCCGCCCAGAATCGGCGCGGCCAGCGTCAACGTCATCAGCCGGTAGAAGAACTGAAGCGCATCGCCAATGGTGTCGAACACGTACGTGAGACCAAAGCCGACCAGGCCGCCCACCACGGCGAGCAGGCGCGCGACCCGAAGCACGTCGCGGTCCGAGGCGGACGGGCGCAGGAACCCCTTGTAGAAATCCCGCGCGCCTGACGTGGCGAGCATGAACAGCACGGCGTCGGCGGTGCTGATCTCCGCGGACAGCACCGCCAGGAGCGCGAAGGCGCCGACCGCCGGTGGAACGGCTTCGGCAAACAGCGCCGGCATGGCCATGTCGCGCCGGGGCAGATCGGGAAACAGCGCGCGCGCGGCCAGGCCGAACAGGACCGGCAGGCACGCGAAGACCATCAGCGTGACCCCATTGAGCGCGACGCCGCGCCGCAGCGCGGCTGCATTCTGCGCGCCGAAGCCCTTTTGTAAAAGGCCCGGCGAGAGAAAAAAGGCCGGCCCGAGGAGGAACAACGTGGGCCAGCCCACCTCCGAGCCGCGCCAGAACGACGTGTCCTGCGCCACGGCCGACCAGCTCGGCGTGCCGCCGGCGACAAACGGCACGGCCAGCCCGAAGCCGACCAGCATGACCACGACCTGGACGACGTTGACGCGCACGGCGCTCATCAAGCCACCGGCGACGAAATACGCAACGGTCGCCGCCGCCGCTAGAAACGCACCCATGTTGAGCGGGATGCCGGCAACGACCTCGAGCACTTCGCCGGCGCCACGAAGCTGTCCGCAGAGAATCGCGAAGCTGCCCGCCCACACGATGAACGCGCCGAGCGCGCGCACGCCGCGGCCGAAATGATGTTCGAGGAAATCGCCGACCGTCAATAATCCGAGGCGTTTGGCTTCACGCCAGATGCGGGGTCCGACCCAGAATGCCAGCACCAGGGAGCCGATGCCGGCGCTGCCGTCCCACCACCAGGCCGCGAGGCCATCCTGATACGCATAGCCCGTCGCGCCGACGGTCGTCCCGGCGCCCAGATTGGCGGCGAGGAAGGTCGCGAAGATGAGACCGGCACCGAGCGATCGGCCCGCGACAAAGAAGTCCGACGTGTGACGGACGCTCCGACCCGCCCAGATCCCGAGCGCAATCAGGGCAAGCGCATACAGGAGAAGCAGTGCCGCGAACACCGGTCTCTGCCGCTACCTGATGTCCGCGACGGCAGGGAAGCCGGGCAGGCCCGTGGCCGCCCGGACCGCGCGCAGAATCGCATCGCTGACGGCCTCGGCGGCCAGCACGCCGACACGGTTGACGTCGGCGTCCACCGTGCCGGTGGCGAGCGCAAACAGCGTGTCGCCGTCCGACATCGTGTGGGCCGGCACGATCGCTCTCGCCAGGCCGTCGTGCGCCATCGCGACCACGCGGTACGCCTGCGCCTTTGTCAGACGGGCATTCGTGGCGATGACACCAATCGTGGTGTTCTCGCCCGTGCCGCTCGGCGCCGTGCCGCGCCGGACGAGCGCAAAGGGATCCTCGAGCGACTTGCCATCCGCCGTGCGAACGCCTGCCACCGGTTTGCCGGTCCGCGGATCGACGATCGAGCCGGCCGCGTTCACGACGACGATCACGCCGCCGACGAGTCCGCCGGGGAAGGAGAGCGGCGCCGTGCCGACGCCGCCCTTCATCGCCCGGCCGGCGCCGCCAAACTTGCCGACGGTGGCGCCGGCGCCCGCGCCGACCGAACCCTCGGCGACCGGACCGGCCGACGCCGCCGCGGCGGCGCGATAGCCGCAGTCCGCGCCCGGCCGAATCGAGGAGGCGCCGCCGACGTTCAAGTCAAAAATGATGGCGCCGGGCACGATCGGCACGTACGCGCCCCCAAATCGGAAACCGATCTTCTGTTCTTCGAGGTACTTCATCACGCCGGTACGCGAATCGAGACCGAACGCGCTGCCGCCTGACAGCACGATCCCGTTCACCGTGTTGACCAGCTCGTCAGGCCGCAGCAGATCGGTCTCGACCGTGCCGGGAGCGCCCCCGCGCACATCGACGGCGCCGACGGCGGCGGGATCGGCCAGCACGACCGTGCAACCGGTCGGGCGCTCAGGCAGCGTGTAGTGGCCGACTTTGATGCCGGGGACATCCGTGATGCCCGACGCGCGGCTGGAGGACTGCGTATCTGACGGAGTAGCCATCGTCGCGGACGTGAGAATTGACGCGGCAACCAGACCCAGCAGGTGGTGGACAGTCATGGCTACCTCGATGGGCCGATTATACTGGCCCCGCTTCGTGACCGGCCCACTTGTCGTGCCGTCATCGCACCGTCTGGTTTCAGTCGACGTGTTCCGCGACGTGACGATGGCTGCGATGTTATTGCGTGCTTAAAGTGACGATACAGTAAGGACATGCGACGACAGATCCTCGTCACGAACGACGACGGGTACTTTTCGCCCGGCGTGACGACGCTCGCCGAGGCCCTGGCCCCGCTCGGCGAGGTGACGATCGTCGCGCCGCAGGTGGAAGCGAGCGCGGTCGGTCACGCGCTGACCTTGCGACGCCCGCTTCGGCTCGAGAAGGTCGGCGACCATTTGTATAGCGTGGACGGCACGCCGACCGACTGCGTGAACATCGCCATCGACGAAGTGCTGGAGAGTCCGCCGGCGCTGGTCGTCTCGGGGATCAACAAGGGGCTGAACATCGGCGACGACGTGACGTACTCGGGGACGGTGGCGGGCGCGCTCGAAGGCGCGCTGCTCGGCTATCAGGCGATTGCCGTCTCGCTGAAATACACGCGCGACGAATGGGACTTCCAGCACGCGGCGGCGGTCGCCGCGCAGCTCGCCGCGGCCGTGCTCGAGCGCCCGCTCCCATTCCGGACGTTCCTCAACGTGAACGTCCCGCACGGCGTTCCCAAGGGCATGCGCGCCACCGTGCAGGCGCGCCGCAACCACATCACGAAGGTGGACATGCGGCTCGATCCGAGGCAGCGCCCGTACTTCTGGATCGAAGAAGCGCAGGACGACTGGGAGCCGCACGATCGCTCGGATCGGCAGGCCGTCATCGAGGGCTACGTCTCGGTGACGCCGTTGCAGCCGGATCTCACGGATCACAAGGCTCTTGCGGCGGTGGAAGCGCTGACGCTGGCGCTGGCAGGGAAGTGATTCAGTTCCGCTTTGTAGGCCGCTCGGGGTTTTCGAGCGGCATAAGTTCGAGCGGCATAAGATAGACTAGTTCGGTTGTCGGGGCGTGGCTCAGCCTGGTAGAGCACTCGGTTCGGGACCGAGGGGTCGGTGGTTCGAATCCACTCGCCCCGACCATTTCTTGATCTGGGGGCTTTGCCCCCAGACCCCCTACACGCTCACTCGCGAAACTCGCCTCCTGTGAAGTGCGCTCAGGCAAGTTTCGCTCCGTTCGCGTGACTCACTCGCTATCGCTCGCTCGTTTCTGATTGAATGCCTGCCCGCCATCGTCCGCGAAGCGGACGAGGGCGGGTCCCCAGACCCTTCACACGGCTTGCCGCGCCGAAGCTCACGTCACTGAGCGTAGGCGGGCTCCCTCGCTGCCGCTCGGTCACTTTCAGTTCTAAGTCTTGAAGTTCTGAGTTCGAAGTTCGCGCTTGGCGCCTTAGCGTCTGGTTTCGCCGTCGCGACTGATTTCGAGCAGCGCCCGGAGACCGTGGTAGAACGTCTCCTTCCGGTAGGCCGTCTCCCAGGCTTTCAGCACGCTTCTCAGTTCCTGTTGCGCAGCCTTGATTGAGGCACGCGCCTTCGGCCGGCGCTTCCGCAGCCGATGGAGCCTTCTGATCGATGCAACCAGATCAGGTTCGAGGTTCTTGCGCGACCGCCGCGCGCGGCCGATCCAGTTGGGCGGAATGTTGACCTGCATCTTGAGCAGCGCGCGTGCCGGCGATCCTTTGGCGGAGTCGAACAACCTCGCTTCGCGGGCCATTGGGAACCTCCAACCAATGTTTCGTCGAGAGCCCGTGTGGCCAATAGGAGGCTGGCCCTGGATCTACCGCAGCACGTTTGCGGGATCGAGCCTGGCGGCGCGGCGGGCGGGGAGGAACGTCGCGGCGAGCACGCTGGCGGCGAGGACGACGACCACGGCCACGATCGTGAGCGGATCCAGGGCCCCGACGCCGAAGAGCTGGCCCTGAATCACGCGGCCGAGCGCGGCCGCGATGCCGATGCCAATCGCCGCGCCCGCGCCGGCGAGGGCGAGGCCGCTGCCGACGGTGCGACGGAGAATGCCGGAGGCGGAGGCGCCGAGCGCCATGCGGATGCTGATCTCGCGCGACCGCTGCGCGACGGCGTAGCTCATCACGCCGAAGATGCCGGTCGCGGCGAGCGCGAGCGCGACGCCGGCGAAGAGCGCGAGCAACGACATGTAGAAGCGCGGCCGCGCGACCGCATCCGCGACCAGCTCGCGAAGCGGCCGGGGGGCGAGCAGCGGCACGTTCGGATCCATCTCGCGCAGCGCGGCGCGGATCGCTGGTACGTGGGCCATCGCGTCATTCGATGACCGGACCACCATGCGGATGGAGCGGGAGGTCCGCTGCGCGTACGGCATGAAGAGCATGGGCGCGGCGGGCTGACTGGGATCCCGCTGCAGGACGTCGGTGATCACGCCGACGACCTGCAACCGCAGGTCGTTAACCTGGACGAACCGGCCGATCGGACTTGCGCCGGCGAACCAGCGGGTCACGGCCGCTTGATTGATCATCGCGACAAGCGTCGCGCCGGCCGCATCCTGCGGCGTGAAGGCGCGGCCGGCCTGGAGCGGCGTGCCGATCGCGCTGAAGTACGTCGGGCTGACGCTCGCGACGGCAATCTCCGCGTTCACGTTCGGCGGTGGCGGCGGCGCACCCTCCACCGCAAACCCGAGCATGGAACCACGTCCGCTCAAGGGCAGCACCGTGCTGATGCCGACGTCCTTGACGCCGGGCAGCGCGCGCAGGCGCGCTTCCAGATCGCTCACGCGTGCCCGCACGATCTCGCCCGTCGGATAGGCCGGTCCCTGCATGGCGATCCGGAACGAGATCGCCTGATCGGCCTGGAAGCCGGTGTTGACCTCGGTCATCGCGACGAAGCTGCGGATCAGGAGCCCCGCGCCAGTCAGGAGCACCACGGCGAGCGCCATCTCCGCGACGACCAGTGCTGAGCGCACGCGATGTTCCGACGCAGTTGCGCCGCCGCCGCGCGCGCCATGCCGGAGCGCTTGTGTGAGCGCGCGGCCGGTGGCCTGCAGCGCGGGCGCGAGTCCAAAGACCAATCCGGTGATGAGCGAGATCCCCAGCGTGAACAAGACGACCTGAGCGTTGACGCCGACGCCGTCGAGGCGGGGAATGTCGGCCGGCCGGGCACCCACGAGCGCCGCCGTGCCGACGTACGCCACGAAGAGGCCGAGCGCGCCGCCGATGGCGCCGAGTACCGTCGCCTCGGTGACGAGTTGGCGCACGAGACGGCCGCGTCCGGCCCCCAGCGCTGCCCGCACCGCGATCTCCGGCTGCCGCGCCGATGCGCGCGCGAGCAGGAGATTGGCGACGTTCGCGCAGGCGACGAGCAGTACGAACCCGACCGCGCCGAGCAGCAGCAGGAGCGGCTTCCGCACGTCGCCCACAATCGTCTCGCGCAGCGACAAGGCGCCGAACGTCAGGCCGTCGTTCGTGGACCGAAACGCTGACTGCAACGCCGTGCCGACCCTCCGCAAGTCGTGGTCGATGCCGATCGCATCGGTGCCGGGCCGCGCATGCCCGAGGACGGCGAGAAACTCCCCGCGGCGGCCGGTGTCCGTGGAGGCATTGAAGGTCTGGTCGTACTCCAGCGGTGAGTAGGCGTCGGCGGCTGCCGGCAGTCGGACGCCGGGCGCGAGGACTCCGACAATCTCGTACGGCTCGCCCGCAATCGAGACTCGCCGGCCGACGACGTCAAGAGCGCCTCCGAACTGGCGTTGCCAGAAACCATGGTCGAGCAGGATGACGCGGGCGCTGCCGGGCCGGAACTCCTGGCGCTCGAACAACCGGCCCGCCGCGACGCGCCAGCCCAGCATCGTCGCCAGGCCGTCGCTGACGCGCGCGCCCTGGATCTCGCGAGGATCGCCGGCGCCGGCCAGCGTAAAGGCACCTGACGAGTACGCCTCGACCTGATCGAACACGCGCGCGTCCTGGCGCACGCTCATGAAGTCGGGCGCCGACAGCGAATAGGCGGTTCCGTCGGGATAAATCGTGCGCACGCGGTGCAGGCGATCGGCATCGCGGTAGGGCAGCGACTGCAGCAGGACGCCGTGCACCACGCTGAAGATCGCGCTGTTGGCGCCGATCCCCAGTGCCAGCGTCAGGACCGCCACTGCCGTGAATCCCGGTGAGCGCCTGAGGAGCCGGAGCGCGTAGCCGATGTCGTGCCCGAGCTCGCGCACGACCGACAGGCGGGACGCGCGCCGCTCCTGCTCCGCGTCGATGGCCACGCAGGCCTGCTGGGATCGCTGGTAGTCGCCAAACCGCGCGATGGCCTGGCGGCGTGCCTCCTCGGGCGGCACGCCCTTGGCGACGAGCTCACGGATTCGCATTTCGAGATGGAAGGACAGCTCGCGATCGACGTCGCGCGCGGACGACGGCGGCGTTTTGTCCGTCATCGGCCGGACCTCGACGAGGTCGGCGCCGGTGCGGCGAGCGCCGACGAGAGCGCCGTGGCGTAGCGTTGCCATTGCGCGGTCGCCAGCGCGAGCTGCGTCCGGCCCTTCCGCGTGAGCGTGTAGAACTTCGCCTGGCGATTGTTGGCCGACGTGCCCCAGCGCGCGCTCACCCAACCGCGCGCCTCGAGCCGGTGGAGCGCGGGGTAGAGCGTGCCTTCCCCGGGCGCGAGCGCGTCGCCGCTGGCCGCTTCGATCCAGGTCGCGATCGTGTAGCCGTGCGCGGGGCCGCCGCTCAGGGCCTTGAGGATGAGGACGTCGAGTGTGCCTTTGAGAATGTCAGGATTCGGCGCAGGTTTTGTTCCCATCGGACTACAAGGGGACTATAGCGAACGCTCCCATCGGACTGCAAGGGGTCACGCTTGCCACGCCGAAGGCGGGCTATCGCCGCACGACCGCGATCCACAAGTCGCCTTCCGTCCCGGTTTCCGTGTACGAGTACCACGTGTTGTCGGCGGCGACGCTGAGGCTCTTCCCGATGGTGTACCCGCGCACGTGCGTCAGCAGTTTGCGGGCGCCGGTGTCGGCATTCACGAGGGAGATGCCCGACGTCGTCCGAATCAAGAAGCGGCGTCCGTCCCGCAGCCAGACGGGCCAGCAGAAGCCTTCGTCCTCCTGGCCGCCGATCAGCCGGTACTGCTTCGCGGCGATGTCGTAGAGCGCCGGTCCCTGCACCGTGCCATTGGTGCGCGCGGCAAACCCGAGGAGCCGGCTGCCGTCCGCGGACCAGGAGAACGCCCAGAGCTTGAGGCCGTCGCTCATCGGCGGTTCGATCGGCGGAAAGGCGTTCATATCGGCGCCGACGGGTCTGATCGAAAGACCGGCGGCGCTCACGCCGGTAAACGCCAGCCTTGTGCCGTCGGGGGACACCACTGGGAAGTTGGCGTTCGTGCCCTTCGTGAGCTGCTCCGGATGGCTGCCGTCGGGGTCGATCTTCCAGATGTCGTAGGTGCCGCCGCGATCGGAATAGAAATAGAGCGTCTTGCCGTCCGGTGACCACGCCGGTCCACGGTCCCGGGCCGCATCGTCCGTGAGGCGGCGGTATTCCGTGCCATCCACGCGAGCGACAAAGAGGTCCTCGCGAGCGGCCGTCTCGTTGAACGCGACCCACTGACCGTCGGGCGAGATGGCGTGATCGCGAATCGGGCGGCTGCCGCGCAAGAGCGGCGTCGGCGTGCCGATGAGGGTGCCCGTGGCCGGATCCAGATTCTGACGAAGCAGCGACGAGCGCCAGTCGAGGCTCGCGAACGCCATCGTGAGGCCGTCACGCGAGAAGGAGATCATGCCGCTCCAATGTGACGGCGTGGTCACGGGCTCTGGTTCGCCGAGGACGCGTCCGGTCCGCTCGTTAATCGGAACCCGCCAGAGGTTCATCGTCCCGCCGCGGTTGCTGGAGAAGTACAGATAGTCGCCCTCGGGCGACCAGGACGGGCTCCAGTCCATCGGCGCGTCGTTCGTGACCTCGATGGCGGAGCCCTCGGCCTCCGATCCGTCGGCCGCGACCGTGAACAGATCGCGCTGACCCGTGCCCTGGCGAAGCGTGAAGTACGCGACACGGTATCCGTGCGGCGACCAGGCCGGCTGCAGCGTCTGGCCCGTCTTGATGAGTTCACGCTTCGTGCCGGACTTCACGTCGATTGCGAAGAGGCCCGGGGCGGTGCTCGCCACATCGGTGGGCGAGACGAACGTGCCGCGCGCGACGACCACCTGGGTCCCGTCTGGCGACCAGGAGGGCGAGAAGCCCTCGTCGCTCACTCGCGTGATTGACTCACCCGACGAGGTCATCAGGAAAATGCCGCCGCCGTTTCGGTCGGATCGAAAGACGATGCGCTCGCCCTCTGGTGAGAACGCCGGCGTGGTGTTCGAGGAGCCGGACGTCAGCGCCGTCGCTGACCGGCTGCCGACGCGCTGAGAGTAAATCTGCAGGCTGCCGTCCTTCGCGCTGACGTACACGATGGTCTTGCCGTCGGGCGAGAGGGTCGGAGACGTCTCGACGCCCGCGACGTCGGTGACTTGCTGAAAACGCTCGATGCGAAGGCCGGCGCCGGCTGGGGCCGCACCTCCGCCGCTGAAGCGCCCCGCCGCAAACGCGGCGATCGCGACGCCGGCGGCCGCCACGATCAGTCCGGTCGAGACGCGCCTGCGCGGCGTGGCTTCGACGGGCCGGGGCAGGCTGGCGCCGCTCGACGCCTGGGACACCGCGCCCGCTCCGCCCGTGCCCAGCGACTGCAACGCAAAGGCGAGATCGCGGGCGGACTGAAACCGCTCCTCGGGTCGCTTCTCCAGACAGTGGCGCACGATCGGCTCGAGCGAGGCGGCCACGGCGCCGCTCTCGGGCACCAGGTCCGGCGGATCATCACGAAGGATGGCCGACATCGTCTCGGCGGTGCTGGCCCGCTCGAAGGGCCTGCGGCCGGAGGCCATCTCGTACAGCACGCACCCGAGCGCGAAGATGTCCGCGCGGTGATCGACCGCGAGTCCCTTGACCTGCTCGGGCGCCATGTAGCCGATGGTGCCCAGGACCGTGCCGGGATCGGTCTTCCGGAGCTCGGTCGCGGCATCCGTCGCGGATAACTCGCGGGTCGCGGGCGCGCCGTGCCGCGCCAATCCAAAGTCGAGCAGCTTCACATGTCCGTCGGCGGCGACGAACACGTTCTCGGGCTTGATGTCGCGATGGACGACCTGCTTCTCATGCGCCGCCGCCAGCGCCTGCGCGATATCGATCCCAATCTGGATGACCTTCCGAGCGGGCAGGGCAGCCGATCCGCTCCCGGACGGAGGGCTCAGGCGCTGGCGCAACGTCTCGCCTTCGAGCAGCTCCATGACGACGAACGCGGTGCCATCGACGGTGCCGACGTCGTACACCGCCAGGATGTTCGGGTGAGAAAGAGCCGCGATGGCCTTCGCCTCCCGCTCGAATCGCGACCGCGCCGACGCGTCATCAGCCAGGTGGGGCGGCAGAACCTTGATGGCGACATCGCGATCGAGCCGAGTGTCCCGGGCGCGGTACACCTCGCCCATTCCCCCCGCCCCGATGGGTGACACGATCTGGTACGGACCGAATTGCGCGCCAGGGGCCAAAGCCATGCGCGCGGTAGTCTACGCCACCCACCTCCGACCGGTTCTAGTTGAACCGGGGGGTGCCCTTAGGTACCCTCTCTCCACGCGCGCCGCATCGCGGCGCCCTCTGAAAGCAGGAGACGAGTTCATGACAAGACGATTTGGCTTTCCCATCGGCGCCCTGGTCGCTGCGCTGACGATTGCGAGCAGCTCGACGCCGGTGGCGACCCAGCAGGCGCAGCCGGCGCCGCCACAACCGCCGCTCCCGGCAGCACAGAACGTCACGGTCGATCCCGCGTTCTTCGCGGGCCTGTCGATGCGCAATCTCACGGTGTTCAGTCGAGGCGGACGCTCGACCGCGGTCGCGGGCGTCGTCTCGAATCAGCAGCTCTACTACATGGGCAGCACGGGCGGCGGCGTCTGGAAGACGACCGATGCCGGCACCACCTGGACCAACATTTCCGACGGCTTCTTCGAGGCCGGCTCGATCGGCGCGATCACCGTTTCCGAGTCCAACCCCAACGTCATCTACGTCGGCACCGGATCGGCCTGTCCGCGCGGCAACGTGTCTCCTGGTGTCGGCATGTACAAATCCACCGACGCCGGGGCCACCTGGCAGCACGTCGGGTTGCGTGAATCCAGGTCCATCGGCGCCATCGCGGTCCATCCGACCAATCCGGACATCGTCTACGCCGCGGTGCTCGGAAACCTCTTTGGACGCAGCAAGGATCGCGGCGTCTATCGGTCGCGGGACGGCGCGCGCACCTGGGAGCTGGTGCACGCGATCAGCGACCGCACGGGCGCTGTCGACATCACGATGGACGTCAAGAACCCGGACGTCCTCTATGCGGCGATGTGGACGGTCGAGCGGAAACCGTGGTCGATCGACTCCGGCAGCACGGAAGGCGGGCTCTTCAAGACGACGAATGGCGGCAACACCTGGGAGAAGCTCGGCGGCGGCCTGCCGGCGAAGGTCATGACGGGCCGAATCGGCGTGTCGGTGTCGCGCACCAATTCGCAGCGGGTGTACGCGATTGTCGAAGCCGCCGACAAGCTGGGCGGCATCTATCGCTCCGATGACGCGGGTGCCACGTGGACGCGGACGTTTACCAGCGGCGCCACGACGCAGCGCGCGTTCTACTACACGCACATCTACGCGGACCCGGTCGATGCGGACACGGTCTATGTTCTGAACGTCGGCGCCTTCAAGTCCACCGACGGGGGCAAGACGTTCGGGAACGCGGGCATCCAGTCGCACAGCGACTATCACGCCATCTGGATCAACCCGCAGAACAACAAGGCGATCGTCGTCGGCAACGACGGCGGCGGCACGGTCTCGACCACCGGGACGAGCTGGACCCAGCAGAACAACCAGATCACGTCGGAGATCTACCGGCTGACGGTCGACACGCGCTGGCCGTACTGGGTGTACGGCGCGCAGCAGGACAACAGCACGATCGCGGTGCCGAGCCAGGGCACCGACACGCCATATCAGGTCGGCGGCGGCGAGAGCGGCCACATTGCCGTGGATCCGCGCGACTACAACATCGTCTGGGCCGGCAACTACGGCGGCACGATCTCGCGGATCGATCGCAAGTTCAACGTCAGCGACAACGCAAAGGTGTACGCGGACCTGGAAACGGGCCAGCGCACCGCGGACATGAAGTATCGCTTCCAGTGGAACTCGCCGATCAAGATCTCCCCGCACAACCCGGACGTGGTCTACACGATGTCGCAGTTCGTCCACCGGACGAGAAACGGCGGCGTGGACTGGGAAGTGATCAGCCGGGATCTCACGCGCAATGACAAGCGGCGTCAGAACTACTCGGGCGGCGAGGGCATCACACGCGACAGCACGGGCGTCGAGGTCTACGGCACGATCTTCGCGTTCGAGGAGTCGCCGTACACGCCCGGCCTGCTGTGGGCCGGCAGCGACGACGGCCTCGTGCACCTGTCCCGCGACAACGGCAAAACGTGGACGAACATCACGCCACCCGGCCTGCCGGAGGGATGCGTCAACACGATCGATCTGTCGGCGCATGACCCCGGCCGCGCGCACATCGCGGTGTACCGCTACCGGCAGGGCGACTTCACGCCGTATCTCTACCAGACGAGCGACTACGGCAAGACGTGGAAGCGCATCGCCGACGGCACGAACGGCATTCCGGCGGGCCACTTCACGCGCGCGATCGCCGAAGATCCCGTGCGGCGCGGCGTCATCTACGCCGGCACGGAGTTCGGCCTCTACGCCTCCTTCGACGACGGCGCGCATTGGCAGCCGTTCCAGTTGAATCTGCCGATCACGCCCGTGACGAACCTCCTCTTCTATCGCGATGACCTGATCCTCACGACGCAGGGCCGCGGCTTCTGGATCTTCGAAAACATCTCAGTCCCGCGGGCGTTCCGGCCGGGCACGCAACCGGCAGCCGTCCTGATGAAGCCGGAGGACGCGTACCGCCAAGGCGCGACCGGACCGGTGTTCCAGTACTGGTTCCGTGAGACTCCGACCGCGCCCGTGACGCTGGAGGTCAGCGACCCGTCGGGCAAGGTGGTCTACACCGCGACATCCCAGCCTGGCACCGCCGTTGCAGCGCCGGCACCCGACGCGGACGCGGGGGGCAGAGGTGGCCGCGGCGGCGGTGGTGGTGGCGGGGGAGGCCGCGGTGGCGGTGGTGGCGCGTCAAC
>Ga0137433_1000820_pt1 | contig 14809 bp, 12 predicted proteins | sample EasRivERMZT840_2_FD_102335 | JGI IMG/M metagenome (GOLD analysis project Ga0137433, IMG submission 102335) | Soil microbial communities from meander-bound floodplain in the East River, Colorado, USA - East River MetaG ERMZT840_2 | ecosystem: Environmental > Terrestrial > Soil > Floodplain ...
AAGATCGCATGGACCATCCAGGCCGAGCGATGGCAGGACAACTTCTCGATCACGGCGGCCCCTGTTTACTTCAACGGCATGGTGATCGTCGGATTTGCCGGCGCCGATCGCGGCACACGCGGGCGCGTGAAGGCATACGACGCCGAGAACGGGCGTCTGGTCTGGACCTTCTATACGATTCCCGGCCCGGGCGAGCCCGGACATGAAACATGGCCGAAGGACAACGACTCGTGGAAGTACGGCGGCGCGTCCATCTGGCAAACACCGGCTATCGACCCTGAACTCGGGCTCGTTTATTTTTCGACCGGAAATGCCGGGCCGGATTACAACGGCGCGGTGCGCGCCGGCGACAACCTTTACTCGGCGTCGATCGTGGCGATCGACCTCGCGTCAGGAAAATATCGATGGCACTTTCAACAGGTCCATCACGATATCTGGGACTACGACGCGCCGAATCCCGTCATCCTCATGGATGTGAACAGGGGCGGCCGCGTGCGCAAGGCTCTTGTCGAGGTCGGCAAGACAGGCTGGGCGTACATCCTCGATCGTCAAACGGGAAAGCCGCTCATCGGCATCGACGAGCGCCGGGTGCCGCAAGAACCGCGTCAGGGGACAGCAGCGACGCAGCCGTTTCCACGCGGCGACGCCATCGTGCCGCAATATATCGAAATCGCTCCGGAAGGATTTCAGCTGGTCAACGACGGCCGCATCTTCACGCCGTTCGTCGGTAAGGAACCCACGCTCATGATGCCGTCGATCTGGGGCGGCGCGAACTGGCCGCCGAGCGCATACGATCCGGTGCAGCAGAAACTGTTCGTGTGCGCGTCGTCGGTCATCGGCGGTTTCGCGGGTGGGGGCGAGCGGACTTTCGAAGCTCCGAAAACGGGCGTCAGTTACCTCGGCGGTTCGACAACGTACACGCGCACACCGCGCACGGGCATTATCGCAGCGCTCGATGTGACCACGAACAAGCTGGTGTGGCGCTATCAATGGCCTGAGCAGTGCTACAGCGGAACACTCGCAACGGGCGGAGGGCTGTTGTTTGTCGGCCGTAATGACGGACGTCTCACCGCGCTCGATTCCTCGACCGGCAAACAGCTTTGGGAATTCCAGACCGGCGCCGGCATGCATGCGCCTGCGAGCACGTTCGAACACAACGGTAAGCAGTATGTGCTCGCGTTCTCAGCGGGCAATGCTCTGATCGGTTCGGCACGCGGAGACAGCGTGTGGCTCTTCGGCCTTGATGGGAAGCTGCCGCCCGCTGAGCCCGGGCAGCCCGTGTCACGATTGGCGGCAACTCCACCGCCACCGCCGGTCGCAGCGGCAGTCGACGCTGCGAGCATCGAACGCGGCCGGCAGCTCTACAAGCAGGCGTGTGTCGTCTGTCATGGTGAGGATGGGAAGGGAGAGCATGCTGCAGGGGCTCCGCTCGTCGGCCTGCGGGATCTTTCTGCCGCGATTCGAACGGTCACCGAAGGCCGCAACAACATGCCGCCGTTCGGCCGCACATTCACGGTCGAGCAGATTCGCGATGTGGGCGCTTACGTCATTGAGGTCCTGGCGCGCGGAACCGCGCGGTGAACCAAATCGCCGCGCGGTCCTGAAGGGCGAGAACAGTTACGCGACTTGTTTGATTTCGCGTTCGACGGCCTGTGGGGAAGTGCCGACCTTTTGAACTGCCTGCCGCACTCGATCGGTTGTTACGCCGAATCTTTCGGCCCAGTACTGAAGTTCGGACTGCTCGTTCATGTTGATTCGATTGGGATCCTGCGGACGTTTCTTTGTCTGGTTGTCAGGCATTGAGAACCTCCTTAAAAGTTGCAGTCAATCCAAACTAGCAATGTCGGGATGCCTGCGCCAGAACGCATTCCTAATGGCTTTGGGGAGGTCGCGGGTTACCACCTGCACGCGACAGAATCCTCGACGCAAACGAACCATGATGCCACTTGTTCGGACTGCAAGGTCGAACGTCAGCGCGGTTTCCAGTTCAGCAGAATGGTGATCGGAGAAGGCGGTTTCGTGATTTCGTTGATCAGAAACCGTTGGCCATCCGGTGAAGCAGCGTAGAGGGAACTGCCCGGCATAGAGAAGAGCGTCATAGCTGTCCCGGGTTCGGCCCTGGAGCCATTAACAACAACGGACTGAGCCATCAGCCGATTTGACGACGAATAAAACAGTTCTTTCCCGTCACGTCGCCACTGAGGCCACCTCCCGCCGCCGGTCGAGATTTGTGTTCTGCTGCCGGGTCCGGGGAATGGCTGGACGTAGACTTCGAAGCGTCCGCTCTCATTCGACGTGTACGCGATCCATCGCCCATCCGGAGAAAAGCGGGCCTCCGATTCCTCGTAAGCCGACTGAGCGATGGCGACCGGTTGTTTTTCGCCATTCATCGGAAGAACCCAAATGTCCCGGGCCGTCGTCGGACTTTGAATTGCGAACAAAAGCCACTGGCCATCGCTGGACCAGTCCATGCCGTTCTTGCTTTCGGCGGTTTCATACAAGACTGTCTCTGTCCCGCCATTGACGGACTTCTCATAGAGGTTCAGGACGCCCTTTCGAGTCGAGCCAAAGACCAGGCGCGTTCCGTCGGGCGACCAGACCGGATCGAATTCCCGGGCCGGATCCGACGTGAATCGTTGGCGGGCGTCACGAGTGGTTTCCACCAGCCATACGTCCCGGTTCCCGCTTAACATGCGACCGAGGGCGACTAGTCGGCCGTCGGGTGAAATGCGAGGCTCAGCAGGCTGGCCGGAATCAGGAGCGCCGAGCGTGCCGATCGGTTGACCGGATCGGTCCACCCATCGTTGTTGAACTTCGCCTGCGTCCGGCCGGTAGGCCAGAGGACCGGCGAATGAACCGGACAGAGCGATGTCCGCCATGGTTCCTGAGGAACTCACCGCCTGCCGCGCGACAGGCAACGGATCCCCGATCGGCTGAAAGGTCTCGAGGTCTACACGCTGCGCCAGGACCGCGCCCTGTCGCGAGAACACGACATAATCCGGTGGCGCAAAGACTGCGGCCGAGTCCGAGTCCAATAGCCGCTTCGATTGTTTCGAGTCCAGCGAGGCCACATAAATGCCCTGACTCTCCGTCGGGCCGAACGCGAAAAACATGAAGTGGCGGCCGTCCGGAAAAAACCGGGGGAATCGGTGTCCGCGGTGCGGCGGCTGGACTTCGGTCGCTTCTTCGGCTTTGCCGCCTCTGGCGGGGATTCGATACAGCGGTTCAATCGAGGAATGCGTAAACACGATCGTGCCGTCAGGGCTCCATGCGCCGCCGCGCGTGTTGAGTGGAGCATCTGCCAACGTTTGAACGAGCCCGCCGTCGATGTCGATTCGCTTCAGCTGACCTCCGGCGAAAAAACCGATGGAGCGATTGTCCGGGGACCAGAACGGATACGATCCGTTTTCCGTTCCGCCCAATGGCTGAGCCGCCTCTGCGCTGAGTTGACGGAGCCAAAGCTGACTCTTTCCATCGATGGTCGCTTGATAGACGAGTTGGCGTCCGTCAGGCGAAATCCCAAAACTGCTGAGATCGCCAACGGGCGGCGTCGAAATCTCCAGGCGCATTTCCGCTGTGTCAGCGGGCGCGCTGCGGTTGTACAGCATGTTCAAAACGAGACCGGCGGCGAGCGCGAGAGTTACTGCGATCCACAGCAACCGTTCGCGGCTTTGCCGGGCGGGCGGTGCGTCGGCCTGGCGCGCAGGTTCGCTTATCGCCTCTTCGATCTGAAATCCCGCGTCGGCAATGTCGCGCATCCGCCGGCTGCGATCCTTCTGCAGGCAGCGCTTCAACAGCGAAACGATTGCAGGAGGTGTCGTAGGCGGAAGAGCAGCCCAGTCCGGCTCGGATTTAAAGACGCCTCCCAGAATCTCGCCAAGCGTTTCACCCTCAAACGCCGCGCGGCCCGTGAGCATTTCATACAGGACACATCCAAAGGCCCAGACATCGCAAGTGCGGTCGGTCTCTTTCCCTTTCGCTTGCTCCGGCGACATATATGCCGCTGTACCCATAATCACGCCGGCGTTCGTAGCGGCCAGGCTCAGTGTCGGCGAGTTGGATAGATTCACGTCGGCGGCTTCCGCGGCGAAAGCCTTCGCGAGACCGAAGTCCAGCAACTTCACCTTGCCCTGCGGAGTGATCTTGATGTTTGCGGGTTTCAGATCGCGATGAACGATGCCGCTTTCGTGCGCGGACTGGAGACCATCGGCGATCTGCCGGGCGATCGACAGCGCCTCATCAACCGGACGCGATCCTCGCTTGATCTGGTCGGCCAGAGTTTCGCCCGGTACGAACTCCATCACGAGAAACATCCGGCCGCCGGATTCCTCCACGCCGTAAATCTCCGCGACGTTGGGATGATTCAACGACGCCAGAACACGCGCTTCGCGCCCGAATCGTGCCATGCGATCGGCGTCGTCACGGAATGCGTCGGGTACGACCTTGATGGCGACACTGCGGCCCAGCTTCGAGTCCGTGGCCTGGTAGACCTCTCCCATCCCACCCGTTCCCAGGTGGCCGGTGATGTCGTAATGTGCGAGCTTGTTCCCGATCATTGGCGGCGGGATTCTATCAGTCTTCACAGAAAATTTACTTGCAACGTGTGTTTCACGTAGGGCGTAATTTGTAGACACACCGTACAAACCAAAAAAAAGCCGCGGCGGCGATTGATGCCGCACGAAGGCGAAACAAATCACTTCTCTCGGGTGGAGACGTTCATGCGATACAGAATTCTGTTCCTTTCCGTATTCGGTACCGTATTCGGTATTTTGCTGGCGTCGTGGCTTGCAATGGGCCAGGGCAAGCCGCATTCAGTGCGTGCGTCGCTCGTGGGCTTCCAGGAAGTTCCAGCCGTATCGACGCAAGCCAGCGGCGACTTCGAGGCCCACATTGATTCAACAGATACACAATTGACCTATGTGCTGCAGTACTCGGGGTTCACGGTTTCCGTCATTCAGGCACACATTCACTTTGGGACGCAGGCCACAATTGGCGGCGTCTCCATCTTTCTCTGCGGAACCGCCGCAGCTCCGGGACCTCCGGGAACGCCGGAGTGCCCACAGGCAGCAGGCACTGTAACGCGAACCGTAACTGCCGCCGAGGTCATCGGCCCCGGCGGACAAAGCATCGCGGCCGGGGAGTTTGCCGAAATCCTGAAAGCGATAAGGGCGGGAGCGGCATACGCCAACGTTCATTCGATGACGTTCCCGGCCGGGGAGATACGCGGACAGATACAAGAACAGCAAAACTGACGCTCATTAATTCGGGGTCAGACGTCTAAATCACCTAATTACACCAACGGTGGGTTCGTCGTAATTAGGTGATTTAGACGTCTGACCCCGAATTAGACCCGTGTTAGCCTTGCGCTCGATGGTGAACTCCGCTTTCCTGATCGTCCTCGCGCTTCTCCAGGTCCGTCAGTTTGAGGTCCGGGGCGAAGTGGTGACGCAGTACAAGGATCGACTGGAATGGGTTCAAATCGAATCCATCGACCGGCGATTCGTGGACTACGCGGTCATTGAATTCGACGGCCGGTTCGGCTTCAAGAAGGTTCCCGAAGGCATCTACAAGGTCACGATCAGCATTGCGGGCGCGGCCGAGCAGCAGCGGTCCATCGAAGTTCGGCCGGCTTTTGCGGACGACCGGGGAAGGGTGGCTGCAAAAGTCGCGATCAAAGACGACGTTGTTGTTAAAGATCGATTCAAAGTCGGAGTTGCCAGCCTTGCCGTGTCGCCGAAAGCCATGGACGAACTACGCCGCGCGCACGAGGCAAAAGGAAATGTAGAGAAGGCGCGAAAACATCTTCAGAAAGCGATCGAGATCTCTCCAAACTTCGACGATGCCCTCAACAACCTCGGAACCTATTACTTTCGTGATGGCCGATACGATACGGCGGCGAGTCTTTTTCTCCGAGCTTTGAAATCGAATCCCAATTCGTTTTTTGCTCAGGTGAATCTGGGAGGGGCCTTCATCGCGCTCCGCGATTACGAACGTGCACTTACGGAAAATCTGAAAGCGGTGGGTATGCGACCGGACGATAGTCTGGCACAGTCGCAGATGGGACAGACGCTATTCCATCTGAAGCGATATCCGGAAGCGCTGACACACCTGCAAAAAGCCAAGCAGCTGGACCCGTTCGCGTTCCACCTGCCAGGACTCTTTATCGCTCAGACTCTGCAGCTACAAGGCGAGGCAGAAGCGGCGATCGCCGAGTACAAAGAATTTCTCAAAACTCATCCGGGACATCCCAGTTCCAAGCTTGCCGAACAACAGTTGCTGCAGCTTGAAAGACGGGATTGAACTCAAGGCTCGACGCGTACGCCGGCCCGTCGTGATCGCCAATCCTCAATGCCGTCGGCCGGTTCGGATTCACGTTGCGTTGCGGTCCGTATTTCCACCTTCACCAGACCGGCGCGTTTCAGCAATTGAGTTATTTCGTCGGCTCTCGCCTCCGCGATGCCCGGCTGCTCCGTCAGGAAATTTCCGTCGGAGAGCTTTGTTGCGCCGCGCGAACTGGTCACGATGATGCGTTTCGCTTCGATCTTCTCGGCATAGTCCACGATTTGAGAGAGAACGGCTGCATGTCTGCCTGTGTGACGGGCTGATCGAAGTCGTAGTAGATCGAAAACTCCCGCGGCCCGGTTGACGGCTGTTCGGCAGCAGGCCCTCGGCGTGGCGCCTGGAAAGCCAAGGTCCCGCCGCTGGGTCCGGGCGGACGCGGAGCGAAGGGCACGGTGTATTTATCGAGGGCGGGCAGAATCGTATTGCACGACGAGTCGGGCTCCGGCATCGGCGAAACCACGACCGGTTTCAGCACAACACCACCGCATATGCGCGGCTCGTCAGAGACGATGCCTTCCACGAGCACTTTGTGTCCAAGATATGGCGGATGAAACTCGGCGCTGATGTCGGTCTGAATGCCGAGGTAATACAACTCGCCCTTGTACTCGGACAACCAGCACGGGACCGTTTTCGTATCCTGCACGACCGGGCAACTGAGGAAGTTCTTGCGCTGAGCCTCCTGAGAGTTTCCCTGACGTGGAAGAGTCATGAGGAGCGCGGCGAATAGTGCGATTCGAGCAATGTTGTTCTTCATGAGAGTTCGACGCCTCACAGCGTACTGAGGAAATTAACCATGTCCTGCCTTTCCTGCTCCGAGAACTGGATATTGAATCGGCGGTCGTAGAAATCGACCAGTTCGCGCAAGTTCAACGCCGACCCGTTCGAAAAGTAAGGAGCCCGCGCCGCCAGCCCGCGAAACTGCTGCATGACGATCGTTCCAATGTCGTTGCATTTTCCCGATATCAACGCGCGCCCGGGATCCTGCGTATAGATGACCCGTCCAAGGAACGGATGCGGCGCGACGGCATTGTTGCAGGTCAGCTTGAAAAGCGGCAGGTCGGTCGTTTCGCTGGACCATGGACTCACCGGCGCTTCCCGCGCCCATGGGAGATTGGTTGTGCCGACTTCCATCCAGCCGTTTGCCGTATCCATGCCGGTCATATGCATTCCATGGCACGTCGAGCACGTGCGCTTGACGGGATTGCCGAGACCTACCGTGTTCAGATGCATCGCGTCTTTGATCCAGAACGTCCGGAAAAAGAAAACGTCGTGACCGCGAGCGACGGATTCGCGGAAGGCCCTTTGAGCGTCGCGCTCGGCATTGCCGGTGCGGGAGAGGATCTTCCATTTGTCACCCATCGGAAACACGAAGTTCGTGATGTTGTTTCCCAGAACTCCGGTCCGCCCCTCCGCCATCGCTGCCGGACCTAATGCCGGCGGCCCGCCGGGTTCAATCAGGTTACCGGCCTCATGGTGGGAGGTCTGAGCTGCATAGACCTGGCTTTCGAACGCGATGATCTGCTCGAGCTGCGTCTCCGTCAACGCGCCCTTTAATTGAAGATGACCGCCGGCGGCGGAGCGGGCCTGGCTCCTCAAGCTGACTTCGCGCGCGTCGGCCATCATGTTCATCTGCACCAGCTTTCCGGTTTCCGGATCGCGTTCGGCCGGCTGGCCGTTCTTCGCGATGAACCGGCCGACGCCAAAGCCGTCGGCGGTGACGTACTTCAGGTTGGCAGCAGGTCGCGGCCGGCGATAAACAGATACAGCGGGCGACTGGCTGTTCAGTCCGTAGACCGAACTGTTATTGCAACCGGTCGGATCGCGGACGACCTCGAGAGTGAACTCCGGTTTGACGTCGTTTCCGTCTGGTCTTTTCGGCGGCCACGGAAGAGAGACGCGAATGAGTCCCTTGTCGAGCAGCAGCGAATGCGACTTGGGGTATCCGTCGGGCAGATCGGGACAGTTCTTTCCGTCGACGGCGGCGAACAGCGGATCCGAGCCGTTAGTGACACGCCAGCGGTCTCGAATCGTTTCAACACTGATGCTCATGCCGTCGGCCGGTTGATGGCACGTGACGCATGCGCGTCCGTTGGTGCCGATGGGCTCGAAGAACGCGTGGCCCTTCGTCTGAACATCGCCCGACGTATTCAGCATCGTCAGCGAACCGTACTGATTGTCGTATGCGATGGTCGCAGGGATCAGTTCGCCGCTGCCCGGAGTCCACCACGCATTGATCGTGAAGGCGGCTGAGCGGAAGATTCGCGGCGACGAGTTCAGAAGGACAAGCGCTGTGAGCAGGAACAGATAAGGTCGAATTCTCATTGTCGTTTCAAGGGTGTTTATATTACAACGCGTTGGAAGCCCAGGTAGTGTCTCAGCTCCGAAATCCGAGATGGCATTCCGCAATTCGGCGCTCCCTCTCCCTCCGGGAGAGGGACGTCGCGGGTAGCGCGACAGGGTGAGGGCAGTTACGCGACCAATTGGTTCCAGTTCGGCCCTCACCCGCCCGCCTTCGGCGGGCTGCCCTCTCCCGAGGGAGAGGGAGTGACAGATGCCAAGCCAATGAGGTTCTTGATGATGTCCATCAGGCTGATCGTAGTCATCCTTATATATATGTGCGTCTCCTCGCCATCCGAGAGTTTGGCGCAGGCCGCCTGCACCCGTGCCGACCTTCAGTCGGCTGTCGATGCGTATCTCGCGGCCCAACGGAGCGGGAATCCTTCATCGCTTTCGCTGGCGCCGTCAGCCAAATACATCGAGAACACCACGGAAATGCCATTCGACAAGGGCATTCTGAAGAGCGCACTGAAGATCGACTTCAGCCGGAGCCTGCTGGACACCACGATCTGCGATACGTTCACGGAAGTGATCGTCACGGACAAAAGCCATCCTTATGTTCTCGGCGTTCGTATCAAGGTTGCCGGCCGCAGGATTTCAGAGGCCTTCCTTCATCACGTGCGTGAGCACGCGCGAACGGCCGGCGCCGAGCGCGAGACGAATGCCGATCTCCCGCCGGCGCTGAGCGACAACGTACGAGAGGACACCGTAAGCGCCTATCGCTGCGAGCACGAGTGCCAGACCTGCGAACACACCGACGAGTTCGGCCAGCAGCCTGGACCGCCGGATCGACTCGGCGAAAACCTCGTCCATCTCACGCAGTCCGACGACGGGAATGGCTTTGTCCATTTCATGGACCAGACGTTCGATGGAAGCGGACAACGCCTCCGGCCGGAGCGACGTTCGCAGCACCATGTTGATCGTGATAGGTGACCGGCCGAGCGGCGACGGCGCATAGGCCATCTGATCGACGAAGAAATAGAACTCCGTTCCGATACTTTGATCAAGGCCTGCCTGCTTCACGTCCTTCGCGACGCCCACGACTGTAAACCACGGTTTTGCCCAGCCTGGCCGCAAACGTCGGCCGATCGGATTCAGTCCCTTCCAGAACTTGTTCACGAATGTCTCGTTGACGATCGCAACCATGCCGGATGAAGCGCCATCGGCCGGTTGAAAGCTGCGTCCCTGGACGATCGGGATGCCCATTGTTTCGAAATAGTCCGTCATGACGCTCTGGTAATTGTCGACGCCCGGCGTCGGGTCGCCGTCCGGAGATGTGTAATTCTCGATAAACCCGTCTTCGCCGTCGTGAGGCCGAGCCGGCGGCAGCCCGGATACGGCTGTGGCCGACTGCACTCCTGGTATTGCGCGAAGCGCCTCGAGCAGTCGCTGATACATCTGCCCGCGGGACGATTTAGGGTAGGCTCGCTCAGGCGCGGTGATTGAAAAGGTGACCAGATGCGAACGATCGAATCCCGCATCCACATTCGTGAGGTTATAGACGGTTCGCACCAGCAGGCCTGCGCCGATTACCAGCATCACGGCCAGCGCAATCTCCGCCACAACGAGGCCGGAGCGCATGCGGTGCCGCGCCGAGCCGATAATTCCACGCGTTCCGCATTCCGTGAGCGCCGTTGCTGCTGTCGTCATGCGTGTACGCGCAAGCGGCGCCAGCCCGAAAAGCAATCCTGTGACGACGGACACACCAAATGTAAACAGCAACACGGTCCAATCGACGGTGACTTCACCCATTCGAGGCAGCGCGTTGGGATAGGCATGAATCAATGCCCGTACGCCGGCGTTGGCAAACAACAGGCCCAATACGCCACCTCCAATCGACAACAGCACGGCCTCCGTCATGAACTGGCGCACGAGCCGTCCGCGACTGGCTCCCAGCGCGGCGCGCACTGCGAATTCGCGCCGGCGCGTCTCAGCCCGGACCATCAGCAGATTCGCCAGATTGACGCACGCGATGAGCAGCACGATGCCCACGGACGCCTGCAATACCCAGATCGAGCGGCCCGCGCTGCCGAGAATCACATCCTGCAGCGGATCGATCTGAAGGATGTGAGCGAAGGGTTGGCCGAGTGGAGCGAAGACTCCAGTGCCCGGGCCGAGACCGACGCGCGCCGCCCAGGTCTCGATCAGGCTGTTCAATTCCACCCGTGCCGCCTCCATCGTGACGCCGTTCTTGAGTCGCCCTGCGAGTTGGAGCACGTGCCAGCCTCGGAAGTTTCGATTCGCCGGATTCATGCCGAGCGGCAGCCAGATCTCCGTGCGATTATCCATGACGTCGGCGCCGGGAGGCATGACGCCTACGACTTCTCGCCGGACGCCGTCGACTTCCACCGTCTCACCGATGATCGGCCGGCCCGCGAAAGCGTTCTTCCACAGCTCGTAAGAGACAAGCGCGATTCGCGGCGGCTGCATGTTTCCGGGGTTGCCCGGGAACCACGGCCCGGTAACCTCTGTTTCTCCTTTGGCAAACAATCGTCCGACCACGGGGTCAATCCCTAGGGCAGCTAGGAGGTGTCCGTCGACCGTCGCCGAGCGTACGCGAAGGGGGCGATCGCCTGCAGTCAGGTTCGCCTCGCCGGTCAGGAAGGCGCCGACATCGGCAAAGGAGCTGTTGAATTCCCGGAATTCGTAATACTCCGGAGGCGACACCATGTAACGCCCGCCAGCCTGTCCCGACGTGGACAGGTACATCAATTGTTCCGGTTTCGGATACGAAAGCGGTCGCAGTACGGCCCCGTTCACGATCGAGAAGATGGCCGTGTTCGCTCCGATGCCCTGCGCCAGCGTGAGAAGCGCGACCGTCGTGAATGCGCGAGTGCGCCATAGTGAACGCAGCGCATGCTGCGCGTCGCGCGCAAGGTCGTCAAGCCAGGGCAGCCCCCGCTGGTCGCGCAATGCCTCCATCGCCTGAGCGCCGCCGCCCGCTCGCAGACGGGCCATTCGCGCCGCATCTTCCGCCGACGCCCCCCGCTTCCGCATGTCTTCGGCCGCCAGTTCCCAATGCAGCCGAAGCTCTTCCTCCAGGTCCTGATCGAATCGTTTTCGCCGGATTGTTCCCCAGAACCGAAAGATCCATTCGCGCAGCGTCCTCATAAAGTGCTCCTCTCAACTCTGCTGTTCGAAAAGCGCATCCATGATGGATACCATTCGCTTCCAGTCCGCCTTCTCGGCGGCAAGACGGCGCCGCCCCGCCGCAGTGATGCTGTAGAAGCGCGCTTTGCGGTTGTTGTCCGTCACATCCCATTCCCCTTGCACGAACCCCTGCTGCTCCAGACGCATCAGGCCCGGATACAAGGTGCCCATGTTGAGTTGAATACTTCCGCCGGAAATCTGCTCGATACGCCCCGCGATCGAGTAGCCGTGCGACGGTCCGAGGGAATTCAGAGTCTGGAGAATCATGAGATCGAGTGTTCCCTGCAAGACGTCAGCCTTGCGGGCTTCTTTATTAGGCATGCCAATGGAATACCGCTGTTCCATTTGGATGTCAAATGTATTTACTTTGTTTTGGGGTCGATGACACTGTAGCTGTTGCAGGAGGTGAGATCCGCATGACTCGACGCATCCTCGTGACATTACTTTGTTTCGTTGTGAGCGTAACTGCATCGCTTTTCGCGCAGGACCTCACGATCACCAATGCCCGCATCATTGCCGCCAATGGCTCGGTCATCGAGCGCGGATCGATTGTGGTGCGCGGCGGCAACATCGTTTCGGTAGCGCCCGGCGCGCCAGGCACAACGGCCGGGACCATCATCGATGCCCGTGGCATGACCGCGATGCCGGGTTTCATCGATGCGCATCGTCACGTGAATACCGGTCCGAATGAGAAGCAGCAGATGCAGGCTCTTCTTGAAGCCGGTTACACAACCATTTTGTCGGGCGGCGGCCCCGCGGACGGAAACATCACACTTCGCGATCACATCGACAAGGGTTTGATCAACGGACCGAGGATAATTCCATCCGGAAGAGTCAGCCTCACGGATACGCCCGAACAGGCGCGCGCCGAGATCCGGAAGATGGCGGCAATGGGAATCAAATTCACAGGCGAGATCGGGCTTACATCGTTTCCAGGTCCGCCCGAGCGCGAGATGGAAGTCCTCAGAGCGATCCTCGACGAAGCGAAGGAAACCGGCGTGATGGTTCAGGTTCATGCGGTCAGCGCACAATCGACGATGGCTGCCGTCGCGGCCGGCGTACCGCTCCTGGTTCATACGACGAACAAGAACTTTCTCACCAAAGAGAATGCACAGAAGATGGCGGCTGCCGGTGTAAAGGTGCTGACGACCGTTGGTTTCGGATCGCCGGTGTTCGGCGTCTTTGCGGAAGATAACGTCCCCAGATTTAGAAACGGAGAAGCGTGGCCCGACTCCATCCCGCTTACTTCGCGCGTGCCCGAAATCAAAATGGGTGAAGAATCCGCCCACGCGCCACTCAATGCGCGCACGCTCTGGGATGCCGGCGTTCTTCTCGGCTATTGCACGGACACCAGTTACGATCCGAAGGCCGGGCTCGATCACGAGTTGAAGATTCTCAACGTGATGTTTTCAATGCGAGACCTTATCAAGATGATGGGTCCGAACACGGCTTCTTACATCCAGATGGGCGACAAACTGGGGGAACTGGCTCCCGGCAAAATCGCCGACATCATCCTGCTTGATGGCGATCCGCTGGAAGGCTACTGGAACTGGCTTAAAACGAGAGTCGTCATCAAGGGCGGCGTGAAGGTGGTCGACAAACGTTAGCCACGCCGCCTAAGGGCTCTATTTGAGGGCAGTCAGGTCGAAGTTGAAACCCATATACGACTGGATGCTGTCGGCGCCGCCGCCGAAATCGGAATCGACTGTCATCTGAAAGAACGGCTTGAACCACGACAGCCCCTTCGTCTGTGAGACCTTGAACGTCACGTACGCGTCATACTTCCAGCGATCCAGCCTCTTGACGTTGAAGAGGTCTGTGCGCCCCCAGCCGGCGTCGAAGTAACTTCCACGAAATCTTCCAGCGGTCGCGATCAGACCCAGGCCCACAAAATGGTTATCCACCATGTCGCCGGGATTCTTTGCGACGGCCATGAATCCCAGTTGACCCTTAGCGTAGAGACTCACAGGAGACGAACTTCCCAACTGAAGCGGCAGGAATTCGAATCGAAAACCGGCGAAGCCTTCGACGCTGGACGCGTTTTTCAGAATGTAGTGGGCTTGTTTGTTCAGTTTCGTCGGATCAGTGTCCGGCCCACCACAGATCGCCGGCCTTTTATCTTCTTCCGGTTGTGTGCAATCCACATCAGCACTGCGAACTCCATGGAGCGTTTCCAAATAGAACCACAGTTGCCGCTCCTCCTTCGCAAAGAGGCGAAAGTCCGCGTTGAACCCGAAAAGAAACCGATTGTCCGTACCGCCCGAAACCTCCGCAAGATTCTTGTTCAAATACGTTCGTTGCTCGGAAGCAATAAAGTTGTCGAAAACTTCACCGAGGTAACCGGAGATCTCGGATCCGCGCTCTTCATCTCCGTCCCCGAAAACATCAAACGTCACATCGTCGGTTTCTGTAGTCGTCCCTTTCTGACCGGTTAGACGAAAAACATAGGCCCCAATGTCGCCAACAGTGGCAGCAGTCTCAAGCGCCGCAGCATTCTCGATTTTCACCGGACCGGGGCCGGCCACAAGCGTCCAGCCATATTTCGCGTCGGATCCCAGTTCGCTTGTACCCCGCAATTCGACTTTGGTGGGGGCGCTTTTGAACGATTTGTTCTGCCCTGCATTCAAGTTCTTCTGTGCCAGAACCTCTCCGCATCCAAGGAGCACCAGCAATAGGGTAAGCAACGTATTCCAACGTAGCGTCATGTGTACGAATCCTCCTTCTGTCTTATCGTTATTTTTCGGCTGTTGACCGCGAGTGGGCGGCAGGATAAACGCTTTCCAGCGTTTCTGTTGTGAAGAGTCCCGAAGATTTCTTCGTCGAAGCTGGGGCAATCAAGTCGGCGCCCGTCGGCTTTCGATGTCCGTAGCAAATGAAAATGTCCGGTTTTGGTAGCAAATGAAGTGTCCGGTTTTGGTTTTTAGGTTCATCGCCGCCGGGCCTGTGGAAACGGTGCGAAACCCAGCAGGGTTTTGCAAGG
>Ga0137433_1000824_pt1 | contig 14763 bp, 7 predicted proteins | sample EasRivERMZT840_2_FD_102335 | JGI IMG/M metagenome (GOLD analysis project Ga0137433, IMG submission 102335) | Soil microbial communities from meander-bound floodplain in the East River, Colorado, USA - East River MetaG ERMZT840_2 | ecosystem: Environmental > Terrestrial > Soil > Floodplain ...
CTACCGTCACTGGACCGACTGGAAGGACGGCACACGCACGCACATTCTTCTCGTCGACGTCGATAAAGGCGCCATACGCGATCTCACGCCGGGTGATTTCGATTCACCCACATTTCAGCTCGGCGGGCCGGTTCAATACGACTTCGCACGCGACAGTTCGGAAATCGCGTTTGTCTCCAACCGCGATAAATCGGCGGCCTCGTCGACCAACAACGATCTTTGGCTGCTTTCGCTGCGCGAAGCGGGCGCGAAACCACGCAACATTACGGCTTCGAATCCAGCCTATGACGGCAGCCCGAAGTATTCCCCGGACGGCAGATACATCGCGTATCGCATGCAGAAGCTTCCGGGGTACGAATCGGACCTCTTCCGCATTGCCCTGTACGACCGGACTTCGGGCGCCACAAGCGTTCTGACCGACTCCTTTAATAACTGGGTCAATTCGTTCGAGTGGTCTGCCGACTCGAGAACCATTTATTTCACGGCCGAGGCTGAAGGCCAGATACCGCTCTACCGGCTCGACGTCTCGTCGAAGTCCATCACGCGCTTTCTCGCCGACAAGACGATCGACGAGTTCGAGTTCACTGGAGACAACAGACGCCTCGTGTACGCGCGCCGGTCGACGGGCGAGCCGACGGAGATCTTCAGCGTCGCGGTGACGGGAGCGCAGGCTTCCACGCCGGCTAAGCTTTCGAAGGTGAATGATGCGATCGCGGCCGAAGTGGATATCCGGCCGGCGGAATCGATGTGGGTTGAAGGCTCGAACGGCGCGAAGGTGCAGGTCTTCATCGTCAAGCCTCACGGTTTCGATCCCGGCCGGAAATATCCGCTCATTCTAAACGTGCACGGCGGGCCGCAATCGCAATGGCTCGACGCGTTTCGCGGGGACTGGCAGGTGTATCCCGGTTCGGGCTACGTCGTCGCGTTCGCCAATCCGCACGGGTCGACGGGCTATGGCCAGGAATTCACGGCGAAGATCTCAGGAGATTGGGCCGGGGCGGTTTTCCAGGACTTGATGAAGGTCACGGACGAGCTCGAGAAGTTGCCGTATGTGGATCGCAATCGAATTGGCGCGATGGGCTGGTCCTACGGCGGATACATGATGAACTGGTTCGAAGGACACACCGACCGGTTCAAAGCCATCGCATCGATGATGGGACTCTACGATTTGCGATCGTTCTACGGCTCGACCGAAGAGTTGTGGTTCCCGGAATGGGATTTGAAAGGGCAGCCCTGGAATTCGGACCTCTACGAGAAATGGTCGCCATCCAACTTCGTGAAGAACTTCAAAACGCCGGCGCTGGTCATCAGCGGCGAACGCGATTACCGCGTGCCGTATACCCAGTCGCTGCAGTTTTTCACCGCGCTTCAGAAGATGGGCGTGCCGTCGAAGCTGCTGATCTATTCGAACGCCGGTCACTGGCCGAACTGGTATGAAATGGCGCTCTACTACACGGCGCATCTCGAATGGTTCAACAAATATCTCGGTGGCGAGTCGCCGTCGTGGACCACCGAACAGTTTCTGAGAAACAACGTTTTCGATTCGCAGACCGGGAAGCGGGTCGAGCGATAACCGCCGACACTGCTGACGATGGGTCTTGGAGAAGCTCTCTCTCTTGCCTGCGCTCTGGGCTGGGCGTTCGTGTTACTGCTGTTCCGCCGGGCAGGCCGCACGGTCCATCCCTTCGCCCTCAATCTGACCAAGAACAGCGTGGCATTCGCCCTGTTCGTTCCGACCATTCTGGTCTGGCACGGCTTTCGCATTCCCGAGATCTCGGCGCTGGACTACGGCCGGTTGCTGTTGAGCGGGTTTCTCGGCCTGGCTGTTGCCGATACGTTCATTTTCATGAGCCTCAATATCCTGGGCGCCGGGCTGATGGCGATTCTGGAGTGTCTCTATAGCCCTTTCATCATCTTGTTTTCTTTCGTCCTGCTCCATGAAAGGCTGCTGCCGATCCAGTGGATGGGCTGCGTGCTGGTCGTTGGAGCGGTGTTGCTGGTCAGTTTGCGAGAGAACGTCAGCCTTGTTCCACGGCGAGACCTGATTCGAGGCGTTGCTTTCGGCGCCGTCGCCACTCTTCTGATTGCAGCGGGAGTTGTGATCGCCAAGCCCTCGCTCGATCGCACACCGCTGCTTTGGTCCATCGAGATCCGATACCTGGCCGGAGTTCTGGGATTGTGCGTGTTTGTTCCATTTCTGAAGCACACCGGCGCCACAAAGCTGAGCCTGTCGATTCCACGAAAGGATTGGATGATGGTTCTCGGCAGTGCCGTGGCCGCCTACTTCCAGATGATCCTATGGCTCGGAGGAATGAAGTACGCCCAGGCTTCGATCGCGGGCGTGCTGAATCAGACTGCAACGATCTTTACTATTCTCCTGGCCGCCATCTTTCTCCGTGAGCCTCTGACCCGTCACCGCATGGCCGCCGCGGCGATTGCGATGTCGGGCGTGTTGTTGATCACGCTGAATTAGCGCGGTTGATGGAGAGCGGGGTATAGCGATTGATAGATTCGATGTCCCGCCGCATAGAGCTTGTGTTCGGCGGCGCGCGGCTCGATCGAGCGGACTTCGCGAATCGCGGTCTTGCAGACTTCGGCGACGGACGAGTACTGGCCCGTTCCGACCAGCGCCAGCAAAGCTGCTCCGTACGCCGAACCTTCCTGATTCTCCAGCACAGAGACGGGCTTGCCCAGGACGTCCGCCATCATCTGCTGCCAGAACTCGCTCCGGGCGCCGCCGCCTGAGAAGCGGACGGATGTGGCGGTCACACCCATCTGTTCGATGATGTCCAGGCAATCCTTCATGCTGTAAGAGACGCCTTCCAATATCGAGCAGATCAGGTCGGCGCGCGTGTGTTTAGCGGTCAGGCCAATCCAGCCGCCGCGAGCAGACGCGTCAAGGTGCGGCGTGCGTTCGCCCATCAGGTAAGGCAGCCAGAAGAGACCTTGCGATCCGGCCGGAGCGGTTGCGGCTTCTGCGATGAGCGCATCGTAGCCGGTTCCGGGGGCGAGGTTGTTGCGAAACCATTGCAGACTCAAGCCCGCGCCCTGTGTGACGCCCATCACATGCCACGCTCCATCCGCTGCATGACAGAACGTGTGGACACGGCCCGGCGGATCGTACGCCGGCGATTGCATGTGAGCAAACATCACGCCCGACGTCCCGAGCGTGCACGAGACATTGCCCGCCGTGACGATTCCGTTGCCGACTGCGCTTGCCGCCTGATCGCCGGCGCCTGCGACGACAGGAATGCCCTCAGCCAGTCCCGTTGCAGCCGCAGCGGCGCGGGACACTTTCCCGCTGACGGCCGTGGATTCGAAAACGTCGGGCAGAATGCTTCGATCTACCCCGACGCGCTCGGCCAATTCCCAGGACCAGCGGCGCTTCACCACGTCGAACAACGCCGTGCCGGACGCGTCGGACACGTCGCAGGCATATTCTGAAGTCAGGCAGAACCGAATGTAGTCCTTCGGAAGAAGCATCTTTTTCAAGCGCTCAAAGTGCGCCGGTTCGTTGTCGCGCACCCAGAGCAGTTTTGGAAGCGTGAACCCTGTCAGGACTGGGTTGGCAATACAGGAAAGGACGGTCTCTCTTCCCACGCTGCTGTTGATGGAATCGACCTGCTGCTGGCTTCGCTGATCGCACCAGATCAACGCCGGCCGGATCACGCGATTCGAAGCGTCGAGCATGACCAGTCCATGCATTTGTCCGGACAGGCCGATGCCGCGAATGTCATTGCCGGAAACACCGGCCTCGGCAAGCACGCGGCGGATCGCGTCCTGCGCCGCATCCCACCAGTTCTCGGGACGCTGCTCGGCCCAGAGCGGACGTTCCATACGCATGTCTTCGTGTGGCGATGAGACGGCGTGACGCAGCCTGCCGCCCGCATCCACAAGAAGAGCACGCGTGCCGCCCGTACCCACATCCACGCCGAGCCAATAGCTCATGAAAAGAACGTGCGGCCTCGGTGCATTCCGAGCAGCAGTTGAACGAGGCGATGGCCGATGAGTTCGTGCAACGTCAGGAGTTCCTTGTTCGCCTCCGCGATCGCATGCGCATCCGTGCCGGCGGAAATGCCGGAACCGGCTTTGAGCGCTTCCGTGGCTTCGCGAAGGACGGGATCCTCGAGAGCATCGCCCGCGATTTCCCAGAGTGTGATGAACCGGTCTACAGCATTGGGAAAGCTGACGGTGAAGACACCCTGGTTGCTGGTCGTGCGGAGCGGTTTGAAATCGAGATTGAACGGGCCGTTGAAGCCGTTAGCACGCAACAACATCAGCACGTTCAGCCAGTCGAGCGGATTCACCAGACCGACGCCGATATCGACGTCGTGCTTCAGCCGGTACCCGTCGTTGATATCGAAATGCCACAGCTTTCCTGCCAGCAAGCCGCGAGCCAGCGCGGCGCGCGGCGCTCCTCCCCACATCAGTTCGTGAAGATACTCCGGATTAAGGCCGACCATTTCCGGATGCTTCAATACGCCGGACGTAATGAACGCAAGCATCGCGTCTGTGGTGGGCAACAGGATCTCCGCCTGCGGTTCGAACGGTTTTGCTTCGAGGCAATGCTTCAGAGTGGCGCGGCCTTTCCGTTTCGCAACTTCGATATCGCGATCGCATGCGGCATTCAGCGCATCGCCGTACCAGCGCAGCTGCTGCATCTCGTCGATGGCGCCCTGGACGAAATAGCCCAGAGAACCCGGCCAGTAGACTGCATAACGTGCTCCGAGTTCGTGTCCGATGTCGACGGTGTTGCGCACGCGGAACGCCGAGTACTCGCGAACTTCGGGCGATTCAGGAGCGGGGCCCGCAGCGAAAACTTCGTGATAGAAAGTTTCCGTCGTGACCATCGAGCACTTCACGCCATTCTCTTCCATCGTCCGCCGGATCGATGCGACGATCTCCGCCTGTCTGTCGGAGCCAAGCTGTTCGGTTGGAATCACGTCGCTGTCGTGCGTGCACCAGTGAGCGATTCCGATCTTGCCGAATTCCCGAATGACGTCCTCGAACGTAATTGGTGCTCGTGTCGGGGCGTAGAATAGCGCCTGTCCACGATATGCGGCTGCCCACTGCGGACCCGAGATGAAATATTTCCTGCGTCTTTCCGGAGTGTAACCGCCGCCGCACATCTTGCTGAGGCGTTCGACCAGGGATCGCTGCTGATTCGGAGGAATGGGTTGCATGCCGAGTAAAATAGTGCACGCTCCGTGGAGCCACAAGGGGTAATTCAAGAACGCCCGATATGAGCCGTCAAGTGATGAAGTGAACGGCCTTCGCAACGAAGGCCGGTCGGGTCAGGTGGATCGATAGCAGGAAACTAGAACGGAAGCGGCGGAAAGTACTGGAGCCCGGGCGGCAGAACGTTCGCTCCGACATTGGCGAGAGCGACGCCGTTTCTCAGAAAGAACAACTCGATTCCGATCAGGGGCACGCTGCTTCGTATGAAGACGAAACCGCCGTCCGATTCACGCTGGCCGGCCTGCGGAATGATTTCGTCGAGCAGTTTTGCCGTTTTCGTCATTGCTGGGATCGACAGGCGGGCAGTCGCGACATCGTCCGCGCCCCCAATCAGAGTTTCCGTCCGAATTCATGGCGAATATCTCAACGCTGACCGCGCCTGTGTTCGGATTCAGCAGTCCGATTCCCGTCCACCAGGGCGGTAGATTCGCGATGTGCGCAAAAAAGAATGAGAGTGCGGCGGTTTGTTGAGCCGGCACAATCGTGGTTCCGCCGCCGGTCAGATCGGCGTACGCGACAAATCCGGTCAGACTTCCAGAGCTTGAATTTCCAGTTACCTGAATCCAGCCGTTGCGAAAACCCGTCAACTGGAACAACGATCCGGCTGTTTCCTGAAGCGTTCCGCGCGGGTTGATCGGGCGCTCCACGGTGACCGGGGCGCGGCCTTCTTCACGATATGTGAACGAGAGGTTCTGCATCACCGAAGACGTATTAGTGACGCCAACCAGCGTCGAATATGAAGCCGGCCCGAGCGGTCCCTGCACAACGTGGGGGAAATTGAGTTGATTGACACCCGATGCAGGCAGCAGATTCGAGATGCTCACATCCTTAATGTTCGTGCCGGTAAACGGACTGACTATGGCGGCGCCGACGACCGGCGCCGATGAGGTGATTCGCAGGCTTCTGGCCAGGCCCGGGCTTCCCGAGCAGCCTGAACCGATACAGAACCCGTCGATCTCCGTATCGTAAACGGCGTGCGGCTGCACGGTCCTGGTGATCGACAGAAGGTTCTGGTTGCCGCTGATGAAGTTCAACTGAGCGCCGTTAGCGTCGTACATCTCGATTGTGACGGAGACGATCGAATTGCCGGGATTGAACACCCCGAGAACTGTTGGTCCTGCAACCGGCGCGTATTGCTCGGTCCTTGCCGTCGCGGCTTCCGCTCCCTCGACCGCGGTTGTGAAATTCCCGCCGACCCAGAAGCCCTGCAAGCCCGTTGTGGCACTTGTTACCTGGATCCAGGCGCCATTCACTCCGGCAAACAGTTCGCTCTTCAATTTCGCGATTTGCCCCACAGCAGGAATCGTTTGCGTACTGGTTCCAAGAACAGCTCCTGCGTACGAGTACAAGGTAAATGTTGCAGAAGCGGGCGTGCTGGTCGGGTTGATGATGGCAATGCCCTGCGAAAGGCCTGGAGAATCGACCACAGCCGCAAAAGACAATGTGGTCTGTGCTGCCGCCGAACCTGCAAACATCACCATCATGAAACATGCCGGCAAAACGAAACGTCTCATATCGTGGACTCCTTCACCCAGATCATCGGTATTAGAGTCGCCAGACTTTACGTGCCAAGGCTTTATGGTTCCGTAAGAACGCTAAACTTTTGCTGCAAACTGCCGATACAGAAGGCATGAAGCAGCGTCGTGAAAGCCAACGCAATATGTGCGCGGAACTTGTCGCGATCCGCTGGACCGATCTCGATGGGTGCCAGCGAACCGAACCGGCAACCCTCGAAGACATATCGGAGAACGGCGTCTGCCTTCATCTGGAGCATTTGATCGAACCCGACACAGAGGTCTCGATCGTTTATCCGAACGGTGTTTTCCAGGGAACAGTGAAGTACTGCACCTATGAGGAGATCGGGTATTTCCTCGGTGTGGCCTTCGAGGAAGGCTACCGATGGACGAAGACGGACTTCCAGCCCTCACATCTTCTGGAACTCCCGCTGCCCAACATCACCAAATTTCCGATTAAGTAACAGATTTTATATTCCATCGCGGCGCGCGATTAGTGTAGCTTTCGCTCTTCCAGCGGGGGCGAAACGATTTGATCAGATTTGCTACGAAGCGTGCGGGATTGGGCGTGATCGCGGCCATTGCGGTCGCTGTGTTGTTGCTGCGCATTGTTCAGGCCGAAACGACCATCAGTTATTCGCTTGGGGATCGCGGCGGCGTATCGATGATTACGCGCGGCGGAACGGGAACTGCCACTGTCGGCTATGCGCGGATTCAGCCGAACGGGCTGAACCCGTCACCCTCCGGTCTGGCCATCTTCGGATTTCGTCAAAACGGAGTTCTCGTTACCGAGGCGGGTGTGCCTGCATCGGCGCTCATTCGTTCGGGCCGCACATACGCCGAAGTGAACGGCCCGGTGAACACCGGAATTGCGATCGCCAACCCCAACGCTCAGTCGGCCATGATCTCTTTCTCCTTTACGGACTCGAACGGCGTCGACTTTGGTGCGGGCACTACGACGATTGAAGCCAATTCGCAAATTGCCAGGTTCCTGGATCAGGAGCCATTCAACGCGGGAAGCTCCGTCAACGGGACATTCACCTTCACTTCCACCGCGCCCGTGTCGGTGATCGCGCTCCGCGGCCTGACGAACGAGCGGGGTGAATTCCTGATTACGACATTGCCGGTCCTGGACTTTAACTCACCGTCTTCGGGCGCGACCATGTTTCCGCACTTCGCCGACGGCGGCGGATGGACGACTCAAGTGGTTCTGGTGAATCCCACCGAGAATCCGATGAGCGGCTCCGTCCAGTTTTTCTCTCAAGGCAATGCGAACGTTCCCGGCCAGCCGCTCGCCATTACCGCCAATGGTGGAACCAGCACGTCATTCAACTACTTGATTCCCCGCCGCAGTTCGTTTCGACTTCGAACATCGGGAGGCTCCGCGCTCACGTCGAGCGGTTCGATTCGTGTGAATCCCGGAGCGGGCCAGGGGACGCCTTCCGGACTTGTGGTGTTTTCTTTCAGGAATGGAGCATTCACAGTATCCGAGGCTGGTGTGCCGGCACTTCGTCCGTCAACGGCGTTTCGTCTTTACGCTGAAGCTTCCGGCCCGACAGGCTCGATCCTGACCGGCGTGGGAATCGCGAACGCCTCGGCGGACCCTGTTGGCGTGTCCCTGGAAATAACGCCACTGATCGGCGGCTTGCCGATACTCAGCGGCAGCATGACGATTCCGGGAAACGGCCAGGTTGCGCGTTTTCTCAACGAGGTTCAGGGACTGGAGTCTTTGCCGCGCCCATTCAAAGGCGTGCTGCGCGTCGCGACGCCTTCTGCAGCAGGAATAACGGTTATCGGCCTCCGCAGCCGAGTGAACGAGCGCGGCGATTTTCTGATCACGACAACGCCACCGACCGATGAAAACGCCACACCTTCAATGAATGAAACCGTTTTTCCGCACTTTGTCGACAACGGCGGCTACACCACTCAATTCGTCATGTACAGCGGAACGGCCGGTCAACAGGCTGCGGGTTCGCTTCGTATGTTCGGACGATCGGGACAGCCGCTCGACCTCGGGATGGCGTCGCTCGCGGATCTGGAGGTTAGTCAAACCGACTTGCCCGACCCGGTCGTGATCGAAGGCTCTCTTACGTATGCAATCACGGTATTGAATAAAGGCCCCCTTGACGCGTCAGGCGTTCAGATTACGGACGTGCTTCCGGCAGGCGTGACGGTCGAAAGCACGAGCGGCGCGCAGGGTGGCTGCAGTACGCCTTCAAGCGGCTTGCTGGTGTGCAATGTCGGGAATCTGAGTGCCAACAACAGAGCGACGGTCAATGTGGTCGTCCGGACAGGCTCGGCCGGAACATTGATGAATTCCGTGACTGTGAGCAGCAACGATGACGATCCCGCCACAACCAACAACAGGCACATTACGACGACCGTTGTTGCGCCCTCCGCAGACCTGGAAATCACACAGCAGGGCCCGGAACGATGCGGGTTCGGCGCAGATTGCGAAGATGCGACATACACGATCAGCATTCTGAACCGCGGACCGTCAGCGGCGACCAACGTCATTCTGACGGATGTTCTGCCGACGGACCCGCCATCCGGCGCCGTGGTCGCGACGCGCAAGTCGTTTACTGTACCGCAGGGTACATGCGGCGCCGTGATCAGCGGCCGCTTTACGTGCAATCTGGGTTCGGTGGCGGTCGGGACAACGGTCAATGCGACGGTTGTCCTCAGTATCGATTCAACGGCAATCGGCAGGCAGATCATCAATCGTACGAGTGTTTCCAGTGGCGATGTCGTCGACAGCGTTTCCGGCAACGAGTCTCGCGATTGGGCAACGTTTGTAACGCCGACCCTCCCGGAAACCGACCTCGAGGTCGTCGACTTCTCACCTAACGCCCCCAACGTCACGCGGCCCAACACGGCCACGTTCACAGCGAGGATCATCAACAACGGGCGGTCTACCGCTACGATCGTGAGCCTGGTGACAACGTTTTCGGGTCAGTTGGCCATGCGAACTGCGACGTCCACTCAGGGGACATGTTTGATTTCGGGTCTCACTGTGACGTGCAACATCGGCACGCTCGTCAAGAATGTCCAGAGGACCGTTACGATCGTCGTGGCCCCATCTGCAGCCGGACAGGTGAACGCTACGACAGTTATGTCCGGCAACCCGGGCGAAAACGATCCCGATCGCCAGAGTCAGACCCCCAACCACAGGAAGACAGCAAGCATTACTGTGTTCTGACGATTGCACGAATGCGGTGATTCACGGTATCCGCGATGAGGATATTTCCCGATTGATCTACGGCAATCTGCGACGGTGACCAGAGCGTGGCTTGAGTTGCAGGTCCATTGTCTCCGGAGAATCCCGGCATCCCGGTACCGGCGATCGTCTGGATGATATTCATCACGGCATCCATGCGGCGCAGGCGCTGATTGAATGTATCGAGGATCAGTACGCTGCCTCCCGAATCGACCGCGACCGAGAGCGGCCCATTCAACGCCGCCGAAAGAGCCGGCCCGCCATCCCCGGAGTAACCGCGGCTACCCGTTCCGGCGACCGTTTGAATGATTTGCGATCGGGCGTCGATGCGGCGAATACGGTTATTTCCAGTGTCGGCGATGTAGAGATTGCCGGCAGCGTCGAATGCAATCGACTGCGGCGAACTCAAGCCGTCACCGGCAACTGCGGTCATCACACCCGTCTGGCGGTCCAGTCTGGTAATGCGGTGATTGCTGCTGTCGGCGATATACAAATTACCGCTTCGATCGAGCGCAAGGCCCGCAGGAAAGGACAATGAGGCGGGACCGGCAACTGTGCGGATCAGGCCGTCGCGCGTGACCTTTCGGACGCGATTGTTGTTCGAATCGGCGATGTAGAGCGATCCTTCGTTGTCGATGGCGAGGCCCTGAGGAAAATTGATCGACGACTCTGTCGCTTGTCCTTCATCGCCGCCGAAGCCGGGGCTGCCCGATCCGGCGACGCTTGTGATAATTCCGGTCGCTGCATCCACCCGGCGAATGCGATGGTTGGAACTGTCCGCAACAAACACGTTTCCCTGCGCGTCGGACACAACAGCGCCGGGCGAGCGCAGTTTGGCTGCGGTTGCAGGGCCGCCCTCATCGGGATAATCCATTTGCCCGTTACCTGCGACCGTCGTGATCGTGCTGGGACCGGGAAGGAGTCCGTAAGGAGTCAGCAATCGCACCCCGCCCTCGGCAATCCTTCGGATGCGGTTGTTCCCGCGATCGGCAATGACGAGAATTCCCGCGCCGTCGATGCCGATTCCGTGAGGTTGAGTCAGCGTCGCTGCTGTGGCGAGTCCGCCGTCGCCCGAGAAACCAGCTGTTCCCGTGCCTGCCACGATTGAGACATTCCCAAAGCCATCGACGCGTAGGATTCGATGATTTCCGGAATCGGACACAAACAGATCGCCGTTGGCCGCGACAGCGACGCCGCGCGGAGCGCCGAGGTTCCCAGTGTTGACGGTTCGAATGACTCCATTCGCGTCAACTCGCCGGATCCGGCCGTTGAACGTATCGGCGATCCACAAATTGCCCGCGGAGTCCACCGTCACAGCCCGAGGCGAATTCAACGCGGCGGCAGTCGCCGGACCGTTGTCGCCTGCCCAATCCGCCTCGCCATTACCGGCGACTGTGCTGATCAGACCCGAGGGCGTGACCTTCCGGATGCGGTGATTCGTGCTGTCGGCGACGAACAGATTACCGGCGCTGTCGAAGGTGAGTCCGCGTGGCGCATTAAGTCGTGATGAGGCGGCCGGCCCGTCGTCACCGGAGAAACCAGGCAGATTGCCGGCTACGGTCGAGATGATTCCGCTCAGCGCATCGACCTTCCGAATACGGCCGTTACCCATGTCGGAAATGTAAAGATTGCCGGTTCCATCCAGAGCGATTCCGGAAGGGAAGTTGAACTTTGCTGCGATCGCAGGTCCGCCGTCGCCGGAGAAGCCGAGATCTCCATTGCCCGCGACTGTTGTGATCAGGCCGGTGCCGGCATCGACTCGCCGGATCCGGTTATTCGCAGTGTCGGTGATGTAGATGTTGCCTGCAGGGTCTATTGCCGTTTGTTCGGGGTTTGCGATCGGAGCATTTGTGGCTTTTCCACCGTCGCCCGAGAACGTGGTTCCTCCCACGATCGTGGTAATGCTGCCGGGCGGCAGATCGCGTAACGGAATCGCGTCGATCAGGAATTCGCGCTGAGCGAGGCCTCCGCGGGTCTGAATCGTCAGTGTCGTCAGACCGCTGGAGAGCGGCGGAGCGACAAACGTGATGTTCTCCGTGTCGACGATTGTTATGTCTCGAATGACCGTGCCCGCGAGAATCACGATCGTTCCCGGAGCGAAGTTCCTGCCTCGAACGGTGACCCGCGAACCACCGCGACTTGAAATGCGGTCGGGAGTCACGGCGAGGATCTGCGGCTCGCCGAACCGAATCTGCTGTGGGCCGGCGCCGCTGTCGGCGATGACAAGTTGTCCGGTAACGTTTGCGGCGAGACCTCTGGGATGAGCGAGAGTTCCGGCCTGCGTGGTGCGAACAACCCCCCCGGTGGGCAAGATCGCGCGGACGTCTCCCTCTTCGGCCACATAGATCGTTCCGGCGGCATCGACGGCGACCCCTGCCGGATTGTGAAAGGGTTTGGCAGGATCTGCGGATGCCGTGACCGCGTATCGGTTCGAAGCGACCGCAGCTTGTGCAATCGTCTCCACGTCGCCGTTTTCCGAAACGCGGCGAATAAGACCGTTCCCCGTATCGGCCACGATCATGCGGACCTGACGGGTGCCGCCCTGGCGTTCACGCAGAAGTTGTTCGGCGACAGATTCCGGCTCAAATGCAATTCCGGCAGGCGAGCGGAACAGCGCTGCGGAGCCGCGTCCATCCGACTGGCCCTCGACGCCCGAGTTTCCTGCAACCGTTGTAACCTGCCCGGTGAGAATGTTGATCCGGCGGATGGTGTGATTTCCGGAATCCGCGACCCAGAGATAGCCGCGGTCGTCAACAGCGACGCCTTTCGGATTCCTGAATGTCGCGGCGCGGCCCACGCCGTCTTCATCACCGGCTCCGCCGCTGCCTGCAACCGTCGAAACACGTCCCGTCGCACCCGAACGAATCTGCCGTATGACGTGATTTTCGCTGTCGCCGACATACACCGAGCCCGTGGCCTGATTGAGCGCGAGATAGGACGGGCTGTGAAACTGAGACGCCAGACGCAGGTCATCCTTGAAGCCGGAGGCCCGAACGGTACCGGCCCACACTGCCGGCGGCTGCCGAAGGTCCTGGGCGAGGAGGATCGTGTGGTCCGTGGATGAGGCCAGGTAGAGTTTGCGCGCCGAATCCACAGCGACGCCGGTAATGTCGTATCCTCCAGCGCCGCTTTCGACGTCGACAACGGTGATCGTCGCAGTCTGAACATTTCCGCCGGCCGCAACCGTCAGAGTCGAGAAGCCCGCGCTGCGGCCAGTAATCGCGCCGGTCGAATCGACGGAAGCGACATCCGGATTTGTTACGGAGGTCAAAATCGCGAAATCATCTCTCGCCATACCCGAGCTGTCGATGACGAGGACATTCGGCCGCACCGTGCCGCCTTCATTGACGGTGATTTCGGACGCGGGTTCGTTCGATACGGGATCCCGCAACGACAGGGCGCTCACCGGAGCCGTGTTTCCGGGGAAGAACTGGCGGCTTCCACGCGCGCTGATCTGCCAGGCGTCGGCGCGCGCCAGAGTTCCATCAGGTTGAATGAATTCAATCTGGCCCGCTGCCGGCGCGCCCGCATTGGGGTTGGTGAGTATCAGCCTGGTGGAGAACACGCTTCCGATCGCGATGTGCGGCAACACCAGCAGACCTGTGGCCTGCGACGTGAGATCGGTGACGGGCAGGCTTGAAAGAATCGAATCGCGTCGCGAGTTGGTCGTCGAACGGATTGCGACGGCCGAAAAGGGAAGCGCGCTTTCCATCTCGATTTGTCCGAGAAATCCGCGCGACACGCTGGGAAACAGTTCTTCCGCATTGGCGGATAAATAGCCGCGTGAGGCCAGAGTTCGAGTTACGACGGATATCGGCGATCCGAAGCGATCGAGAAGTGTGAACGTCAGTTCTGCGGATTCCACGTTCGGATTGGCGACGTCCAGTTCCGTTTGTGTGCCGGTCGTCTCGACCAGAACACGGACGCCGCGCGACGCGAGAACCTGCGGCACGACAGCTTCAGAAACAAATCCTGCGGATGCCGACTGCACGAGCGCCATCACACCGGGCGTCGCGCTGCCGGATTCCGGCGCTACTTCCGCGTAACCCGTGAAAGGTGCGGATCCGCCAGGCTGCACGAGTCGCATTCCGTCGGCCGGGATTTCGTATACGGTTTCCGACGCGCTGTTGCCAAACAAACGAACTCGGCCTCGAGCGGTTTCAGCGGAGTGATTCAGCAGGACAAGTTGCGTCGTGTATCCGTCGCCCACTCGGATATGCGGTACGAGGGCGGGCGCTGTGTCCGCGGTCGAATCGATCGCGGGGATCGCCGTATACGCCGCCTCGCCGGCGGCATTCAAAATCTGGCGCAAGGCAGCACATGCAATCGGTTGAGTGCTTTCGAAGGTCAGGCTTCCCTGAAAGTTCGCGACTGTGGAACCGAATAATTCCGCCGCGAACTGCGCCGTATGGCGATGCGCTTCAAGCGAAAGCGTGCGGCGTGAAACTTCCGATCCGGAGCTGCTTCTCAAAATCAGTGTCACGGTCGCGGCTTGGTCCGATGGATTGACGAAAACGAGTCCGGTGCGCGCGCTCAATTCATCGACATAAACCCGGCCGGATCGAATGGGGCGGACACCGCGCATGCTGGTCTCGCCGATGAGCACGCCTGCCGCATTGACCGTTCGCAGCAATGCTGTGGCGACCGGGGCCGGAGATCCCGGAACCGGCCTCAGGATGGCATAGCCGGCCTGAAAAGAGTTCTGTGCATAAGCAAGAAGCCCGATCGTGACCGCGATCGTGAGGAAAACGGCGCTGCGCTTGGACAGGAAAGCCCTCATGGCGGGGAAGACTA
>Ga0137433_1000826_pt1 | contig 14740 bp, 11 predicted proteins | sample EasRivERMZT840_2_FD_102335 | JGI IMG/M metagenome (GOLD analysis project Ga0137433, IMG submission 102335) | Soil microbial communities from meander-bound floodplain in the East River, Colorado, USA - East River MetaG ERMZT840_2 | ecosystem: Environmental > Terrestrial > Soil > Floodplain ...
AAGACGAAGACCATATTCCACATCGTCGGGAAAGAACTTCCAGAGCGTCTTGTACACTTCAGCGGCTTTTTCCCAATCCTTTTGGGATTCACGATAGCGTCCTTCAATGGACAGACGGGCCTCGGATAAACGCTCGCCCCGGCTGAACCTTTCCGTCAGCTCGTATGCTTTCTTTGCGGTCTCGGCAGCCTTGCCGTCGTAACCGAGCCGAGTCCATGCATCCGCCAACGCCGAATATACGAGCGGCCGCTGGGGGTCGAGTTGGGATGCTTTCTGCAGGAGCGGCAGAGCTGCGATGGCATCGAAGACACGCAACTTCTGCAGACCTTCGGTATAGAGACGAACGACCTCCGCATCATTTGGAAACGCAGCACGCGCTGTACTCGCGTCGCCGGCCGCGGTCTCCGAGAGTCCTAGCTGCTCGCGAAGACGCGTGCCCGCTTTCGAAACGATCGTGAACAGATCGGTGTCCGGCCCGGTTTCGGAGACAGCCAGCAAAACGTCTTCCTGTGGATTGGTCACCCGCAAATCCACTCGAAGCTGGTTATTTCGATCCAGAATCAAATAGGACCCGTCCACCAGAAGATCCGCGCCGAGGCTCCTGCGAAACTTCGAACGGTTTTCTTTCGAGGCATCCGCAGCAGCCGCATCGTCGTTGACCGAAAAATCCATCTTCAAGCGCGATACGTTTTCCAGACGAATCGTCCGGAGCTGTCCGCCCGCGGCCAATTCGGTGGTGAACATTTCCGAAAGGGCGGCCGACAGCCATCCTGCTTCGGAGCTGTTCGAAAGGTTTCTGAAGCCGAGCACCGCGATCGATTGCCGGCGCTTGACGGATACCACCGAGGCCGACTCTGGTTCATTCAAGCGTCCGGACCATCTCAAGCCGGCAGCAGTTCCCGCGACCAGAATAAGCAGACCTGCAAAAGCCGCGGCGATTCCCCGGCGGTATTGCTTGAAATACCGGCGCGTCCGGTATCGACGGGAATCGTGGCTGGCTGAGACGGGACGGCCATCCAGGTATGCCTGAATGTCGTCAGCAAATTCTGCAGCGGTCTGATACCTCGCACCGGGTTCCTTGCGCAGCGCTTTTAGAACGATATCGTCCAACGCTGCCGCCATTGGCCAATGCGTGCTCGGCTTTAGCGGTTCCTCGTTGCACACGATCCTGACGATTTCTTCCGACGAGTTCGACTGCAGGCGATACGGCCGTTCGCCCGTCAGCAATTCATAAAGAAGAACTCCCAGCGCGTAGACATCCGTTGCAGGCGTCGCTCGTTCTCCGCGGACCTGCTCGGGACTCGCGTAAGCCGGAGTCATCACTCGCGTGGCAACCGTCATCGCAGCGCCCGGATCGGTGTTGAAGATCCTGGCGATGCCGAAATCCAGCAGCTTTGGTTCACCGCTGCTCGATACGAGAATGTTGCCCGGCTTGATGTCGCGGTGAACGACAAGCTTCTGGTGAGCAGAATCGACAGCCGCGCAAACCTGCTGAAAGAGTCGAAGCCGGTCCTCGGCGGATAACACGCGCTCGCGGCAATAGACGTCGATCGGTTGTCCTTCGACGTACTCCATGACGAAGTACGGACGGCCATCATCCGTTGTACCGCCGTCATAGATGCGGGCGATGTTCGGATGGTCGAGATTGGCGAGGATGTGTTGTTCCTGGTGGAAGCGCTTGATGACGGTGGCCGTGTCCATTCCGCGGCTGACCATCTTGATCGCGACAATCGGATCTTTCCCGCCGGAAAGATTTCTTGCGAAGTAGACCGTACCCATCCCACCGTGACCGATCGCCCGTTCGATGTGATAGGAACCGATTTCTCGCCCGACCATGGGGTCGGCGCGCGTGATCGCATCCTGCAGGGCGCGCGCGGCAAGTTCCGGGCCTCGGATGTATTGGTCCGCATTGCCCTGAGCTGCGAGGAGAGACGCCACTTCAGATCGGAGCTCGGTATCGTCGCCGCAGGCAGCGTTGACGAAGCCTGCACGCTCATCCGGCGGGACGTCCATTGCCGATTGAAAGAGATCTTTGATCTGCTGCCAGCGTTCGGGGCTCATAAAAAATCTGCAACTGACCTGATAGCTCCCCGTGATCTTTCCCGCCTTACTGAGTGGAAGCAAGAAGAAAAGGAGAAGAAGACCGTGAGATCAACCAAGTTAGTTGCTCTGAAGTTGTCCATCGTAATGCTGGCTGCGACTGTATCGCTGCCGGGCCACCGCGCGCTCGGGAGCGCAGCAATGGAAAAGACCTACACCACAATCCCGATGAGTTTCGAGAAGAACGCCGGCCAGAGTCGAGCCGGAGTCGATTTCATCGCGAGAGGCTCCGGCTACACCGTGTTCCTTACGCCGGGTGAGGCCGTGATCGCACTAAAGAAACACGAACAACGCGGCGCCACAGTTCGCATGAGTCTCGTGGACTCCGTCCCTGCACGAGCAGCCGGAGAGAACGAACTCCCCGGCAAAGCGAACTATTTCGTGGGCAACGACCCCGCGAAGTGGCGCCGCGACGTGGCGACCTTTGAAAGAGTGCGTTACCGCGGCGTCTATCCGGGAATCGACGTCGTGTACTACGGAAATCAGAACCGGCTCGAATACGACTTCATCGTGTCTCCCGGCGCAGATCCGGACACGATCAGTCTCGACTTCATGGACACTGACATCGATATCGCGAACGACGGCAATCTTGTCCTCGACATCGCCGGCGCTTCCCTATCGATGCTTCGCCCCTACATCTATCAGGAAATCGGCGGCGAAAAACGCGTCATCACCGGTAACTACGTGAAACGAGCCGGCGGCCGGATTGGCTTCTCGGTCGGACCTTACGACACCGCGCGGCCACTCGTCATCGACCCGGTTCTGCTCTACTCCACGTATCTCGGCGGCAGCGGCAGCGACTCCGTCAACGCCATTGCAGTGGATCAAGCCGGCAATGCGTACATCACGGGCGAAACCGTCTCGAACGACTTCCCGACGCAAAATCCGATGCAGCCACTATCGGGCGCCGGCACGGACGCGTTCATCGCAAAGATCGATCCCAGTGGTTCCGCGCTGGTTTACTCGACCTACTTCGGCGGCAACGGCGCGGATTTCGGCCACGGCATCGCCGTCGATGCTTTGGGGAACGTGTTCGTTTCCGGGCGTACCGAATCGAGCAATTTTCCGACTACGCCCGGTGCTTTCCAGACCGCGTTCAACGGAGGCACCGGTGACGCCTTCGTTGCCAAGCTGAATCCGAGTGGCTCGGCTTTGATTTACTCGACGTATATCGGCGGAGATAGCTATGACGCCGGAAGAGGAATAGCCATCGACACAGCCGGGAATGCGTACGTGACCGGATATTTTTACATCGAACACTATCCGGTGACGATCGGCGCCTTCCAGACCGTGAACAGAGGAGCCTACGACGCGTTCCTCACCAAACTGGATCCGGCGGGAGCGAAGCTCTTGTATTCCACGTACCTGGGAGGCATCGGCGACGATAATGGCCTCGCCGTCGCAGTCGATTCGCAAGGAAATGCGATCGTGACGGGATCCACAGGGTCGAATAACTTCCCGATGTTGAACGCGGCGCAAGGTGTTTTCGGCGGCAACTATGACGCGTTCGTTACGAAGGTGAACGCGAACGGGTCGGAGCTGGTCTATTCCACGTATGCCGGCGGCGACAAGTTCGAGCGTGGGTCGGGTGTCGGGGTCGATGCACTTGGCAACGCCTACGCTGCGGGGCAATCTCAATCGAGTAACTTCCCGACTACAGCAGGCGCGTCTCAGCCCGTCCACGGAGGAGACGAGGACGCCTGGGTCGTAAAGATCAATCCCAACGGAGGATCTTTCGCGTACTCCACTTATCTCGGCGGCCCCGAAGGCGACGCCGCCAATGCGATCGCGGTTGACGCGGCCGGCAACGCATACGTGACCGGCAACAACTATCGCGGCGGCTTCCCTCTGAAAGATCCGCTGCAGTCCACTTACCACTGGGAGAGCTTCGAAGGCTTCGTGACGAAGCTCGCACCCGACAGCGCGCTCGTTTACTCCACGTACCTCGGCGGCGCCGGCAACGACGCCGGCCTTGCAATTGCTGTCGATTCATTGGGCAGTGTGTACGTCGGGGGATCGACTCAATCGACGGATTTTCCCATCACGCCGGGCGCGCACCAGGAGGCGAACGCAGGTTCCTACGACGGATTCGTCGCCAAGATCGCTGCGGCAAGCATCGGCAAGATCACTGGCGGAGGTTCGATCGCTGTGGGTGGAGATATCGGCACGTTCGGCTTCACCGTGCAGCGAGCGACGGCCAACGCACCGATCAAGGGCAACCTGCAGTACGTGGACCACTCGACAGGCGACAAACTGAGCGGTGTGACATTCACCTCACTGTCCATTGGCGAAACGACGGCCACTTTCGCTGGAACGTGCATGCGTAACGGAGTGCCGTGCAACTTCACCGTCCAGGTGACCGACAATGGCGAACCCGGTAACGCAGACGCGTTCATCATTTCGGTTTCGGGCTTGCCCGCACAGGGCGGCACACTTCGCAGCGGCAATATCCAAATCCGCTAAACCGGAGGGGCGGTCAGGGAAGTCATAGACCGCCCCACAGCCCCCGCCTCAACATTTCTACCTGCAAAGAAATTCGCGGAGTAGCGTTAACGCGCAGGACGCGACGCCGTATAAGCCGAGATATTCAGGATGTCTTCCGCCGTCAACTTCGCGACCACAGGTTTCATGAGGTCGGCCCAGGTTCCCTTCCTGACACCAAGCTGCATGTCGTGCAACTGGCGGGCGATGTAGCTGGGTGAGCGGCCGGCAAGGCCAGGCACAGGACCTAACCCTTCGAGATTCGTCCCGTGGCACACCGCGCATTGAGTCGTCTTCCCTGCACCGTTGTTCACAAGTGCTTCGCCTTTCTTCAGGCTTCCCGGCGGGACGTAGGCGATGAAGCCGGATCGCGGGTTGCGCAGCGCTTCGGTTTCTTCCGTTTTCTCGGGCATCTCGATGATGCGCTGGCCGATCGGTTCCTTCCCTGCTTCTGCACCTTCGAGCGCGAGGAACATGCCTCCGGCAATGCGCGTCTTCGGCACCGTGTCGGCTTCGACGACGCGGATCCACGGCGTCCACTTGATCGCCGCAAAATACGTTGCAGCCACCTTGATCTCCTCTTCGGTCATGGCTTTTGCGAAAGCGATCATGCGATTCGTGTTTGCTTTTCTCGAGTCGGCACTCTTGCGCTGATCGTTCTTGAAGTCGAGCATCGTCTGAATGAAATAGGAAACCGGCAATCCGGAAACCCCCGCGTTCTCGGGACGACCCTTCCCGTTCGGATAGTGACAAAGACTGCATGCGATGATTCCCGCATCTCTGCGCCCGCGGGCGACGATTTCCGGCATAGCAGGATGATCGCCCGGAAACCAGTCCGCCGGGCCGTAGGCATCTCGAACCTGCGCAAGCGTAAACGATCGATCGCTGCCTGCCAGCTTGTGTTGCGTGGTATCGGGAGCGGCTTGCGGAGCCTGGGCGCCGGGTGCCGGCGCTCTTCCCGGCGCTCCGCCGGCAGCTGGAGGATTGGTTCCCGGCGCCGGCGCCGGACTATCGAAACCATACGCCCAGGGTGCCGGCGCGGCACCCTGCTGTTGTGCGACAACGATTCCTGCCGCTATTACAAATCCCAAACCCAGCGCAAGGACGACAAGCCTCCTCATAAACGTTTCCTCCCTTTTGTATGGTGTGCGGTTGCTGCCAACCATATACGCCGTTCCAATTCCCGTGTGCAATGAAAACGACTATTCCCCTATGAATTGGAAAACGATCTCTCTACGGCGGGGACGTGTATCGAAATCGACGACAACGACCTGCTGCCAGGTCCCGAGCATGAGTTCGCCTTTGGCAAACGGTACGGTCAGGGAGGGTTTGAGCAACGCTGCGCGCACATGGCTTGAGCCGTTATCGTCGCCCCATGTGTCGTGGTGGTGATAGTCGGGGCCTTCAGGAATGATCTTCTGGAAAAATTCGTTGAGGTCTTTAACGAGACCGGGCTCGAACTCCACGGTCGTCACACCGGCCGTGGAGCCGGTGACAAAAACTGTGGCCTGGCCTTCCTGCAAACCACTCTTTACGAGCGCCTCGCGCAGCGCAGGCGTGACATCCTTTACGTCGCAGTGGCCGCGAGTCTGGAGTTCAATTTGACGCGTTTGGATCTTCATACCGGATCACCAATCGCCGCTACGTAACTACGTAGCGGCGATTTATCAGTACGGTTATCTGCTGCACCGCGGGACGACCGGATCCAACATCGGCACCTTCGCGCCGATGCGTCTGGCGATCGGCTCAAGGAAGCGGCCATACTTCTGCAGCGTCTTCGTGTCGTTCTTTGCGATCGCCTGCTTCACGTCTTCCTGGATGGCAGGCGTGATCAGTTCCATGCGGCCGACAAAGACGCGGGCAATCTCTGCTGGTTTAGGCTCGATGCGAAGCGGCAGGACAGAGTCGATTGCTCGTTGAGGAACGATGTAGAACAGCCGCGACCCTTCTTCGAACCAGGAGTCGCGCCACGTTTCAACCATCGCATGAGCTTCCTTGCGGTAAAGCCCTTCAGCCACAAGGATATTCTCGAGATCAAGAAGGAGCCCGCCCAACTCACCACCGAGCGATTCCGGATCGAGAGTGACTTCGCGATCGAGTGTCCCGACGACCCTGTAACCGATCTTGCCTCTGCGATTCTCGAACTGGATCAAACCCGTGACATGATCGTTTCCGATCGGCGACACGAGAATCCTGCCGTCGTTCAACACTTCGCCAGACAGCGGCAATGAAAACGTGCCGACTCCGCGATAAAAGAGAAACTTTTCCTTCTGATCACCAACCTGAAGCGGAACCGCGTCCGTCTCGCGCGCGGCATAGTAGTGGCTGGTTCCCGGCTCAACGGGAAACTGAGACGACGCCCCCGGCTGGACCTTCACATCTCGCCACTCGATCGTTTCCCAGCGTGTGCCGAGAGCCGCCTTGGGATACCACTCCGTGATGTGCCCTTTCGGGAAATCCACTTTCACATTCACTGTTGAAGGACGCGAGCCATAGAAATACAGAACCGGCGTCTCCATCCGGATCGTGGCGCGTAGTCCACCTTTGAATCCGGCAAACCGGTCGACGAAGCACGGAAGATCGTCCGGTGCGCCGAAGGTCCCCCAGCTGACTGGCGCTCCAAGCTCTCCGGCAACGGAAGTAAAGGTTCCCCATTCGTGGACTTTCAAACCTGCCGCGACTTCATCCGCCGATTTCGGCATCGAAGCGGTGGCGATCAGAGCTGCGGCAAGAAGAGCGAAAATCGAAAGAAACATCGTGCGTTTCATAGCGCCTCCTTATGGCCGTTCCTGCGACTTTTTATCCATCTTGTTGATGAACGCCGCGAGAGCTTCGATCTCCTGCGGTTTCAGATTCAAATTCGGCATCTCCGTGGACCGGATGCTCGGATCTGCGAGGAAGCTCTTAAGGTACCCGTGCTCGAAGCGCTTGCCCGTCAGGTTCATTTTGGCGTCGGCGCCGGGGCGTGGGTTCACTTCCAGATGCGTATGACAGCCCACGCAGCCTTTGGCCGAAAACAGCCGCAGACCGCGCGTCTGCAGGGCAAACGGCGCAGGCGTGGGTGCGCCGGCTGCAATGACCTTCAGGCTTGGCAGCGTTACGGTGCTCTCAAGGAAGCCGCTGTCGACGGTGATCGTCCAGTCGCCGGGTTGAGGAAGCGTCAGTGAAGAGCTGTATTCGCCGCGTGGACCGCCGACGCCGGCCGTACCTCTGACGACCAGTCCGGCTGTCGTCGTTGCGCGCACGGTCGGCTTCAGGTCCGTCAGCGGACTCACACCGTGCTGCCGAACCGTGAAGGCCAGCTTCAGTGGAGTGCCTGCGACTGCATAATCAGGAAAATCATGGAGTGTGATCGTCGCCCAGCCACCCGCGTATGCGGCGACAGCAGCGACAAGCAAAGCCAGTACCGGAACAACCAATCGAATCGGTTTTTTCATATGGCACCTCACTATTGCCAGAGTTGAGACACTATCTTCTTCCATTCATCGAGCATTAAGGAATCAAGCTTCGCAATCCCATCCCGCGTGACGCCCGGCGGCGGCGGAATCAGTTGAGCCATTCGGTCGTAAATCAAACCCCGCGACTGTGGATCCAGGCGCGGAAGCATGTGCCACAACGACAGCACATCGCGAATGCGCGACTCGCGAAGCACGACCTCTAACTCCCGCGCGCGCTCCGGACCTTCCGCAAGAGTTTCCAGCCTGCCCACCGCGGCCTGAAACTCCGACGACGCGTCCTCATAAAACGGAATGCCAGGCCCTGCGCCCGCCCGAGTGCGACAAAATGCTCCTGCCGGCACGATGGTTTCACGACCATCGCGCTCGAGAGCAACCAGCCCCAGTGTGACGTGCAACAGACTGCTGCCGTCATCTTCGACATCGAGTGTGTAGCGGCAGCCCAAATCGACAGCGGTCGCCGCCGGGGTTTCCACGATGAACAATCGGGGCGGCGCCCACGTGTTCGCTTCAACGCGGCCGCGATCGAGCGCGATGCGGTGCTCGTTCGCATGAGTCACCAGAAGCCGAATCGTCGTGTTGGGATTGACCGCGAGTTCGCCGATATTCGCGATCTTGATTGCAGCCTGCGACGACGCGTCCGTTTGCAGCACTTCACCGGGCCGCAACCGGTCCGTACCCGGCAAACCGGTAACTTCCCAGGACGGCCCGGGATTTCGCAGGACAACAATGACGATCAGAGCGGCGGCGACGAGCGCGCCGGCAAACACAGTCTGTGGAATCCAGCGGCGACGCGCCGGCCGGCGAGGCGTCCGTTGAAGTTCCGTCCACATCGAATCGGGAGCGGTGGTCACCGACAACGTCGCGGCGAGACGCGCGCCAAACCGGACCTCATCGTCCGCAATCCGGCATTTCGCGCACGTTTTCAAATGCGCTTCAACGCCTTGCCTCTCGGCGACAGACAACTCGCCGTGATGGTACGCCGACAGATTCGAGATGACGTGTTTTTCAAACATCCTGTTCTCCCGTCGCAAACGTATTCCGAAGATGCGACAGCTTTCGAGCCAGGATCTGGTGCGCCCGGTTCAGACGCGACGCCACCGTACCTTTGCTGCAACCGAGCACAACGGCCATCTCGTCATAGGAGAGATCCTCGAAGTACTTCAACAAAATGGCCATCCGCAGTTTGGGTTTCATTTCCGCGATCACTTTCCGTACCGAGCTTTCGAGTTCCTTCTGAATGAACTTGTCCTCGATGGAGCGCCGCTTGTCCGGCAAAGGGATTTCCGGCGAACTGCCGAAGAAGAGGAACCGCCGGAGCGATCGTCGCCGATCGAGACACGCATTCGTCACAAGCCGATAGAGCCAGGTCGAGAATTCCGCGCGATGCTGGAACTGCGTGATTGTGGTCATCAGCTTGAGAAAAACATCCTGAGTGATGTCTTTGGCCACCGCTTCATTTCCATCAAAGAAACACAGCGCGATCGAATAAACGCGATCCTTGTACGCTTCGAAGACAAGACGGAAAGCGTCCGAGTCGCCGCGCTGGCACGCTTCGATGATCCCGTCGTCGATAGTCTGCTTGGTCATGAAAACGTGCGACCCGGGGCCTTACCTTCCAAATTCACCCGTTAGACGCCTGAGGCCAACGGCTTCTTCCATATTTTTGTACTGGTCCCCCACGGGTCCCCCACGGGTCCCCCACGGGTCCCCCACGGGAACAAATGATTCGGTACCGGTGTCTATGCGAAGGCTATCACTATGATCAAACCGACTTTAGTCTCTGCCGTGCTGGCGACCGTCATGGTCGTTACCCTCCTGAACGCCCAAACGAAGCGGCCGGAATTCGACGTCGCTACGGTAAAGGCGGTCGCGTTGATACCCGGCCAGCCGATCAATATCAATCTCGGCACGGTTCGGAACGGGAGGGTCACTCTTGGCAACGTCACTTTGAACGACTGCCTGAAGTTTGCGTATGGAATCGTTTCCGATGCGCAAATCATCGGCCCCGAATGGATCAGGGGCGACATCCGATTTGACATCGTGGCCCAGGCGCCGCCCGATACTCCGCAGGACCAACTCCAGCTGATGACGCAAGCGCTGCTTGCGGATCGTTTGAAAGCGGTTGTGCATCGAGAAAAGAAGGAGCTTCCCTTTCTCGCGCTCCTTGTCGGAAAGAACGGACCAAGACTCGGCGCCGCGAAGGAGCCCGGAGACATCGCCCCTCCAAGACTCGGCGCGGGGCGCATCCAGCATGATCGGATGCCGATGCAGGTGCTTGTCATGCTGCTTTCGCGATTCGAGCGGCAGACGGTGGTGGACCAGACGAACCTTCAAGGATCGTTCGCGATCAATCTTCAATGGATTCCCGATAATCTTCGCGGCCGAACGGCTCCTGACGGCGGACCGCTCGTCGTGAACGGCGAGACGATCGACCCGAATGGTCCATCCTTGTACACGGCGATTCAGGAACAACTCGGACTGCGATTGGAATCGCGTCGCGGACCGGTGGACGTAGTCGTGGTAGACAGCGCCGAGAGAGTCCCGGTCGAAAACTGAACAAATCCGATTTTTTCATTTCCCATCTCAACCCGCTTGGGCAACCATGGCGGCCTGAAATTCCCCAACTGAGGAGGCCGCATGCTCGAAGCCATCGATATTCTGCTTGGCGTCGCGGTCGTCATGCTGGTGTTCAGCGCCATGGTGACGATCATCACGCAGTTTGTGATCAATACCTGGAACATGAAAGGCCGGCATCTTCGCACCGGCCTTGCCGATCTGCTCGAACAGATCTCGCCGGGAATCGCGCGAGAGGCCGCAGACGACATCTCGAGAATGGTGCTGATGCACCCGCTGGTCCGCGTGGGAAAGAGCAAGCTGGGCTCAGTTGTGCACCGCGATGAATTCACTGCGCTGCTTCTGGATCTCGCGCAGGGAGCGGGCACGGAAAAGATGGCGCCTCTCAGCCGCGAAGCTCTGATCCGCGCGCTCCAGAATAACGGCATCGAAAACCCCGGTGAAGTCCTCGCGAGGGTGCGCAATGTGGCGCTCCAGATCGAGCAGGCCAACCCTGACCTTTCGAATGCCGTCCGGCAGAATATGGCGCTGCTCCGCGAAGCCAACAGCGCATTTCTGGCCAAACTCAATGGATGGTTCGATCGGACGATCGACCGCGTGACCGACCGTTTTACGCTCAACGCACGTTACGTCACATTCTTTTCCGCAGTCGTGGTCGCGTTCGCACTACAACTGGACACGATGGCGCTGGTCAATCAACTCTCCAGAGATCCGGGGCTTCGCGAGGCGCTGGTAGCTGTTGCAAACAACGCCGCACAGTCTCCCCCTCCTGCTGCTGCTGCGCCTCCGCCGGCCGGCACTAATCCCCAGACCATAGCTCCTCCCGAACTGCCCCAGCAGACACGCGCAGCGCTGGCGGAGCTGAGAGAGTTGAATCTGATCAAGTTCCCGGAGAGCCTGGAAGCATGGAAGAAGAACTGGAGCAAAACAGAGGACGTCGGCATGCAGGTTTTTGGAATGATCTTGAGTTCGATCCTCCTGAGCCTCGGCGCGCCGTTCTGGTTCGGCATGCTGACCAACCTCCTCAAACTGCGTGGTGTATTGACCGGCAAAGAAGAAAAAGACCGGGCCGAGCGGCAGAACACCCAGACAACACAAACCACCGGTACGGCAACGGCCGCGGCCGGCGCCGGGAATCTCGGGTGAGAGGAGAACGGCCATGAGCACGGTAACAACTGACGGACTGACGCGAATCGTTGTCGAAGTCGAACTCATCGGAAATACGAACGTCCGGAAAGAGCCATCACGGACATCGACTATCCTGCGCGTTCTCCGGGCCAATGAAGCTGTGACTATGGCGGGCTTCACGATGTTCGGCGAAAAGATCCAGGGTAATTCTGCGTGGTATCTCACGCAGGATGGATGCTTTGTCTGGGCCGGCGCGACAACGCGGCCGAATCCGGAGATTGCGGAACCCGCTCTTCGCCTCGACGAAGCAACGGCGGCCCCTGCGCCATCGGGCCCAGTGCCGTCCGGCATTACCCGGATCGACGGTCTCCTGAGTGGCGGCTCGCCGGCGCTCACGACCACGAATCAGGATGTCCAGGGAGTGGGTGCTGTGCAGGATCTTTTGTCGGGCCAGGGTTTCCGCGGCCTGCCGGGATTGCTGTCTCCGGTGTACGGAAAGTTCGGACCGAAAACCGTCGAGTGCGTCCGGCAGTTTCAGAGGAATCGAACGATTCCGGAAACCGGCTCCGTCGACAAAACCACACTCGAGCAGCTTGTCGGCACACCCGCAACAGATCCTCGTCTGTCGCAGGTCTACACGACGCTTGTTCTCGGCTTTCCATATAAAGGTATGCAGCGCGTGCTCGGACTGACCGCGATCATGGAAGGTCTCGGCAAATTCGGCAGCCTCAACCTGAATGCCGACAAGGCAGGCCTGTCGTTCGGAATCATTCAATGGGCGCAACGGCCAAAGCGGCTCATCGACATTCTGGAGGCGTTCTCAAAAGCCGACGCGTCGAAGTACGTATCGATTTTTGGAAGCGGAAGCGAAGCGACCGCCGCCGCGCTTCTCGCGCACGTCCGGAAGCTCAACGGCGGCGTAGACCCGAAAACCGGCCTCACCACGGACATGGCGTTCGATTTGACTTCGCCGCAATGGGTGGCGCGGTTTCAGGCCGCGGCGATCGATCGACAGTACCAGCAGATTCAAATCAAGGTGGCGCTCGCTGCTTTCCAACGCTCGATGGAGGAGATGCGCAAATACGCATCGGACTTGAAAACAGAACGCACTGTCGCATTCCTGCTCGACGTTGCAAATCAATGCGGCGATGGCGGGCTGCGTCAGATGTATCAAAGCGCCGCGAACACCGGCGCGACCGGAATGGACCTGCTCGAAGTGATTGCGGACGAAACAATCGAACGCGTCGCGCCGAATCTTCAGGCCGGCGTGCGGATGCGCAGGGATAATTTCCTCACAACTCCGTTTCTCGCCGACGAGCCGTTCATGGTTTGAGTCAGTCTATAAGCTAGAGAGGCTCCCTCCATTTAATAGGGCGTTAACGTCCTATTTTTGCCTCTTCTGGAGGACTGTTATGCCAAAAGGACTGATTAGAACCATATTTTTCATCGCGGTCATAGGAGTGCTCACTATACCCATCCTTGCCGATCGCACTGTTTTGAGGCCGGCATGGAATCTTTTTACAACCCAACAGGACATTGAAATGGGGCGCGCGCTCGCAGACGACGCGGAGCGCAGCTTGCCTCTGGTGGAACAAAGTAATTCCAACACATACATCGATGCTCTTGGCCGTCAACTGTTAGCTCGTGCGCCGGGAGCGAGATATCCGTATCAGTTCAAGATCGTCAGTGACGACACCATCAACGCGTGGGCGCTGCCCGGCGGTTTCATTTATGTGACGAGCGGTCTGATCCAGGCCGCCCAGAATGAACAGCAACTGGCCGGCGCTCTGGCTCATCAGATCGCGCACGTCGTGCTTCGTCATCCGACGGCGCAGGTTTCGACGGCATATGCAGAACAGGTGCCGAATGCAAATGCGAATACGACGCGCGCACGAGTATCCGTAAGCGACGCCATGAACCGCCTGAACATCAGTTTTGAACCGAATGCGGTCCCGTTGAAATTCACGCGGGAGCAGGAGCGCCAGGCTTTTGTGATGGCGACGCAGATCATGTACGACGCGAATTTTGATCCGCAAACCATGAATCAGTTCTTCCAGCGGGTCTCCAGCGATCGTTCGAACCGCACATCCGATTTCTTCACCGCTCACCCGGACCTCAATAATCGAGCGGCCACAGTGCGAACCGAAACTCGCAACATCGGTCCGCTGCCCCGGAACCTGCGAGGAGATTCGCCGGACTTCCATTCCGTGAAGGATCGACTGGCCTCGTTAGACACGAACAGCTGGCCGTTGAGTTCCGATCGAAACCGGTCGACTGCAAACAGGCCGGGCGTGCCGTCCACTCGAACGATCCTGTTTTCTGGCCGCGATATGGAATTCCGATATCCCGAGAACTGGCGAGTGTCCGATCTCGGCGACTCCATAACGGTCGCGCCGGATGCAGGCTACGTATCGAGTTCACTGGCGTACGGCATGACGATCGCAATGTATGAACCGCAAAACAGGGGATTCTTCGGACGAAATTCGTTCTCCACCCCCCAGGGCAGCCGCACAAACACGTCAACACTGTCGAACGCGACGAATGAGCTGATCGATCACCTGCAGCAATCGAATCCGAACCTGCGTGTGGTCCGGAATGTGGGGCAGAGAACCGTAGATGGAACTCAGGCGATGGTTGTGGAATTGACGAATGATTCGCCGCTCGGCGGAATCGAGACGGATTGGCTCGTTACTGTGCTTCGCCCGAACGGAATGCTCCGGTATTTCGTGGGTGTTGCGCCGCAGGGCGAGTTCAGCCGGTATCAATCCGCGTTCAACAACATCGTGACAAGCGTTCAGTTCCTGGATTAAGGAACGGGAATTCGGGGACAGTGAGCAATTACATTCGGGGTCGGACGCTTGTCTTATCAGCTCGATGCGTCTGACCCCGAATGTAATTGCTCACTGTCCCCGAATTAACTGTCCCTCCTTTTACTTCCCGCCTAAGTTCACGGCTTCTGTGCGGCCATAGTAGATTCCATTGAACAGAAACTTGAACGT
>Ga0137433_1000828_pt1 | contig 14716 bp, 35 predicted proteins | sample EasRivERMZT840_2_FD_102335 | JGI IMG/M metagenome (GOLD analysis project Ga0137433, IMG submission 102335) | Soil microbial communities from meander-bound floodplain in the East River, Colorado, USA - East River MetaG ERMZT840_2 | ecosystem: Environmental > Terrestrial > Soil > Floodplain ...
GCTGGTCCGGCATATTCCGGGGGTTGGCCTTAGGGTCGGTTTGGCTCCGAACAACCACGCCAAGTATTCCAGCCACCGCAACCCGGGTCCGATTGACCCAAATATCCGGCTGGCCCCTATCCAGCAATACTCGCCGCTCGTCGCGGGTTAGTTGGATGCCATCCCAATAGTCAATATCCGTCAAACTCTCCAGCCGGGACCTTTCAGTAACCGTCCGAAAATCGTCGAGCATCCGCCGATATTGATCGAGGCTTTTCCCGGTCCCCGGGGCTTGTTCATTGGGCGTGGTCTGCGACTGTATCATCACATAACCTTCCAATTGGCCACCGCAGGGGTGCCCCGGCGTGAATAGCGATCGACAGGGACCCGCTTAGTGATTTTTTTAATTTCCTTCGGAAGGTGCGCGTTCACCGCAAATTCGCCATAGGCGTCCGCAGCGTGCGAATGCTCATCATGGCGTATTCCAGTGTATATCCGCATCTCCTTATTCCATTTCCGAGAGTATTGCTTGAGATGGTCAATACCCACCTCACACTTCTCCCTGTCGAAGAAAGTGATTGGAAGCAATTTCCGAGAAGCATTGATCCGGTCATCGGGGTCCCTCGGAATACCCACGCGGATCGGCTTAAGTCCCAAAAGGTGCGCTGACTGCTTCCGGGACCGTCCAGCAGCCCACTCACGAACCTTAATGTCGTGCGGAAAGTAGTGAATACCCCATTTCCACGCCCTCCTGGGAAGGAAAGCTTCTTCGTAAACTTCGTCGAGGCCCGCGCCGGATGCCTCGTAGAAACCGATGGCATTCAAGCGGTTCGTAGCGACCCTCTGGAGAAACCATACGGAGGTATAATCATCCACCCCGATGTCCCAGGCCGTGTCAACCTTAAACAGGCTGCTATAGGGAACCGTGGTAAGACGCCCCGAGGTAAGGGCATCTTTCATTTGTTTTCCGAAGAACGCCCCCGGGATCGGAGCGTCGAAATCAACGAGGTACTCGGTGTTAAAGAGAGCCATTCCCTCTTCTTCCGAGCCTGTTTCATTGATATACTCGTCCAGTTCTGTCAACAAGTCTTCGGACGTGAACACCCCGGTTAAAGGAATGAAACCTGTGATCATGCGGTTATCCGCTGCGTAAAGCGGGGTTCCAGCGGGTATCCGCTGCGTGAACCACGTGGCATCTTCCTGACGGGCCTCAAAGGCTCGTGTCGCATGATTGCGACCACGCGGGGTCCAGATGAAAATTGCCTTACCCTTATTTTCGCGGAGGATGGGTCGGATGTATTGCCAAGCATCAGGCTTTGCAAGAGCCCATTCGGAGAAAGTAACATGAATGGGGGGCGACCCGACAAGAGAGTTAAAGTTATCTGACCCGACCACCTGCCACGTGCTGCCACATTTAAGGGCGATGAACATCTCTTGTTCGCGGGTGGTCTTCCGAAGATTGACAGGAAAGGCTTCATCGATGCGCCTTTTACCCGTGCGCGGGTTGATGGCATCCCAGATCGCCTTGCGGGCTTGAGCCGCTTCCGGTAGCATGTGCCAATAAGTACCAACTCGCTGATGGGCGGCAACAGCGGACGAATGAAGGGCGATCTCATCTTTTCCCCAGCGGCGATGGGCACAAATATCGCAACGGTCCCCGCCGCGTTCTAGATATGACCAAGCAGGCATCTGATCTGCCCGGGGGGTCCAGTTCCCGGCAGGTAAGACAGCCTGGACTTTGGCCTGCGAGTACATTAGCCAGTATGTCCCTTCGCCCAATCCTCGATGGCCTTCAGTTCGGCGTCGTAATCCGCCACGTCCTTCTCGGCCCGCGCGAGTGCGTCCTTGAGCTTCCGAACGTCTTCCTTCCGCTTGTCGCGGTTCACCATCAGCCCCAGGCCGCGCTGGCGTTCGGCCCCGAGTTTCTGCGCCGGGGTCAACACGGGTAGCGTTTTTTTCATTAGCCGCCTCTTTCTTCAATAACGAGTGACCCGACGATTGTGACGGCATCGGCGGGGGCCGAAACCCGCAGCACGACGCGTTCGGAGGGGGAAAGCACGATGCGCTCTTCCGGCGTCGGGCGGTAGTCCATCCCGATCTGCCCGTTGAGAGCTTCCGCATGTTTCGTGAGGGGCGTGCCAGTCGAAGCGATGGTCGTGTTCATCGTCTCCGCAGCGCCGCCCGCAGCCGGAAAACCTGTCTGGAGCGCCCGGGGAGTTGCCGCCGACCCACCAGAACCGCTGGTTGCGTGCCCCGTGATCAAGCGGGCCATTAGGCCCTCTGCCGCCGCATCCCCGTAGTCGGAAGTCTGTCCGAGCATCACGCGGTGGATGATCGCAATGGCATCGGCGGGGGCCGTGTACTCGAAGGCGTCAAACTCCGCCGCTGGCGAAGCCACCGCGTCGATTGAGATTTCGTACGTCAATCCCTGGGTCATTTTTTACCTCACAAGGTGACTAGCAAAGTTACGGGCGTTAGGGCCTCGCTGTATGGTTTGCGCGACGAAAGGCCCGCGAGGAAATGCCGCAGAAGGAGGCGTAAACGCACCATTATAACGATACGCCCCTTTAGTGAAGCGAACTTCATCAATCCAGCCGTTAGTAGGCATGTCATCCGTACTGTCCGCAACACCTATCCGCAGGGTGGATGTTGAGTTAAAAGTTGTTCCGACCATCGTGCTGGAAATAACCGCAACCCCGTCAATATATGCCGTAAGCGTCGTGCCAACCCTTTCAACGGCCCAATGATACCAAACGCCAGTGGTCGGGGTCCAAGCCCCGCTTCTGGTCGTGGTGGCCGCTCCATCGGTGGAAAATACCCACTCCAAGGTGTTAGTAGTCTGCCAGCGCAGCCACCACGCGCGCTGACTTCCGGTGTTGGTGTATTGCGAAATGAAGCTTTCATTTGACGCAACGGAATTAAACCTGATCCACCCTTCGATAGTGAAATCGCCATCCAATGTCCAATCGGCGTCATCCGGCCACGTCGCGTAATCTCCCGTACCGTCTAGCAACAGAGAAGCCGAGCCAAATTTCTGCTGAGCGGTATCAAGCTGAGCGTTGCCAATGAAGGTGGACGCCCCATTAGCCGCTGGGCTTTCGTCCGTGACTGTCGTAGCTCCGTCCGCCCCGTCAAAGGCGGTCAGGAGAACTACATTAGCCCAAAGAGGATCGCCCGGCATTACCTTCTAAGCCCCCGGCGCATCAGTACCCTCCGCCGATCATCCGGTTGAGAGTGACATTCTTCGGGGTGGTTCCCGCTGGCCCTTGTCTGCGCTGCCTAATAGCCCTCAGCAGCACCATCATCGGTGGCACTTGGGCAGTTTGAGACGGAACGATTGGGGGTGTGCCCTGATACCCGGGCTGGTCGTAGATTGGGGTTTGCTGGGGCGTTTGCGGCATGAAGCCCTGTTGGGGTTGCCCCGTCACCGCGTTCTGCATCCCGGTGAACAATTTGTTCAGCATCACCGGACCCCCTTCTTGGCAATCTTGACGTTCCGCAGGGCTTCCAGCATCTTGTTCCGGTTTCCGCCTGAAATGGCGTCCACCACGCTTCGCGAGGCCCTCGTCACCGGGTCCAACACAGGGGAGTGCGGGAGCCGTTTCTTTGGCACGCTCTCGCGCGTGAGGATTTTATTCACCCGGACCCTCATACCTTGGTAGTGACTTTTTAAATTTTCGGTAATTCTTCAGTGACTCCCGGGAAGCAGCACGTTGCTTAACAGGGTTTGGCTCATAGTTGGGCTCAAAACTGAACCCGCCAAACTTCCCCTGGTCCTTACCAGAATATACCCGAAGCACGCGTGCGCCCTTTGGAACAGGCTGAACGAGCCCCTCGCGCCTTCCCATATCAATTGACCGAGCGACGGGGGAGTTTTTTAAAAGCTTATTTACCTCGGTCATTTGTCCCCCGTTGGCTCTGCAAATGTGCGGATAGTCACTTCAATCTCGCCATTCTTCCCCTGCCCAGCAACGCCAGTAGTGAACCCTCGGTCCTTACCCAGGGTCTGGAGAATGAATCGTGAGGCGGTCTGGTCGCCTTTATCAACATCGGCGTACACGTTCTCTTCCGCCTTATCCACGACAGACTGCCGGAAGTCGTTGAGGAGCAACATTAGGCCGGGACAACCTTCGATCCGCTTCGCGAGACCCGAGCGATTAACTTCTAGAGCCCTGGCGGCAGCGGCGATGTTTCCCCGGGCATCGCACAGCGCGTGGTAGATAGTTCCAAGGGAGAGGTTCGAAACACGGTTCTCATAAAGCAAAAGCTCAGGAACGGTGTTCATCGGAGGTTGGTCGGCCAATGTTTGCCCCGGGCCGCGTGTATGGCGAAGAAAAGAGCATGGTGGGGGGTAGCGCGTCAAGGAAGGTACGATCATATGGAAGAGAATATAGAACAAAACGGGAGGCGGGTCGCGCGGGCATGACCATATGGAGCAGACCACGGGAAGCGGTACGCGGGAGGGTACGCCTAGCGGTATGGGTCCCCCCTCGGGGGTGGGCCGGGCAATCCGGGGATGGGGATTGACGGGTCCTTCTTTCGAACACTGTTCGCCCTCTTTGCAAGGCGCGTGCCATGTTGCACCGCACCATGTTCCGTATGCGGACGATGCTGCATTGCACCGGAACACAACGAAGCCCAGCGAAGCCAGTTTCGCGCCCGCGCTATATCGACCCGCGCGACGACGCCGCCAGCGGACGGCCCTCGGAACGCCACGGAACGCGATACTGACTGGTAACACCCAGCGCGCTGTGTTCGCCGGAATACCGCGCCGCGTCCGCCCGACTCCCACAATTCCCGGTTGCCGCAACCCGCGCCACGCAACCATTCACGAACCCGTGAATTGCGCAACACGCGTCGATGTGTTCCACTATTCTTGCGGCGGTGGACGCCGTGGACCAAATAAGGGAGTGCCTGCCATGACGAAGATCGAGAAGCTCATGCTGAGTGCGAACATCGCGGACAAGGCGCAGCAGGAAATCGCGTTCTGCCGTGGCCAGCTGGCTCGCGCCTATAACCGCCCGCGCACCGGGGTTCTCGTCCCGAAGTTCGCGACGGCCGAAGAGAACGACGCGTTCGACCGGGGTTGGATGGCGGCAGACCAGCGGTTCGAGCAGGGCTGAGACCGCGCCGGATCGGCCATCGGCGGTGCTGGTGGCCCTTCCCGTGCGATCCAGCACGATAAGGGAGACGGGTTATGACTACTCGCGTTGTTGGCGGGCTGCGCTTCGTGAAAGTGGGTTCGGTAGGGTTATGCTTCTGGTGGCCGCGTTCCGCGACCCTGGACTGGGAGTTCTTTCTGATGGGGACCGCACTCGGCGTTCCCGCAACCATCCTGACGCTTCCGCTGTTCGTGTAAGAACAGCTGGGCGTTCCCCGCGCCCCGGGAGGCCGAATAGGCAGCCCGGGGCAACGCTTATATGCGCGGCGTGCAGGCGTGCGATTGTGCAGCGGTGCGCGCGTGCCTCATGTGCCTCATGTGGCACGCCTGTGCGCCATGTGTGGGCGTACGGTACATACACGCGCCCCGTAATGATCGAATGCCCCGGCGCGTTTTCCTCTCTCTCTCTCTCCATGTGGTAGGGGGGGAGGGACGTGCCACATGAGGCACACCTCGCGCGCCGCGCTACACCGGCCTCCACACACCGACCACATACGCACATCTCTAGCGTGCAGGCCCGTCTATGTGCCTCATGTGCCTCATGTGCCTCACCTGTGCGCACTATGCTCCATGTGTGCACATTACACACAGGTGTTACTAATCAGTCACTATCATACAGCCGCCGCGTGTGGCTCCATATACCCTCTACAACCACCGGTACCCACAGCCTGCACACGCACACGCGCACATGAGGCACACCTGTGTCACATCCAACACATCCCACACATCCCGCACACCCCCAACCCTTAGTGTGCGCTGTGTGCACCCTTTATTCGTCCTCAGGCGCTTGATACGCCAGTTTCGCTGTGCTACTTGTGCGCGTGTGCGCTGTGTGCTTTACTAGTCTGTTGGCGCTGCTTAGTGCCGACGCGAACGAAGGGAGATATCGAGATGAAGACCGACAACTTCAAGCAATGGCTGGAGCACGTGAACTTTCACCTGGAGACGCAGCACGGATTGAGCAGCGAAGACCTGCCGGATTGCTGTTACCGCGACTGGCACGACGAGGGCGTGACGCCGTTGCAAGCGGCCAAGCGCGCGATCCGCAACGCGAAGGAGAGCTAGATGCAACCGTACAACCAGGACGCCCACGCCAACCTGATCGCGCTGGGTTACGAGCACAAGCATTATGAGGCCGACTACGAAGACGTTGGGGACGCGGAGAGCGGACCAATGCTGTCGGGCCACCCGGGGTTTGATGAGTACTACTCCGACATCGACCTTATTATCATCGGCCACGATGGCCTATTTACCCACCACGATATGCGCGACCTGGAGGCCGAGAGGTTCATGGACGGGCCGAGCAGCCCGGTTGTTCGCTGACTTATCGGATCGGGCAGGCTAACCACCTGCCCTTTCCCGTGGGCCAGTCCACGAAAAGGGAGAACTAAGATGCGAGACTTTGACCCGGTTGATCAGGATCTATACCAGGGCGAGACGATGCCCGAGGATAAGTACAGCCCTCCCCAAACCCGGGGCGTGGGTTGCGTGGCCTTCACATTTGGTATGGTGGACCGTTGTTACGGTGGGCCAGAAGAAGGCGGATGGTGGTATGACCGTTTTGAGCCGCTGCGCTTCTGGTGGGTTCCGGCTCGCTCCGCCGACCGTTTCGAACGCCACGTGCGCGCGCACGTGGCGAAGCTCAACCGAGGCCGACGCGAGATTAGCAGCGTCCTGAGCGAGGGCCGTTACGCCCTCCGCCACGGCCACGAGACGGCCACGAGACGGCCACCCAACGCCCACACTACGAATAGGAGGCACTGATGAAAACTACATCCGACGTGATCGCTTGGGTTGGGGCCAACGTGCCTAAAAACCCTACTCAAACACCACGGGATCAAGCCCTTTGGTGGGCCGCGTACCGTTCAGCCGAGTCCATCCATAGTGGCTTCACGGTTAAGGACTTGGCTCTGATGCTGTTAGATGGCACCCCGCCAATCGAAACCGATGAGGACATTCAGTCGGTTATAAACGGGTTCTTCTACGACGAGGATGCCCCAGACGACGATGAGATAAAGCAGGTTGAAGCCGACTTACGCGATTTTTGGGGGCTCAAATGACCCGCGAACTGACGCCAGAAGAACTGGCCATCATTGGTAAGGTGGAGAAGCTGCTCCGCCTTGCGGGCAACAACCCGAATGAGCACGAGGCAGCCCTCGCCAGTGAAAAGGCCATGGCGCTGCTCGAAGCCTACAACCTGGACATGATGATCCTGGAGAAGAACACGGGTAAGACTGGCAAGCGGTCTGACACCAAGTTCTCAGGGGGGCTCTACCCGTGGAAACGCAACCTGTGGAACGCGGTGGCCGAACTCCACTTTTGTAAGTACTGGTTCATTCGCGGCCTGGGTCGCGGGCAACAGTACCAGCATCGAGTGTTGGGGCGGCAGGAGAACGTTGTCGCGATGCGCGTCATGGCTGAATATCTACAGCAGACCGTCGAGCGATTGGCGCGCGAATGGGCAGGGAGCCCACATAACTACTTCACCAAGAGCGCCATATCCTACCGCGATGGGCTGAGCAACCGCCTCGTGACCCGCCTTGCGAACCTCCGCCAAGAGAAGCTCGAAGCGGACGAGCGCAAGAAGCGTGAAGACGCCGCACGTGCGCGCCATCCAGGAGCAGCAGCGCCAAGCACCGCGTTGACGGTCGTTGACGTGATGCAAGCCGAGGAGGATGCCAACAACGACTTTCTTTACGGCGAGGGTTGGAGCGCCAAACGCCGAGCCGAGCGTGCCAAGGCCAACAAGGATTGGGACGAGCGGATGGCAGCGGCGGAGAAGTGGAGGGCTGAGCATCCGGAAGAGGCCAAGCGGCAGGAAGAGGAACGCGCGAGGCGTAATGCCGAGTGGCAGAAGGCAGAGGACCGTAAGGCTAAGCGGCGCAAGGGAGTAACCAGGACCAGCGGGCGCGACCGGTATAAGGGCGATGCCAACGCGTTCTGGGAGGGCCACAGGAAGGGCGACGATATCGGCCTAGACCAACAGGTGTCACACGACCCGTCGAGGAGGGTAACATGACTAACAATGAAGAACTGAACGAAATGGAGTCGGGGTTGATAGATAAGGCGCTCAAGGGGGACCTGGACGCCCGCTTACAGTTGGAGGTGGTGATACCCTTCTCTCACTGTCTCAAGGCTGCGGTGGACAAGATAGTGGAGGCCAAGGGCGATGAGGCCAAGACAGGGCGGGTACTCGATGCCTTAGCCAAGACCGTCGCGGCGCAGGTAACGCTCCTAATCGGTGTCCTCGCCGGAAAAGGCAACGCACTGCAAGGGACGATGTTAATAGGCAGGCTGCTCGAACGGATTGGGGAAATATCTGCCCGGTCCCTGATGCGAATGGCCCTGAATGAAGCAGCCCGCCAAGGTCGTGAGTTGGACAAGAAATAAATGACCCGTGCTGCGGCACCAGCTGTATTCGTTACGGTGGACCACGAAGGCCAATTATATCGCGTCGCATTCTTCAACAGTACGGCCATCTCAATAGCCAAGTATAATGGTAAAGGCGTATTCTTACATGTGGACTGGAATAATGACATCGTAACCAAGGCCCGCAATGTGGGCCAAGTAGGAGGAAGCAAATAATGAGAGACGCTATCTTTATTTGGACCACAATCGGTGTGGTTTGGGTCGTGGGCTGCTGCCTATTCGGCCTATGGAAGATCAGACGATACCGTGAGACTATGCGCAGGCTACGCCATCGTTGAACGGGTTAACTTGTGCGCGCGTGAACCGCGTGCTTTACTAATTTCGGCAATCAAGCCAAAGGGAGACTACGATGAACAAGGCAAGGCGTAAAGAGTTGGAGAAGGCGCTCAAGATGCTTGAGGATGCCAAGGAGATAATCGGTTTCGTACAAGAGGAAGAGCAGGAGGCATTTGATAATATGAACGAAGGCCTTCAGCAGACCGAAACTGGCCAAACTATAGAGCAGAAGGCCAGCGAACTAGAAGAGGCGGCATCCAGCCTAGAGGATATAGTTGAAAGCCTCGAAGAGGTGATTGGTGCGGTTGAAGAAGCGGCATCGTGAGCCGAGGGCACTTAATTTTTAAGGGAGAACTGAACAATGGTACACCACGCATCAGTAAAGAAGGCAGCCGATAAGGGCATCATCCTTGAGGATGCGCCCGAGGGCAGCGACTACCGGTTCCGCGCGTTCTGGCCGGAACGGGCAATGGAACTATGGGGCAGTAACGCCGCCGATCTGGTTAACTGCGCCACCACCGCCAAGATGCACGCACTTGAAAATAACCTCAAGTTTGAGCAGGACGGCGATCAGATCGAGATCACATTCAACGGCCATGAACTGTGGGCCTTCGAAGCAGATGGCGACCCTAAATCGTTTCAGAACGAGTGTATCCAGGCCCTGGAGGCGCTCACCGACGAGATGCGGGAGAACGCGGCGGAGGCTTCCGATGAGGAAGAGGAGGAGCGTTCGGGTAGCGTCGTGCCTGAGAAATACAAGCAGGCGTACAAGGCCAACGGGACGCCTGGAAACTGCGGGGACTGGCTCGCGCTGACCCTCAAGGAGTACACCACGACCGAGCACGGCCAAGTCAACCCGGAAGCGGTGGACGCGATAGCCGGGGCCAACGGGGTCAACACCTCTAAATACGACCGCACCAATAATGGCTGGCAGGGGCGGTTGCGTATGACGGTTCGCAACTCTCTCGTCAAGAAGATCATAGAGAAGGAAGTGCTGGTGGTCCCCGCCCCATTCGCCTCCGACGACACCGAAATCAAAGCGCCTAAGTCCTGGTTGGCCGCGATGGCTGCCAAGCGCAAGGCGAATGATGCGGTGCTCGCCCCCAACCGTAAGAAGAAGGTGGCGTGAATATGGTAATCAGGCGATGGACTACGCCAATGGGCGAGGCAACATATAGCATCCACCTGTTTTGCGTGGTGCTGGACTACCCGAATGAAGCCGGGTTGGTCATCGTGTGGGGTTTAGCGAGAATAGATCGCTGGCGTTGGTTGTGGAACGAAGTGGTTTAGACCCTTCTGGTTAGGGCACTCGTCCACCGGGTGCCCCTTCCAGTGTGGTAGCAAAGGAGAGCGAAAAATGAGCGCCATGTTGTGTGCGATATGTGAGTCGCTAGTTGACTGTGACGACGACCCGGACTCGCTTTACGTGCTTAGGTATCCCGACCGGTGCGTCTGCCGGTTTTGTCGCGACGAGGAAGACCTGAGAACGGAGTTTGACTGAACACGATGTGCTACTTGTGCGTACGTGCGCCATGTGCTGTAGTACGGTAGAGAGCGAGGGACGAATGGGCGAGGCACCGGTTTCCTTACAGGACTACTACAACCTGCTCCTGTGGCACGACTGGTTCTACGTATACAGCGACGATGGGCGCGTGTACCGGGAAGGCGAGGCCGAAAAGGCCCGCATAGAGGCCCTGGCCAAGCAATCCCCCGAACATAAAGCCTTGTTTGACGGGTTTCACAAGTATCACTTCAGTGGCAAGCCGTGGAACACGGAACAGTCACCGAAGCCAGAGAGGCCACAATGACCAAACGTAAAGAGAAGACCGAGGCTACCCCGCCTGTCGCTGTTGACGCGTCCCTTCACCCGGATGACGTGAAGCGCCACACGCAGTCAGTGGCGGCAGCGTTGTGCGGAATACACCGCTGCACCCTCCTTCGTATGGAGCAGCGGCGCGAATTATCGCCGCCCACGTGGGTGAGGCTACCGACCCCGCACCGGGTGTACTCAGACCGCGACATCAAGCACATCAAGCAGGTGCTCAAGGACCGGGCTGAAAAGGTGGGGCGGAATTTCATGGATGAAAAGCTGGAGGCCGCGAACCGCGAGGCGCTGGGACAAGATGGTCAAACATAAACCCCGGGCCATAACGGTCCAAGCTTTCGTGCCCCACGGGGCCTCAGACGAGGATGTGGCACAGTTCGTGGCCGATGCCCTGGGGAGTTGGGGCGGGGGATTACACCCCAACGACGCACTATTCTCAAGCCTTGGGGTAACCCAGGTGCGAATAGGCAGTAAAGTGTGGACCGCACCGCAGGATGAACAGGCATGAGACGTGTTCTTTTTATGGACGACCGCGAAATCAAAGGGCTGTTGATGCAGGCCCTGGGGGATTACGTGGCGTCGTACGACGCGGCCCGGGCTAAGGCAGCTATTACTATGTACACTGAGGAACGTTATGGGCAGGAGAAGGTGATGGGCAAATGCGTGCAGCGCATCGCCTATATCCAAAAGGCGATCCAAGAGTTTCATCAAAAAGTCCTGGTAAGGGACGTACTCAAACAATGTCTGGAGGATTGCAACGCTGCTTACGAGGATGCCCGGGTTAAGGCGGAAGAAGCTTTCATCCGGGACCGGTCGTACTACGAAAAAATTAAGGGCCACTGTGTGGGGCGTAGAATAAAGATCGTCGCGGCACTAGCGGAGCTAACATGATGACCGACCCCCATGCCGTGCAGGCGAATTCACAACGCTCAAAGGCACGTTCAGAACGCTGCTGTTTATCTGGCGCAATCCCAGGCCACTGGGTCAAAGCCCCTTCCCCGCCCCACGAGGAGTGGAACACCATGAGCGACAAGCACGAACTGAGCACCCTCTACAACGACGGCGGAAAGGGGATCGTTGGACGCTGCAACGGAAAATGGGGGAGATGGGGAATGGGAAATTATAGGGCCTACGGTGCTTTAGGAAATCGCGCAGCACTATGCTGCCAAGATGGAAACGACAGATGAGCATTGAATTGACAGACACGCAGCGCGGCCTTGCTAGGCACGCTCTCGGGTTGGATGGCAGCCGGCGCGTCTCGTACCGCAATCATTTCGTCGCTGGGATCGGTCACGATGACTACGCACATTGGGCCGCGATGGTTGAGATTGGCGCAGCTACACGGCGCAAGGGCAACGCGCTCACTGGCGGCGACGATGTTTTCTATCTGACATGGGCGGGGGCGAACGCGGCCAAGAGAAAGAATGAACGTCTCGACATCGAAGATTTTCCCGACCTTCGCAAGTCGGAGAGACGGTAATGGCGGAGAACAGCATGACCGACACCCATACCGCCCCCGCCATAGAGGGAGGAGAGTTGGTGAAGCGTGCTCGCAATCTTGCAATGAGGCGTGGCTTTCCTGACGCTGAATTGTTGAACCAACTCGCCGCCTTCATCGAACAGTCCTCCACCCTCCTCGCAGACGCGGAGAGGCGTGCACGGAAGGATGCGATTGAAGAGGCGGCGAAGATTGCAGCTCACAAATCGCAATCCGCACAGATTGCAGCCGACGAATGGGCCAGCGTCGCTGATGGCCAGGATATGCAATTCGTCAGGATCAAGAACGCAGAAGCGCATATGGCGCGAGAAATTTGGAGTGCAATCCGCGCTCTAGACGCCGTAGGAACAAATCGTGCGGACCTCAAGGGCGGGGAGTGAAATGAGCGCACATTTAATCGACGGCGAGTTTCAATCGGACAAATACCCGACGTGCCCGCGCGGCAAAGTTCCGTTGAGCGTGAAGGACGTGACCGCTCAAGACCTGTTGTGGGAATACGCGCAGCGCAGGCGTGTGGTTGATGCCGAGTTCTCCGACGATCTGGAGACTGCGTTACGCCAAGCCGGATACGTGCCGCCACCCCTTCCCCACCCCCGAGGAGCGGAACGCCATGAAACTCGGGATGCGTGGACGTAGCGAAATAGTCGAAGGGGTAAGGCTGCTCACCATTGCGGAGAGCGCGCATGTTCGCGGTGATCCAGACGTGACGAATTGGTATCTCCGCGCTATCGCGCACCTGCTCGTCGCACTGGTTGACGCGGCGGTTGAGCAGAGGAGCGGAACGCCATGACGGGAGACGCTAGGGTTGAGGAAATACGTCAGCGGGCTATTGGCCAGTATGAAAGCGGCGTGCTTGCGGTGGAAGACATCGCAACGCTATGCCACATCGCAGATGAACTCCGCGCCGCCCTAGAACTCGCAGAAGCGAAGGCTGCGGTTCTCGTGGGGGCGTTGGACAATTTACAGAAATCTGAGCAAGCCTGTCGTCGGCTACTGGAGGAACGTGGGTCGCGTACAACCGATGAAGCGTGGGCCGCTGTTCGACGTGCTGGCGATGCTGCCCGTGAAGCCCTCGCCGCAATCGACTCACCAACCAAGACGGAGGGCTAACCCATGACCAACATAACCCTGATGCCGGGGGCATACCGGCTGCATTTCGAGGTTGACGAGCGTACGGCTGGCTTCTATATGGACGTAGAAGTAAAGTTAGGCCGACCTAAGGCCCGAATAAGAGGGGTAGGTCCCAATTCTTTCCCGGGGACCGTGACTTGGTTTTCCAAGCGCCAAGTGTACTTAGACTCTATCATCGTCGGCGGGCACCCTCAATTTCACGGCACGGGACCCGCGATGGTGAGCAAGATAAGGGAAATAGAAAGGCTGCCCGCTGCTTGACGGTCCACACAGTCATATGCTAGACTGTGGTACATGCCGGGGGCAACCTAAGCAGCTAATTTATAATACCGGGGGAAAGCGTGGACCATCGTGCCACCTCGCTTAAATTTTTAACGTCTACGGGTCTGATACCAGTAAAGGTAATGCCGGGCCAGAAGGACCCCCACCCCGACGAATGGGACCCTAGAAGGATAGCCAATCGTGACCATTCTCTTACCATCGCAGAGCTTCAACGGAGCGATAAGTTCAACATAGGGGCGCTGTTCCATGGTAAGTGGGTGGACCTGGACGTGGACACCACAAACCCCTTCGTACACGCCGCGCTCGACGTGCTACTTCCCCCCACGCCCTATGTCTGGGGCCGTAAATCCAAACCGCGCTCGCATCGTGTCTATTGCCTCGTGGAGGCGTTCGACCGTGGCCCATGGTCCCATCTTCTCCAGTTCTTCAAGAAGCTGGTTAAGGGGGAGGTGGATGATCAGAGCTACTCTATTGAGGTACGCGGAGGCAAACCGGAAAATGGGCTATTCACGGTGCTGCCTGGGTCATATCGTAAGGACGTGGATGAACACGTCTTATGGGACCGTGAGATTGATCCAACAGTAAGCGGCCCGACCATCGAGGCCAAGGCGTTGATCAGGTTGATCCGCTTGGCGCTGGTCGCGGCCATGATCGCGCCCCATTGGGTGGAGGGGACGCGAAATGATATTAGCTTAGCCTTTGCTGGAGTGCTCTGGCGCATTCGCAAGGCGTCGATGGCCATCCTCGACGCTGACGACGATAGCGAGGTCCCGCCCGATATTTTCGTGGTGACGGAAGACGACGCTAAGGTGCTATTCCGATGCATTATGAAGATAGCGCACGACGACAAGAACGACGAGCGCTCGCGTCTTCTGAACCTCTCCAACACCTGGAAGAAACTTGATAAAGACGGCGGTAACGTCACCGGGGGGCGAGCCCTCGCGACGTTGATCGGGGACAGCGGCAGCAACATCGTCCGGAAGGTCTACAGGCTTCTTTCTGACGGCGACAACACCGAGGCCATCGAGGCGCTGGCCGAACAATACGTCATCTGGTACGGACAAGGCCTGCTGGTGGACCTGGAATTAGTCCACTCCCACGAGACGGCTTGGATGACCAAGCAACAGGCCCAGAA
>Ga0137433_1000829_pt1 | contig 14708 bp, 1 predicted proteins | sample EasRivERMZT840_2_FD_102335 | JGI IMG/M metagenome (GOLD analysis project Ga0137433, IMG submission 102335) | Soil microbial communities from meander-bound floodplain in the East River, Colorado, USA - East River MetaG ERMZT840_2 | ecosystem: Environmental > Terrestrial > Soil > Floodplain ...
ATCGATACCGGCCCGGACAAGCAGCAGATCACCGTAGTAACTCGTCACCCCTTCGAACATCCACAAAAGCCGTGTGTGCGCTTCGCCCGTGTAGTCGAACGGGCCGAGCACGGCAGGCCGGATTGATTGCCCAGGTTCAGCTTCAGCCCTCGACCATCTACGTCGGCATTGAGTTCGAGCCGGCGGAAAACAATCTGCCGCGAATCCGGCGCGTGGCTCCGAACTCGCCCGCCGAGCGTGCCAGACTTGATGCCGGCGACATTCTGATTGCGATGGACGACGAGCGATTGACGTTCGAGAACTTCCGCAGCCGCCTGCATTCTCATTCGATCGGCCAGACGATCAAGCTGACCGTGCTGCGAAATCAACGTCTGATCAACTTGAACATCGTGCCTGCGGAATTTCAGGAAGAACGTTGGCAACTGAACGAGGTCTTTCGTCCGACTCCCGAACAGCTTCTGTTGAAGGATGCGCTGCTCGGCGTGAAATAGAGGGATGGGCGCGAGGCCCATCCCTCATTCCCTTCTAATTCACCGTGAATGTGAAGTTGACGTTGCCGCCCGGCGTCACCAGGGTGAGCGTCTTCGCTCCGGGGGCTACTCCCGCAGCCACCACCACGTTGACGTCCAGCTTCGTCGATGTGGCGCCGGCTATCGTTGCCGTGATGCCCGTGGGCGCCGTGATGCCGGTAGCCGTAATCAGGTTGCGTCCGTTCACATCGATCGGTGTTGTCTGGCCCGCAGGGCCGTTTGCCGGCGTCTGGGTATCATTGTTGAACGCCGATGCGATGAACGGCTGGACTGTGACCGCGACCGATGAGCCGAGATCGATTCCGGTGGCGCTCGCCTGTGCGACGATTTGCGATGATCCGGCGCCGATCGTGTTGGCGGTACCATCCACGAAGGTTGCGTTGTTCGCAATGGTCAGCTGGCGCGGCGCGTTGAAATCGAACACCGTCGGCGTCGTGGACACGATGCTGAATGTGGTCGTACTGTTCAGCCGATTTCCGGTGCCGACGTCGGTTCCGGTCTGCTGAACTCTGAAGGTGAACGTCGGGCCGGTTGTCACATTTCCATTCGGCAGGTTGGTGATAACCCACCGGGAGAGGTTGACACGCGTTCCGACTTCCACCGGCAGGTAATTCACGCCCTGCCCGGCCGCAAGTGCGGCTGAGATCGTCACGCCTTTCGCCGGTCCGCCGTCACCCGAGTATCCGGAAGTGCCACTGCCGATGATCGTATTCATCTTTCCGTCGGCGATCGTCACCCTGCGGATGCGGAGGTTCCCTCTGTCCGCAATCACGATATTGCCTGCAGCATCCGTTGCGACGCCCACGGGGCTACTGAGTCTCGTGACGATAGCAAGATCTCCATCTCCACTGAATCCGGCCTGTCCGGAACCTGCGACGGTATCGATGGGACGAGTATTGGTGTACCCGATGATTTGCACGCGACGGATTCGGTGATTGTTCTGGTCGGCAATGTACAGGTAGTTGCCTTTCACGGAAATAAAATAGGGGTAATTCAACAGAGCCTGAGTCGCGTCGGCCTGATCGCCGTTGAAGCCGTTGGTTCCGGTACCCACAATGGACTCAATGCTTCCGGTCTGGGTTACGCGGTAAACACGATGGCTACCGTATGTCGAAATGTAGACGTCGTTTGTCGACGGATCTACGGCAACGCCGGTGGGCCCATCCAGGGTTGCTTTCTGCGCTTCAGTTCCATTCTGAGAGGCGCCTCCGGCGAGGGTCAAAATCTTCCCGGCGTTGGCTCCGGATGCCGGTACGTAACGGACCCGGTTGTTGTAGTAGTCGGCGATATACAAGGTGCCGTCCGGTCCCACCGCCACCTGATATGGGTAGTACATCTGTCCGGACGTTGCCGCGACATTGTCCGTGAATCCGCAGGAATTCAGAGTGCCCGCGACATTGCTGATGACGCCCGCCGAAGTGATCTTCAGAATTGTGCAATTGTCGTAGTTGCTTAGGTAAACGTTGCCTGATCCATCGCCCGTCACGCTGATCGGACGCAGGATCGTTGCCGTGGCCTGCTGGTTGGCGGCGATCACGGTGTTGCCGTTTTGGCCGGTGCCGGCAAACGTGGTCAGTACGCCGTTGTTCAACCGGCGCAGGCGATAGTTGTTGTAGTCGGCGAAGTAGACATTGTTCGCATCGGCAAAGACGCCGTAAGGTTGCGACATCTGCACTTCATTGAATGCGCTTGTGAGGCCGATCACGTCGAAGTAAGCGTGTGTCTGGTTCGCCGCGACATTAACCGTCACACCTGCTGCGGAAGGTTCGCCCGTGCAAGTCGAATTTTGCGGGTTTTGAGGATTGCATAACGCGAGTCTGACACGCGACGCGTCGCTGCTGGTGATGTTCACATTCAAGCCCCCTGCGGGAGCGGGCTGCGGCAGCCGGACGTAGGCTGCGCGCCGGATGCCGGTCGCTGTATACACCGGTGAGAACGAATCGTTGATCTCCATGGCCGGCACCGGAACCGGCAGGACCGTGATCGTACTGGATACGACAGACTGGAACGTCGTGCCTACATTTGGAACGGTGATCTGGCCTGTCCCGGGGTTGCCTGTCGGCGTTGCCGTGCCCGTGACGGACGTGCTCTGGTTTGGAATTGTGAGCGAAGTCAGAGTTAACGGCGCATTGGTTGTTGGCGTGAAAGTCGTATCCGCAGCCATGCGCTCGAAGTTGTTCTGACCGACACGATAGGTAAATGGCGTCTGTGTGTTCTGGTTTGCCTGGAAGCTATCGATACGCCACTGCGATTGCTGGACGTTGACGCTGGCAACCGCAGCAAGGTAGGCAGGGCCTCCGGCTGAAACCAGCGCCCGTACCGTCGTGCCGGTACCGCCCTGTCCGTCGCCGGCAAATCCCGAACGACCGCCGCCGATGAGGGTATTGATCTTGCCGTCGGCCGCAGTCACTCGGCGGATGCGGTTATTGGCGCGATCCGAGATGATGAGATTCCCGGCGGCATCCACGACGGCATGCGGCGGGTTGCTCAATGTCGCAACAGTTGCCGCATCGCCTTCGCCGCTAAAGCTGCCTACGCCGGTTCCAGCCACAGTCTCGATCGGCCGCGGATTCGTGTTGATCTGAATGCGTCGGATTCTGTGGTTGGAGGCATCGCCGACATACAGATAGTTGCCGCCGACGCTGAGGAAATATGGGTTGTACAACTGCGCCAGAGTCGCATCGGCCTGATCGCCGTTGAAACCCGCGGTTCCCGTGCCCGCGATGACTGCAATTGCTCCGGCTTGCGTCACACGATAGACACGGTGGTCGTTGTAAGTTGCGATGTACACATCGCCGGTCGCCGGATCGACGGTGACACCGGTCGGTCCGTTCAAGGTTGCCTTCTGGGCATCGGTTCCCTGCTGGGCGGCGCCTCCGGCAAAGGTCACAATCTTTCCGGCGTTCGGACCGGTAGCCGGCACCTGACGAATACGGCCGTTGCTATAGTCGGCGATGTAGATTGTGCCGTCGGATGCGACTGCTACCTGGTACGGGTTATACATGTTCCCGGATGTCGCGGCGACGTTGTCCGTGAAACCGCAAGCGTTCAGCGTTCCCGCGACATTGGAAATCACGCCGGAGGAATTGACCTTCAGGATCGTGCAATTGTCGTAATTGCTCAGGTAAATGTTGCCTGAGGCATCTCCGGTCACGCTGATCGGACGCATGATCGTTGCCGTTGCCTGCTGGTTCGCAGCGATCGTCGTCTGGCCGGAGGCTCCCGTGCCTGCAAACGTAGACAGGACGTTTCCGGCACTGAGTTTTCTGACGCGATAGTTGCCGTAGTCGGCGACATAGGTGCCGGTTGCGTCTACGAACACGCCATACGGTCCGCTAAGTCGCGGCTCCGTGAAAGCCAACGCCTGGCCGGCAACATCGAAATAGGCGTGGTTCTGTCCTGCAGGAATCGTCAGGCTTACTGTATCGCCCAGGGTCGCCGCGCCTGCATTGCAATTTCCTGCCTGCGGGTTGGCAAGGTTGCACGGACCAATTTTCGCTCCTCCTGCCGGATTCACTGAGAGGTTTACGGTTACACCACCTGCAGGCGCGGCCTGAGGCAGCCGCACAAGATTCACGCGCCTTATGCCCGTGGCCGTATCCAGTTGAGAGTTGACGTTGTCGTTGAAAGCCATTTCGGGCATCGATACGGTGATGAGACTCGTCGTCGTGCCAAGGAATGTCGTGCCGATGTCGGCAATGGTGATTCTGCCCTGGCCGCCCTGCCCCGTGGGCGTGGCATTCGAGGTCACCGAGGTGCCCTGGTTCGCGATCGTCAGACTGCTGGCGAGAGTAAACGGACCGGACGACACCGGGGTGAAGGTAAGGTCGCCGGCCATACGATCATTGTTTACCGTACGGACACGGTACGGGAAGGGTTGTAACGTGTTCTGCGTTACGTTGTAACTATCGATCAGTAATTGGGACCGTTCGACATTGACCGGCACCACAACGGGCAGATAGTTAGGACCGCCGGCCGCAACTTCAACGCGGACTACTGTTCCTGCGCCGGGGCCGCCATCGCCGGCAAATCCCGCACGACCCGATCCGATGACGGTGCTGATCCTGCCATTGACACCGACTTTACGAATGCGCTGATTCGATCGGTCCGAAATGTATGCATTGCCATTGGTGTCAAATGCAGCGTGTACCGGGTTGTAGAGGCTGGCAATTACCGCAAGGTCGCCGTCGCCGTTGTAGCCGACGTCCGTCGAACCGGCGAAAGTGTCCAGCGGACGGGGATTCTGATTCAGCCGAACGCGGCGGATGCGATGGTTGCTGGTGTCGCCGATGTAGAGGTTGCTGCCGCTGACGCTGAGGAAGTACGGATAATACAACTGAGCTTGATTCGCGTCGGGTTGATCGCCGTTGTATCCGCCGGTTCCCGTTCCAGCCACCACTTCTATCGACCCGGTCTGGGTCACCCGGTAAATGCGATGTTCATAGTAGGTCGCAATGTAAACATCGTTGGTTGCCGGATCCACTGCGACGCCGATCGGTCCGCTCAGAGTGGCTTTCTGCGCGTCGGTTCCCTGCTGGGCGGCGCCTCCGGCAAACGTGAGGATATTTCCGGCATTGGGACCGCTTGCCGGAACGTAACGGATGCGCGAGTTGGAGAAGTCGGCGATGTACAGTGTGCCGTCCGGCCCCACAGCGATTTGATACGGGTTATATATGCGGCCGGAAGTAGCTGCCACATTGTCGGTGAAGCCGCACGAATTCAACGTCCCCGCGACGTTGCTGACGACGCCGGAAGAGTTGACCTTCAGGATCGTGCAGTTATCGTGGTTGCTCAGGTAAATGTTGCCGCCGGCATCCCCTGCGACGCTGATCGGGCGCATGATAGTTGCCGTCGCCTGCTGATTTGGGCCGATGGTCGTCTGGCCGGAGTTGCCTGTACCGGCAAACGTGGACAGGATGCCTCCTGCGCTGAGTTTGCGGAGGCGATAGTTGTAGTATTCCGCGACGTACACGTTTCCGGCGGCATCGGCATAGACACCGTACGGCTCATAGATCCGCGGCTCGGTAATCACCGCGCCCTGTCCCACCACGTCGAAGTAAGCGTACTGCTTGCCCTGAGGCATCGTCAGGCTCAGTGTGTCACCGAGTGTGTTTGTCGGCGCGTCACAATTGCCGGATTGGACGTCAGCGAGGTTGCAGGGGCCGAGTTTCACGCCGCCAATCGGAGTCGTTGACAGATTCAACGTCACGCCGGCTGCGCCTGCGGCTTGAGGCAGGTACACGTAATGCCTGCGGCGCGTACCGGTCGCGGCGTCGATGAGCGTGTTGGCGTTGTTGTTGATGAACAACGGCGGCGTCGGCGAAGGCAGCACCGTGATGGTTGGCGACGTGTAGGTCAGGAAACGTGTGCTGTTCGCTTCCACACGTACGGCCCCGGTTCCGGGTTCCGTCGGCGTCGCTGTCGCTGTGACATATATGCCGTTTACTGGAAGCGTCAGCGGTGTCGTAAGCGTGAAGGGCGACAGAGGCGTTAGATTCACCGTCGTCTCGTCGGCCATGCGTTCGCTGGTCTCGGCACCCACCTGGAACGTAAAGTTCGTACCGACCGTCTGCGACGTATCGAGGCTGAAGATACGCCATTCCGACTGCGAGATATAGACCGGTGTTCTTCTGGTCACGAAACCGGGCGCGGTCACGATCAAATGAATACCGCGCGCCGGCAGGCCGTCGCCTGTAGAGCCGGCGTGGCCGCTGCCGATCACCGTGTCAATGACGCCCGTGGCGAATGAAATCTCGCGGACGCGTTGGTTCGAGCGGTCTCCTATGAGCAGGTTACCCGCACCATCCACGAACAAGTGTTCCGGATTGTAAAGAAGCGAGAATCGGCTGACCAGACCGTCGCCGCAGCAACCTGCTTCGCCGTTTGAACCACCTGCAATTTGCGCGAGCGGTTGCGGTCCATTGGCAAGAAGCGTCACCTTCAATATGCGGCTGCTGTCACTGATGTAGAGGAACTTGTTGGTGTTATCGATCGCGATACCGCGGGGATAGTAAATATTGGCCGTCGTTGCGTCAGCCGCATTTACGGATCGTCCGGCAACTCCGGTACCGGCGACACGGTGAACGATACCCTGCAGATCGATGCGATCGACAATGTGGTGGTTGTATTCCGAGAAATAGACGTGTCCGTTGGAATCGACAGCCAGGCTCGACGGGCTTGAAAGAGCGAGACTTGTGGCGGCAACTCCTGTCGCTGTCGTTGGGTTGGTTCCGCCTCCCGCAAATCTCGTCAGGTTGCCGTTCGTGAATTTATGGATCAGTGGTTCGGTCGTCGAAATGAAGAGTTCGCCGCCTGCATTGAAAGCGATGCCCATCGCGTTGCCGTTCGTATTGACAACGTTTGAGATGATGTTGCTCGCCAGATTGACCTTGCGGACACCATTCGCCGTCGCAATGTACAGCTCGTTGTTGTAGACAGCCAGACCCCACGGATACGCGAGACTAGCCGCCGGTGCCGGACCTCCGTCTCCGGTGTTACCGTAGGTGCCGTTGCCGGCGAATCTGGAAACGATGCCGGTCACGCCATCAATCTTTCGGACAACATACCCGTTGTACTCGGACACATAGGTGTTGCCGGCGGCGTCGCGTGCCACACCCCTCGGCTCGTACAGCCGAGGTTCATTCAGCGCGTTGTCGCGACCCAGCACATCGAAGTAGATGTAATTCTGCCCGGATGGAAACGTCAGGGTGATGCTGTTTTGGGGCGCACCCGTGTCATTGCAGTTGCCGGCTTGCGGTTGACCGAGGCGGCACGGGGCGACGTTCAGTTTTGTTGGATCGCTCGTGGTAATCGTGACTGGAACGCCTCCGATCGGCGCCCCGAGCGGGATTTCCATATAGTGCAGGCGGCGGATTCCGGTCGCTGTGTCGGCCCGTCCTTCCGATTGATTGATGCGGAATACCGGCGCCACGATGGTTGCCTCAAACGTTCCATTATTCACTCCGGGTGAACTCGCCGTGATCGTTGCAGTACCTGGTCCAACACCTGTGATCGCAAACGATACGGCAGAATTCCCGGCGGGAATGGTTACAGCGGCGGGAGCCGATGCGATTCCGGAATCGCTGCTGGACAGGGTGATCAATTGCCCGCCCTCTACAGCGTTGACGTTCATGACGAGCGTGACGCTTCGCGCAAAGTTCGGGCCGGCGAAGAACGTCGCTGAACTGGGAATAAACGACAGATTGACGTTCTGAACCTGAATGGCCGCCGTCGCATCCGGATAGCCGGGCGCAGTTGCGGTCACGGTCGTATTTCCGGTGGCAACGCCGGTGACGGCGGCGGTTGCCTGGGTGCCTCCCTGAGGAATCGTCACGCTCGAGACGACAGTTGCGATGGATGGATTCGCCGAAGTCAGGGAGATCGTTACTGCTTGAGGAGCCGGATCCGAAAGAATGATCTGCAGATTGCTGGACTGTCCCGGATTCACAAGAAGCGCAGGCGTCATCTGGATTCTCAGAAGCCTGACGGTCACTTGCGTGTTCGTGCCGGGCACGAAGCCGTTTGCGGATGCCGACAATACGGCAGGCGGAGCTCCGTCAGGGGCGACGCCTGTGAGCGTCACCTGGGCGCTGTCCTGTCCGGCAGGAATCGTTACTGTGCTCGGGAAGCTGAAGTAGCCCGGCCGGTTGACGTTGAGGTTCACCGTGAGCCCGATGTTATTCGGCGCATTCACGCGGGTAACCGTGACGATGGCGGTGCCGGCGGCGCTCATGACGAGCGCCGGCGGTGTGAGATTCAGGGTCGGTTGCGGCGATGCCGAGACATTAACGTTCGTTGTGCCGCTGACATAGCCGGCGAGAGTTCCTGTCAGGGTTGTCGAACCGACACCAACGCCATTGACGGTCACCGTCGTGGTCGTCGCTCCCTGGTTAATGTGCGCCGGGGTGCCGACGGTCGCGAAGTTTGTGTTGCCGCTGCTCATTGCGATGTCGATGCCGGCTGCTGCGGCGACGGGCTGATTCACGGAAACCGTGAGCGTGGCGTTGCCGCCGACACTCGCGGTAACCGGATTGGGCGACAAAGTAATGGCGGCCGAAATGATCGTAAACGTCACGACGTTCGAATCGACGAATGACTGGCCGGCAGGCACCTGGACCAGCACATTCAACTGGCATGGCGGATTACCGCAGACTGCCGACGAAATCGCCGGTGCCGGAATACTCGCAGTAATGTGCTGCGCGTCGATGAATGCCGCAGCATAGATCGCTCCGTTGAACACGACCTGGCTTCCCGCGGCGAAGCGGGTTCCGAAAACATCAAGCGTGAACCCAGGGCTGTTTACGACAAGCTGTGACGGAACGATTGACCCAATCGTCGGAGTCGCCGCGGCGCCAAAGACATCTGTTGTGATCAACGGGCCGGCACCGTACCCGCCTATCAGAAGAACCGTTTCGTTTGAAAGATGGATCGCCGGCGCGCCCATGCGTGCTTGCGTCAGCGTAGGCGTAGCCGTAAATGTTCCGTTCGAAGGATCGAACAGCGATGCTTCGTTAGCTTCACAACCGTCGTTGCATCGATCGCCGCCCGCGACGAGAACCTTCCCATCTCCTAGAAGCGCGATCGACGCGTCCACAACAGCCCGCGGCAATACTCCAGACGTTGCGGTGAAATTCGTTCCATTGAATGTCTCGGCGCTTGTGAGCATTCCGCCGCCGTAACCTGAGGCGATCAGCACGCGTCCGTCGGCCAGCAAGGTTGCAACGTGCCCACTCCGGTTCGCCTGCATTGCATTTGCGACAGTACCGAATGTGTTGGTTGCCGGATCGAACAATTCAGCGTTCTGGACCGTACCGGCGATCAGAACTTTGCCGTCCGCCATCAGCGTGGCGGTATGGTCGATCCGCGCAGAGATCATTGCAATGGATGCGGACCAGGTGTTCGTCAAAGGATCGAACACCTGCGCTGTTGCGAGCGGCGCGGCTGCGCCATATCCACCGGCGACGAGCACTCTGCCGTCGGCCAACAGCGTCGCGGTATGGTTGGATCGCGGCCCAAGAAGTGTGGGACCGGCGGTGAAAGCGTTGCCTGCGGAGTTGAGCAACTCCGTTGAGCTGAGATACGCGTTTCCGTCAGTTCCACCGACGATCAAAACGCGTCCATCACCCAACAGCGTCGCTGTATGGTTAGCGCGCGCCGTTCCCATCGACGGTCCTGCGCCGAATACCTGGTTGTTTGCGGTCGCGATTTCGGTTGTGGCATATGCGCCTGTAGTACCGTAGCCGCCTGCCACCAGGATACGGCCATCGCTCAGCAGCGTCGCGGCAGCATCGGATCTCGTCGTACCAAGATTGTTGCCGGCGACGAACAGGTTTCCGGCCGGCGAGACGCTGTTATACGTAAACGCGTTCGCCTGCGTTTGATCTCCGGCTGAAGTGACGGTCATGCTGACCGCTCCAGAGGCGTGAGGCGGAGTGAAGACGGCGATCTGAGTCGGACTCAAACGCAACGCGCCGCTTCCCACAGTGGTCCCGAATTTCACCGTCACATTCGGCGAATTGAAGTTGGTGCCGGTGATGACGACGCGGGTTCCGCCTGACAGCGATCCCGTGTTCGGCAACACGGTAAAGCCGCCGGCCGTTATCGTGAAGTTCACCGTGTTACTGGTTCCACCGGCTGTGGTGACGGTCACCGTGCGCGTGTCCTGGGCTGCATTGGCCGCTATCGTAAAGCTGGTGGACAACGAGGTTGCATCCGTTACGTTGACCGCACCTACCGCTACATTTGAACCCGAGATAGCAACCGTTGTCGCGCCGACGACGAAATTCGTGCCTGTCAGAGTGACGTTCACTACAGAACCGGTTTGACCACTGTTCGGAGAAATCTGACTCAGAGTCGGCGTGGCGGCGGCTACCGTCACGGTAAACGTGATGGCGTTACTCGTACCGCCGGCCGTTGTGACGGTGACCTGGCGAGCACCCGCCGCAGCGTTGGCTGCGATCGTGAAGCTGGTGGACAACGAGGTTGCATCCGTTACGTTGACCGCGCCTACCGCTACATTTGAACCCGAGATAGCAACGGTAGTCGCGCCGACGACAAAATTCGTTCCGGTCAGAGTGACGTTTACTACCGTCCCGGCAACACCAGTGTTCGGAGCGATCTGACTCAGAGTCGGCGTGGCGGCGGCTACCGTCACGGTAAACGTGATGGCGTTACTCGTACCGCCGGCCGTCGTGACGGTGACCTGGCGAGCACCCGCCGCAGCGTTGGCTGCGATTGTGAAGCTGGTGGACAACGAGGTTGCATCCGACACGTTGACTGCGCCTACCGTTACACCTGCGCCGGCGTTTACTGTTGTCGCGCCGACGACAAAATTCGTTCCGGTCAGAGTGACGTTTACTACCGAACCGGCTTGACCGTTGTTTGGAGAGATCAGAGTCAGAGTCGGTGCGGGCACGGCTACCGTCACGGTAAACGTGATGGCGTTGCTCGTTCCGCCGGCCGTTGTGACGGTAACCTGGCGAGCACCCGCCGCGGCGTTGGCTGCGATCGTGAAACTGGTGGTCAACGAGGTTGCATCCGACACGTTGACTGCGCCTACCGTTACACCTGCGCCGGCGTTTACCGTTGTCGCGCCGACGACAAAATTCGTTCCGGTCAGAGTGACGTCTACTACCGTCCCGGCAACTCCAGTGTTGGGGGAGATCTGAGTCAGAGTCGGTGTGTTTCCAGCTACCGTTACGGTAAATGTGACGGAGTTGCTGGTCCCGCCGTCCGTCGTGACGGTGACCTGGCGAGCACCCGCCGCAGCGTTCGCTGCGATGGTGAAGCTCGTCGTGAGCTGCGTGGAATTGACAACGTTGACGGTTCCAACCGACACGCCGGTTCCGTCGACACCAACGATTGTCGCTCCGACGACAAAGTTGGTTCCTGTCAGCGTCACATTGACCGTAGTGCCGGCGACACCCGCGTCCGGCGCAATAATGCTCAACGTTGGCGGCAACGCTGCGGCCGGATTGATAGTGAAGTTGACCGAGTTCGAGTTCACGTTGCCGGGGTTGCGGACACTGACGGTAGCGACGCCTGCCGCGTTTGGCAAAGTGACCGATCCGGTCATTAAACTCGAATTGACGACAGACCCGCCGACCGGGCTGCCATTGAAGACAATCGTCGCGCCATTGATGAAGTCCGATCCCGTGACCGACAAACTCACGGCCGTTCCTGCAGTACCCGACGAAGGCGATACCGCGGATACCTGAGGGGTGGGCGCGACCACGTTGAGGGTCTGGGTGTTCGAAGATCCGCCTCCCGGGCCGGGGTTGGAAACCTGAACGCTGGCGGAACCGATCGCCGCGTTTGCCGGGATCGTGAACGTCAGAGTCGTCGCATCGCCGAACGAGCCGCCAACGGCGGTTCCATTCAACAGTATCTGAGAAGATGGAATGAATCCGGTTCCCTGAATCGTGATCGCAGTTCCCGGCACACCCGATGTCGGGCTCAGAAATGAAATCGCGGGCGCCGGATTGACGATCTGAATCGTTATTGCGGTCGAATCCAGGACAGCCTGCCCCTCGACGGGCGGATTGCGAACGATGACGTCCGCCGATCCCGTCTGCGCGGAACTCGGAATCGTGCCTGTCAATTGCGTCGCCGAATCCGCAGTCGTACTGATCGGCTGACCTCTGAGAAGAATGAGCGAGCCCGGGCCGAAATTCGTTCCCGTAACGGTGATGCGCTCGCCTGGACCAACCGTTGTCGGACTTACGGCGCTGATCGTCGGTGGCAGCGGCGTGATCTCGATATCGATTGAATTCGATGTTCCGCCGCCCGGTGCGGGGTTGTTGACGGTTACAGGTTGTTTACCCAACGGGAATGGTTGTATCAGCAGACCCGTAAGCTGAATCGGCGAAACAAAAGTGGTCGCGAGCGTTTGCGAACCGACGCGGATCGTTGAGCCCTGGACGAAATCCCGTCCGTTTGCGGTGATGACCGTATCCGTTTGATCACCACGCAGAAGCATCGGTGCAACCGACTGCAGAACCGGCAACGGGTTCTCGACCGCGAACGACAGTGGATTGGAGGTTCCGCCAGGCAGTGGATTGCTCACGATAATCGACAGGACTCCCGGCTGAGAAAGCAATGACGCCGGCAACGTAATGGAAAGCGCTGTATTCGACTCTAAAACAGCCGGAACGCTCACATCGTTCGCCTTGACCGCCGAGTTGCCGACGAATCCTTTTCCAACCAGCCTGATGACCTTGCTCGTGATCTGGACCGCCGCCTTCGGAGGCACGGCTCCCGTTAATTCCGGTTTCGGGCTCGTCACGCCGAGATTGCTGCCGGTAGCCGAGCCACCACCGGGAGGAGGGTTGAAGACGCCAATGCGCAGGTCCCCTGCGCGTGATAGGAACGAGTCCGGTATCGTGGCGGACAATGACGTCTCGGAAGCGACACTCGTCGAGATCGGCGTGCCTTCAATTGTGATCTGCGTGCCTTGACGGAAGTTGGAACCTGTCACGGTGAGCGTCACACCTGAAGCCCCCGCATCAGCGCTCGCAGGCGAGAATCCGCTGATCCCCGGCGCCGGATTCAGCACGTTTACCGTGAAACTTGCCGAACCGCCGCCCGGCGATGGATTCGTGATCAGTCCATTCAAGGTCCGTGGATTATTCGTTTGATCAGCGGTCAGAGAGAATGTGAAAGAAGTTGCCGAACCACTGCCGGGGACTCCCTCCAAAGTTCCAACGGCGGTTGCCGCAAAGCCGGATCCTTCGACCGTGACAGTCGCGGGGCCTGAACCTGCTTGAATCGACGACGGCGTTACTCGAGTGACGCTAGGGCTCCCGTTCGAGTTCGTGGTAACGGTCAAAGCTATCGACGCGCTCACGCCCCCGCCCGGAGCCGGATTTGACACGAACACCTGGTAAACGCCTGCGGTGAGAGTATTGGCCGGTAACGTTACGGTCAGCGATGTCGATGTCGAACTGACCGGTGAGTTCTGAATGGAACCGACGTTGACGATCGAGGTGCCGTTGAAGTTATTGCCGCTCAGAATCAGCGTGAGCGGTCCGTTGGCCGCTGCCTGGGTCGGCGAAATGCTGACCAGTACCGGCGCTGCATTCTGCGGAAGAATTCGCGAGTTTAAAGGATCCGATGCGGGACCGGATGTGCCGCCGCCCGGTCCGGGATTGCTGACGCCGACATTGAACAACAGTTCGGTGACGGCCTTGGACCCGTTAGGCTTCTCGTCGGCGGCGGTGATGCTGTTTCGGACCTGCAACAACTGATCGACCATCGCGGCCGAGATCTCTGCGCGCAGTTGCGTATAAGAAATGTACGTCGTCGGCAGCGACAGCCCATTCACGGTGACGATCGACGCAGGAATAAAACCGACGCCACGCACGATGATCGTCACGGCGCCACCACCCGCAGGGAAAGTCCTGGGAGTTACTTCATCCACGCGCGGACGCGGGTTAGGAACGCGGATCGCCGTCACATCGTTTGAGCCGTAATTTGCGACAACCGCCCGCTGATTTTCCTGGTCTACGTCAATGCCGAACGCCGCGCTGCCAACGGCGATTGTTCGTGTCATCTGCATCACGCCGAGATCCAGTACGGATACGATTGTCGGCGTGCTGGTATTCGTCGATCCACGGGGCACGCGGCTGTTCGTGATCACCGCGGTATTCGTTGCTTCGTGAATCGCAACTCCGATCGGTCCGATATCGGCCGGCGTTGTCTGCAGGACGCTGCGGGATGTGAGATCGATCACGGAGACGTCGCCTGAGTTGTAGTTCGCCACGACTGCGATGTTCGTGCTGCTGTTGACTGCCACGCCGCGCGGGTTCTGGCCGACAGGAATTCTCCCCGCAACGGTATTTGTGTTCAGATCGACGATCCAAAGCGCGTTGGCGGTGGTATCTGTCACTAACGCCTGATTCGAGCGCGGATTAATGGCGATGTTGAAAGGACGCGTGCCGACCGGAACGGTCCCGATGACGGAAAGCGAGTCGAGGTCGATGATGCTGATCGTCGCGTCGTCGACATTGGCTACGACTGCGCGGTTGGTTTCCTGGTTGATGGCAAGGCCCACCGGGAACCGGCCTACAGGGATTTCCTTGCTCACGCGGCTGGTCGGCAGATCGATAACGCTGACATTGTTTGATCCGGGATTTGCGACCAAAGCGATGTTTTTGGCCCTGTGAATGGCAATGCCCTCTG
>Ga0137433_1000830_pt1 | contig 14707 bp, 10 predicted proteins | sample EasRivERMZT840_2_FD_102335 | JGI IMG/M metagenome (GOLD analysis project Ga0137433, IMG submission 102335) | Soil microbial communities from meander-bound floodplain in the East River, Colorado, USA - East River MetaG ERMZT840_2 | ecosystem: Environmental > Terrestrial > Soil > Floodplain ...
CCCTCGTCCCAGTTATTCCAAATAAAGAACAATTTCCCTACACCATTCGCTTGGTTTCCGAATCAATGTCTTCAAATGGTTCAACCTCAATGGCCAGTGTCTGCGCTTCCACCATTGCACTTATGGACGGTGGAGTACCAATAAGTGCTCCCGTTGCTGGCATTGCCTCGGGGCTCATGCTTGAGTCGCCAAAAAAATACGCTTTACTTACTGATATTCAAGGTCCAGAAGATCATCACGGTGATATGGATTTTAAAGTGGCAGGAACGCGAAAGGGTATTACCGCTATTCAAATGGATGTAAAAATCGGCGGCATTCCGATTCCAATTCTCGCTGAAGCGCTGGAAAAAGCCGAAAAAGCCCGACATCACATTCTTGATGTTATTGAAAAAGAAATTCCGGCACCTCGAAAAGATATTGCGCCTCATGCACCAAAAATTATTGCTATCAAAATTAATCCTGACCAAATTGGGATGGTTATTGGCCCGGGCGGCAAAATGGTGAAGGGAATTCGGGATAAAACGGGCGCGGAAATTGATATTGAAGATGATGGCACGGTATTCATTACCGGCAAAAATGGGGCAGCTGAAGCGGCTCAGAAAATTATTGAGGGTATGACCAAGGAGTATAAGCGAGGAGAACGATTTACCGGTGAAGTCATAAAACTGACTGAATTCGGGGCTTTTGTCAGAATTGGTCCAAATGCTGAAGGTTTGGTTCACGTTTCAGAAATTGCCAATTTTCGCGTTGATAATGTGGCAAAATATCTTAAAGTTGGTCAAAGCGTTCCTGTCATCATCAAAGAAATTGACGAAAAGAAACGGATCAACCTCTCCATCAAACAAGCCGATCCGAATTTTATTAAGCCAGCTTAGGCGTGTGGTATAGTATTAGAGAATGAAAAATGATCCTCAACAGCCTCAAGATCCTGGGATAGCCGGTAAATCAGATCTACATATTCAAGCCGAGACCAATGTCTATGATTCACTCCAAGCGGCCAACCAAATTCCAGTTCAAGAGAAAAAAACTGATATTAAAGATTTAGCCGACTCACTTCATAAAGAAAATCCGCTCAAAAAACTCCGCACCCTCGAAGGCGACTTGGCCCAAAATGTCGGTAAGCCGATTCCGGTTGCGCCGCGAGTTGTCGTCCAAAGTCAGCCGACAGAAATTGCTGATCCAAAACGGAGTATGTATGTATTGGGCCTCAGCGGTATTCTCATTCTCGGTGGCCTCATTGCTCTTGGCTTTTTCCTGATCGCTAAATTTTCGCCTAACGATGAATTAGTTTTGAAACCAAAGCCAGGTGAAATTATTGCCCCAGATCGAACCCAAGAAATCCATATTGCCACTGGCGGCATGTCCGTCGTTGAAGCCTACAGGGAACAAAAAACCCAACAACCCCAAAAGTCAGGAGAATTCTTTGGCTTAGTTTTTACCCAAGGACAAGCCGAGTCAAAGAAAAATCTCAGTGTTCAAGATTTTACTACCTCCTTGGCTCCCACGATGCCGGCCTCACTTAAACGCTCTCTTCAACCTGATTTTAGTATTGGTTTTCACGATGCAAACGGTTGGCAATCTTATTTAATCCTCAAAACAAATTCCTACGAGACCGCTTTTGGCGGCATGCTGTCGTGGGAATCAACCCTAAAACAAGACTTGGCGGTTTTTCTCACCGCGTCGGCCACCACAAGTTCGGCCGGAATTGAGGGAAATAATAGAGCCGAAGGTAATTTTAAGGATCTCGTTATTAAAAACAAAGATGTTCGAATTTTGTACAACATTTTTAATGAGCCACTGCTTATGTATAGTTTTTTTGATAAAGAAACCATTGTCATTACGTCTAGTGTCATAACCCTCGAAGAACTTTTAGCTCGGCTTGTGACCTCGAACTTTGTTCGCTAAAATAACTATATGAAAAATCCTGATCACTTTAAGAAGAAACTCATTGAGGAACGAGAATTGTTGCTGCGAGAATTGAAAGAAATTGGAATGGTGAAAGACTCGCGCAATCCTGGCGACTGGCAAGCTATTCCAGCTGATATTGGTATTGAACGAGCTGACAGCAATGACGTCGCCGACCGCATTGAATCATACGAAGGCAATAATGCTTTGGTTCATGAACTTGAAATTCGGTTAGGTGAAGTTGATACTGCTCTGCAAAAAATTGCCACTCATTCGTTTGGAACGTGTGAAGTATGCAAAAAGCCTATCGAGGAAGATCGACTAGGCGCCAATCCAGCGGCCAAAACCTGTAAGGCTCACATGAATTCGTAAAATTTATTTTTTCTTCACTTTTTCTTCATCTCATTTTGTCATACTGGCAACATGAGTTTTTCAAAAGTGTATTCCGCTCAGGCCAATCTGACTCGAGCGACCATTATTTCTATTGAAGTTGATTTATCCAAAGGGCTCCACGCCTTTTCCATTGTTGGCCTGCCCGATAAAGCCGTTGAAGAATCGCGCGACCGAGTTGGAGCCGCCATAAAAAATTCAGGATTTACCTCACCGAAAAGTAAAAATCAAAAGGTGGTTATCTCACTCGCTCCGGCTGACATCAAAAAAGAAGGGCCGCTCTTTGATGTGGCGATTGGCCTGGCTTATCTTTTAGCTTCAGATGAAATCAGATTCAACCCTGAAGAAAAATTATTTTTAGGCGAACTCTCTCTTGATGGTGACATTAAACCAATTTCTGGGGTATTGCCCCTAGTCCGTGAGGCTCGAGACAGGGGATTTCAAGAAGTGTATGTCCCACCAGAAAATGCTCGGGAAGCGGCCCTCATTTCAGGGATAAAAGTGTATAGTGCCAAAACTCTGACCGAACTTATTGGCCATATCAATGAAAAAAAGAATGCAGATAATACCCATCGAGTACCGATAAAACTTATCGCCCACGAAACAACTAAAGTTGATTCGATTCCACGCCAGAGTGAAATAAATTTCTCGGATATTTTTGGCCAAGCAGGAGCCAAACGGGCGCTTGAAATTGCGGCGGCAGGCGGACATAATGTCGCCCTTTTTGGTCCGCCCGGCACCGGCAAAACCATGCTTGCCAAAGCTTTTTCAGCACTTCTGCCTGATCTTTCATTTGAAGAAGTGCTTGATGTCACCTCAATTCATTCGGTGGCCGGACTTTTAAAAAATGATTTGGTTATCGCTCCGCCATTTCGCGCTCCTCATCACACGTCGTCATATATTTCAATTGTGGGCGGCGGCAGTTATCCAAAGCCAGGCGAAATTACTTTGGCTCATCGCGGTGTTTTATTTATGGATGAATTTCCCGAGTTTGATCGAAAAGTCATTGATGCACTTCGCCAGCCCTTGGAAGAACGAATGATCACCATCGCCCGCGCTCGGGGCACAACCACTTTTCCTGCTCACGTCATTCTCATTGTCGCTATGAATCCTTGTCCATGTGGTCATTATGGAAGTAAAGTAAAAGAATGTATTTGTACGCCAGGTCATTTGGCCAAATATCAAAGAAGAATTTCTGGACCAATTATTGATCGGATTGATTTGTGGAGTGAGGTGGGGGCGATCAACCACTCGGCCCTAACTGAGCGAATCACGTCCGGTGAATCATCGGAAAAAATCAAAACCAGAGTTAACCTGGCTCGAAAAAAACAACAAGAACGCTTCAGCAATCATTCGAGAAAAATTTCTTTAAATAGCGAAATGAATGCCAAAGATATTCCAAATTACATAAAACTTGAGCCTAAAGCGAAGAAAATTTTGAATGATTCATCAGAGAGATTAAATTTGTCTGGTCGTGCTCACCACCGGATTATGAAAACTGCTCAGACCATTGCCGATTTGCAAAATAAAAGCATTGTCGATGAACAATGCATTTTAGAAGCCTTACAGTATCGACCAAAAGAGCGGAGAAAAGATTAAAAAGGATTGCGGCCGCCGTTTCGAATTTCAAAGTGGAGGTGACAACCAGTTGCGCCGTGGACTTTTCCCGTAGCGCCAATCGTCCCAATCAGTTGTCCTTTCTCAACTTCTGAACCCGGCTCGATTGTGACTTCTTCAAGGTGAGCATACAGAGTCTGAGCACCGCTATCGTGGTTTACGACAATATAATTACCGTACCCACCGTTCCAGCGTCCATCACCTCGGCCGATTTCAATAAGACCAGCCGCTGCAGCGTAAACTGGTGTACCACATGAATCTGCCAGGTCTACCCCGTTATAGCCGTGAATACCTTGAGTTCTCACCCCAGAGCTTATTGGGCGCATGAAGTAACCTCCGATATCAGCTCGAGCTTCAGTTACTCCAAGAGCCACATTGGCCACTTTTGAGGCCGCGGTGGCAATTTTTGTCTTGATAGGTTGAGGAGACTGGCTAGCTGGTAATTCACCAGCTGGAACCACAATAATTTGGCCAATTTTTATTTTGTCACCTTCAAGATCGTTATAGGCGATGATTTCATCCATATCCCCTCGATACTTCTTCGTAATGGTATCAAGGGTATCACCGGCAACGACCTTATGGCGAACTCCAGAAATTGGCAGAATGACCAGTTTTTGACCAATAGTGAGCTTGCTATCTCGTTTCAAATTATTGGCCCAGACAATAGTATTTACCGAAATTCCATGACTTTTAGCTATACCACCCATCGTGTCTCCCGATTTTACAACATAAGTCTTAATCGCCGTATCATTTCGGGGTTCTTCAGCTGTTCCAGACGATGAATCATAAAACATTTCGGAGGAAAGCAATGTGCTGTGAATAATGGGACTGGCTTCTGATGAAGAGCCGGCATTAACGTTGGCATTGAGAGGAGCTTCGAGCAAAGCCATTTTCTGAGATGTCGCGCCTTCCGAACCATTATTGGCTGAAACTTGTGAACTAAAAAAACTTGAAACGATCGATAAAATAGACGCCTCGGCAGTTTTCGGAGAGCCGAGTAAAAGTGTTCCAGAGACTGTTAGGAGGGAAATAAGCCCAAAAACAGCCGTTTTTTTCGCCCAACCGTTAGAGGAATTCCTTCCCCGACTGGGTTCCTGTTGAGTAACTAGAATAAGCCTAAAATTAAGGGTAAAATCCAACCTTGCTGTAATATATGGCTTTAATTAGCCATAAAATCGTCATTCAGAATTTCCGTTTTGGCGCAAAAAGATGTGCCAAAGTAACTATAGACCATGGGCTGAGTATGTCAAACGGTTATCCACAGTAACTATCGTGCTATAGTTTGACGATGAATCATTTGGAAGCGCTCAATGAACGCCAAAAAGAAGCGGTCACGACGACGGAAGGCCCGCTTTTAATTCTGGCTGGGGCTGGGGCTGGTAAAACCAAGACTATAACCCACCGAATTCTTCACCTCATTACCCAAGGCGTCGCTCCTCATAGTATTTTGGCTATTACCTTTACCAACAAGGCGGCCAAAGAAATGCGCGAGCGGGTTGAAAGACTTCTTGAGTACCGAAGAATGGATGAAATGCCTTTTGTCAGCACCTTTCACTCCCTGGGCGTCCATATTATTAAGGAAAATGCTCGACTTTTAGACCTACCGCGTCATTTTTCTATTTTTGATCGATCTGATTCAAAACGAGCCGTCAAAGATGCATTGACTGAAGCTGGGATTGATTCCAAGCAATTTGATCCAGGAAAAATCTTGAGTGTTATTTCCCGGGAGAAGGGAAACGCCCAAACGGCTGAAAGTTATGGGGCCAAAGCTGGAAATCAATACTTTCCTCGGATCGTGGCTGATGTTTGGCAGCGATATGAAAATATTTTAAAAAAAGAAAAAGCCCTTGATTTTGACGATTTACTTCTTAAAACCGTGATGCTCCTGCGAAAGCATTCGGATATTCTCGAGCGGTATCAAGATATTTGGAAATATGTTCATATCGACGAGTACCAAGATACCAACAAAGTTCAATATAGTATTGCCAAGATGTTGGCCAAAAAACACAAAAATATTTGTGTGGTGGGCGATATCGATCAGATGATCTATTCCTGGCGCGGCGCTGATATTCAAAATATTTTAAATTTCGAAGAAGATTATCCTGAGGCTAAGGTGGTTTTGCTTGAAGAAAATTATCGTTCCACCCAAACTATTCTCACCGCGGCTAATCGGGTTATTGAAAAAAATAAAATGCGCCGGGAGAAAAAGTTATTCACGAAAAACGGAGAAGGAGAACGAATTGGAGTATTCGGTGGCTTCGATGAAGCTGATGAAGCTGATTTTATTGCTGAGAAAGTCAAAGCGCTCAGACAGCAAGGTGTTTCGCTTAAAGAAATTGCGGTACTCTATAGAGCCAATTTTCAGTCTCGAGTTTTGGAAGAAGCTTTTCTCACCCACAATTTGCCTTACCAAGTGCTCGGCACTCGGTTTTTTGAGCGAAAAGAAATTAAGGATATTCTGTCATATCTGAAAGCGGCCTTAAATCCAGAAAGTCAGGCTGATATAAAAAGAGCCATCGGTGTGCCAGCTCGAGGGATTGGTAAAGTGACACTCTTGAAAATTTTAGCTGGCCAAAAAGACACTCTTCCAACAGCGACAAAAAAGAAAGTTGATGAATTTTATATCACCCTTAACGCAATTTCCGAAAAAGCTAAAATTTCAAAGCCAAGTGAGACCATAAAATATATTTTTAAAATCACTGGAATTGAAGAGCTGTTAAGAAAAGCTGGAACGGACGAAGATCTGGAACGATTAGAAAATATTAAAGAGCTCGTGACGCTCGCCACAAAATATGATGGCCTTGGACCTGAAGAGGGTATCGAAAATCTCATTTCTGATGCCGCCCTGGCCACAGACCAAGATTCACTCATCAAAAATCAGGATGCTGTGAAACTCATGACCGTTCATGCGGCGAAAGGTTTAGAATTTGATTATGTCTTCATCACGGGACTCGAAGAAAATTTATTTCCGCACCGAAAACCAGATACGAGCGAAGAACGAATTGATACCGAGGAAGAGCGGCGACTTTTTTATGTCGCTTTGACCCGAGCCCGCAAAAAATTATTTCTTTCCTACGCTGGCATGCGGACAATTTTCGGCTCAAAACAAGTTAATATTCCTTCAGAGTTTATGATTGAAATGGATGATGATTTGATTCAGGCTGAAGAACGCACCGGCACCCGCAAAACGGGGATTAAAACTATTTATTTTGATTAAGATGCGACCGAAAAAATCATTGGGGCAGAATTTTTTGAAGTCAAAAGAAGCCTTGCGAGATATAGTTCAAGCTGGCCAGATTCAAGCGACTGATACTATTTTGGAAATTGGTCCAGGTAAAGGCGTGCTGACCGAAAAACTTCTTGAATCTGCCGGAAAGGTCATCGCCATCGAAAAAGATGGTGAACTTATAGAACTTTTAAGAGAGAAATTTAAAAGTGAATTAGAAAATAAAAAACTAGAATTAATTTCTGGTGATGCTTTGGAATATGAACCTGAGGGAAAATATAAACTCATTGCCAATATTCCGTACTATATTACTGGTCTCATTATTCAAAAATTTCTCACTGCTTCTTACCAACCAGAACTCATGGTGCTTCTCGTGCAAAAGGAAGTCGCCGAAAGAATAACAGGAAGCCGAAAGGAAAGGCTCGCGACTCATATGAAGGAGAGTATTCTTTCAATTTCAGTGAAAGCATATGGTACACCAAAATATGGTGGCACGGTTAAAGCTAAATATTTTTCACCAGAACCAAACGTTGATTCGGCTATTTTAATTATTAAAAATATTTCAAAAAACTTTTTTGCTGATATTTCAGAGGAGAAATTTTTTGAAGTAGTAAAACTTGGCTTTGCTCACAAACGAAAAATGCTTTTAGGAAATTTGAAACAAAAATTTAAAGAAAAAAATCTTGAAGAAATATTTAATAGGCTCAATATTCCCCTGAAAATCCGCGCCGAAAATTTAAATTTGGAAAATTGGAAGGAACTCACCCGAGCATTGTAAGTGAGAGAAAATTCTCTCACTTCAAAATTAAATAGTTGGCGACACACCAGTCATCGGTGCAATGGTGCCATATTGTGGCAAGGGGAGAGGAAAACAAAATGGGGGAAAACCAATAAGACACGGAATTGGTGGCAACAATGTCCCAAGCGCCCACGAACCAGGATGGAGATAATAATAACTAAACGCCACCACATTGGCATATGAATTGAGGTTCCCGGCGACTGGCACACTTGTATTTAAATAGAGGGGAACAAAAAAATGCGAAAATAATCCTGGGGTACACGTGCACGGTACAGCCGCCACATCAAGTCCACCAAATGCTGGCAAGGGTGCCGCTCGAACCACAAAAAGATTGAAAGAAAAAATTAAGCACAAAACAAAAACAAAAGTGGTAGTTTTTTTTATGATCTTAAAAATTTTCATAATGAAAGAATAAATTGGGATTCAGAACTAACGCCACTATTATTAACAATCAAAAATTGAATAGGAAAATCATTCACCCCTGTGCCATGTTTGGCCACTTCTCCATAATTTTCAATTTGAATTGGTACTGTCAGGGTTGTTCCGTCTGCAGATGGAATGCCTTTTATTATACCAAGAGTTGTATGGAGTTCGTTATTATTACTTGAAAAACCAGAGCCTTTAATCGTCACAGACTCACCATATCGGACTTTTAACGGCTGAATGCTCTCAATTCTGACATCAGTTGGATTATCGGGAAGAATCACGAGATAGGTTGAATTGCTTATTCCATCACTATTTCTAACCACCACATCATACTTTCCTGGCGAAATAGCTGGAATAGTAAAAGAAATCGTGCCAGCAAAGTTTTTAACATCAGTAATTGGCGTGCTTGGCCCAAGGTACAAAGTGTTAAGATTTTGGAATCCAGCACCCTGAATGGAGATAGTTTCGCCAACCTTAGCCGTATTTTTGGAAATCTTTTGAATAATAACCTTACTTACCTGATTAGATTTCGTAAATTCGCTTAAATCTGGCGGTTTTTTGGCTGCAATACCTTCAGCAAGCTTGGTATAAAGACCACGCTGGATAGCTATCATCTTCTTATCCGTCGCATATATATCTATAATACCTATATTTTGAGCGGTATTTTGTAATTCATTAAGTTTTTTAGTTGTTAGTGGCCCAACGAAGCCCGTGCCCGGGATGCTGTTTTTAATCTGAAATTTAATCACGGCGCTTCTTGTGAGAGGACCAAAATAGGTCGTTTCTTGACCAGGCGAGCCCGGACCTATAAGAGAAATCTGAGTTTGAGGATCACTATTTAAGATTTTTTGGAGTTCTTTAACTTCAATTTTGTTCATACCAACCCCAAGCGAAGTAGAAAATACAAAACCAGCGAGAAATAGAGACCCGAATTTCATTTTTTCAGTATAGCACATGCTTATCCCCACAGTTTTGGTAAAGAGTAGCTGAACAACTGATATAATGAAGGAAAATAAGTCCCGCCAAGGAGGGATAAAGAAATATTGTGGTTTTGCCTTCAAAAAAGATCATACCGATACTTCTCGCCTGCATTGTTGCTGTCGGCAGTATTATTTTTGCCCTCACTTATCAGAAAAAAGAGCCGGAAATAAAGAAATTTGATGATATTGCTGTTGTTTCTGGCGCTCAATCAGTAAAAAATCAAATTCTCGACATTGATACTGATCTTGATGGCCTTAAAGATTGGGAAGAAACCCTCTGGGGAACCTTGGTCGAGAACAAAGATAGTGACCAAGATGGAACTACCGATGGAGCCGAGGTGGCTCAAGGCCGAAATCCAAGTGTGAAAGGGCCAAATGATCGAGTCAGTCAGAACCAAGTACCTAAAAATCTGGCTCAAAATAAGACTGAAACGGAAAATATCTCCACCACTGACATTATTGCCCGAGAATTGTTCTCAAATTACATGAATTTGAAGCAACAAGGCAAAGAAATTACTCCAGAAATGGAAGCGGAGCTAGCCGAGCGACTCGTAGTGACATCACGTTTGGCTCAAGGCACGGTAAAAGTCTATTTTAAACGAGATCTCAAAATTGGGACAAATGATTCCCAAGATGCCAAGCGAGCCTACGGCAATGCCATGGGTTCAATCATTGTAAAAAATACGCCAAGCGTTCATGAAAACGAATTATTAATTCTTGATCGAGCTGTGCAAAACCAAGACAAGAAAGAAATTGCAAAGCTTGGTATAATACAAGCATCCTATAAGAAAAATATTCAGGATTTCTTGAATCTCGTGGTCCCACCCAGTGTTGCCGATATTCATCTGGCTGTTGTGAATAGTTTTAGTCTCACCGAAAATGCAGTCGACGGCATGACTAAAGTTTTTACTGATCCAGTTGTCGCCTTGTCTGCGCTTGAAGAATATCAAAATGCTGGCCAAGAGATTGCTACCACTTTCATTGCAGTCGAACTGTATTTCAAGAACCAAAATATTTTGTTTGGGCAAAGCGAGCCAGGATATATGTTTAGCCATCTATTACAGTGATCAGGATTTTTAGAAAATTACATACAAAATTTATTGCGCTTGCTCTGGTCATTTCCTTCATTATTCCTGCGAGTTTCATTGCTCTTCCAGAAAAAGCCGAGGCTCAGGTTGCATCGCTCTCTCGATGTTTACCATCATTTATGGGTGCACTTGGTATCACACTTGGGAAAGAGGCGGCAGCAGCGGCCGTGGCCGTGCCCGTGGCGCCGATCGGTCAGATTTATAAAGACAGTATTCAGGCCGGTCGAGATCAATCATCATTTTTAAGAGATTGTGTTGAGCACGGCTTGGCGCTTTCTATTGCCAAATTTATGCTTGCCCAGATGACGCAACAAATTGTTGATTGGATTAATGGTGGCTTTAATGGCAGTCCAGCGTTTGTGGGTAATCCGGGAAAATTTTTAACTGGCATCGGTGATCAAATCGCCGGCGAATTAATTTTAGGTTCGGACCTAGCATTTTTGTGTAGTCCATTTAAATTACAAATTCAAATTTCCCTGGCCTTAAATTATTCTTCAAGTTTTTCTAATCGCGCCTCATGTACCTTAAGTGATGTGGTTAACAATATTGATAATTTTGTTAATGACTTTAGTGAAGGAGGTTGGGCTGGCTGGTTTGCTATGACTCAGAGTCACAACAATAATCCTTATGGTTCATACCTTGAAGCCCGAGGTCAAATGGAAGCGCGAATTGCTGGCGCGCAGAATATTAAACTCCTCGAACTTAATTGGGGTAGCGGTTTTCTCTCATGGGAAAAATGTGAGGAAACAAGTCTTGGTTCGGACTGTCAGATTGTCACGCCAGGCAAAGTCATTGGTGACACCTTACAAAATCAACTCGACATTCCGGCAGAACAATTAGGCTTGGCTGATGATTTGGATAAAATTTTTAACGCGCTCGGTAATCAGCTCATGCAACAACTCCTTACCAAAGGCCTCGGGGCATTAAGTGGTAAATCCTCAAACGGCGGTGGATCAAATTCATCAAGTTTTCTGGATGATTATGTCGCCAGCGCTCAAACCAATCAGCAAAAAGCTCAACAAAATTTTGATAGTAATGTTTCTAAAATTGACCAAGCTACAAGTGGCGCTGGTACTGATGTTTCGGTTGTGGGTGATCAACGCAATGTGGCTCTTAATAAAACTGTGGCGATGTCGAGTATTCTCACTAATTCTCCTGACAAATTAGTTAATGGTGATAAATCTGATTCATTTGACGATACCTATCTTGGCGCCATCACTCGCAACCAACTTAATCCTTGGATGCAAATTAATCTTGATAAACTGCAACCAATTGATCGGATCGTCATTCATCAACGCACCAATCCTTCAAGTGCCAGCACTCAGCTTAATTTCCACGTTGAAATTCTGGATCGAGATCAGAACCTCGTGTGGCGAAGCAATACATTACGCCAAAATTTTGGCAGCGCGATTGATTTAGATATTCCATCAAACACTTCAGGTCAATATGTAAAACTCCAAGGTGAAGGTACCGGCCGATTAGAAATTGCTGAGGTGGAAGTGTTTGCTAATAATCCACCCGCTATCACCTTAATTGGTGCTCCCGTTATGACCGTAAATCTTGGTTCAACATTTACTGATCCTGGAGCGACAGCTGAAGATGAACGCGAAGGCGATATTACCGCGCGCATGACGAAAACTGGTTTGGTCGACACCAGTCGAGAGGGAACATACACCATTACCTACAGCGTGACGGATGAGAGTGGTGCAAAAGCGGAGAAACAGCGACAAGTGATTGTCGTAAGACAACAATAAAATGAAAAAGATTTTTACCTTATTCATAATCGCCCTCGTCTTTGTTGGGACATTTGCCCCTTATATTTCATCTGCTCAAGATTTAATTTCAGACCTTCCACCTGAAGATCCTCGAATAGTAAAACTCGAGCAACTTAAAAAAGAATTTTATGCCAAAACAACTGACAAAGGTGTTGACCAATTTGGTAACAAAATTTATTTAGATAAAATTAATCCTGAGCCATCAAAACCAACAACTCCTCTTAATAATGATCCAGCTGTTATTAAACAATGGAATGACTACTACGAAGCTCATAATCGAAATCTTGTTGCGGCCCAAATCCTTAAAGTTCAGACCACAACTGGAAATTGTAATAATCAACCTGATGCGTGTATTAAAGTCGTCGAAGAAGGATTAAAAACTATTGATGATGCGGCCGTCGCCAGAACTCACGCTCGAAATTCAAATGAATATTTAGCTAGAAATGATATTGGCAATGCCCGATCAGAAACAAATTACGCCGGTGATGCCACAGCTGGGGCAGATGCAGGTTTTTCAGGATCAGATGAGGCTTCAAAAGCGGTAGATAAAGCTGCAGCCGAAGCGGCTAATTCTTGTTTAAACAGTGTTGGCATTCCCACCAATATCCCCGTCTGTATAAAACAAATTCTGGCCTGGATCGCTTACATTATTCTCTATCTCATGAGTTGGCTGGTTGGTTTGGCCGGACTCCTTCTTGATACCAGTATTCAATGGAGTGTTTTGGATATGTCTAAGCACGTCAATGAAACCAGTGCCATTGGTATTGGCTGGACCATGCTTCGAGATATCGGCAACATGGTTTTCATTTTCCTCCTGTTGTATGTCGCGGTAAAAACAATTCTTGGGTTAGCTGATGGTCAAACCATGCGTTTGATTCGAAATATTATTATCATTGCCATTCTGGTTAATTTTAGTTTGTTCTTCACTAAAGTTGTTATTGATGCCTCAAACGTTCTCTCCATTGGCTTCTATAATAAAATGATTAGCGATAGCGCCAGCACAGGTGGGTACACAGGAGTTCAAAGTTTCTCAGCCAATTTTGCTAAACCACTTGGGATTACCGGAATTTTTGATGCAAGTAGTTTTGCCAAAAATACTGCAGCCACTCAAGATTTTTCATACATTCTCGTCCTTGGTATTGGCGGCAGTATTATGCTTTTCCTTGTCGCCTTTACTTTCCTCTATGCCGCCGTGCTTTTCATCATCCGATATGTTGTCCTCATTTTTGTCATGATTTTCTCCGCCATTGCTTTTATTGCCTGGGTCATGCCTGAATTTCGAGGCCAATTTGTAAAATGGCGAACCATGCTCATTGGTCAAGCCCTTTTCGCTCCGCTCTATATGATTCTCATCTACCTCGTCATGATTTTGGCTAACAACATGCAATTTTTAGGCGGGGCAACGGGTAATTTGGCGGATCAGCTTGCTGGACAATCTCAACTCCTCGCTGCAACCCAAGGTGCAACCAGTGCTGGCTCAAGTACAGTTGATTTAATTATCAAATTCTTTTTGATTATTGGTTTCCTCAATGTTTCAACCGCCATGGCTAAAAGTTTTGCCTCCCAAGGCAGTAGCCGGGTTTCTGATTTAGTGAGACGCGGCACTGGCGGCCTTGATCGAGCTATTAATTCGGCTCGAGAACGAGCGGTGCGAGCCGGTGGAGCCGTGACTGCTGCAGCTGCTGGAGCTGCTGGCAGAAACACGGTCGGCCGACTTGGAAGTTTTCTTTCGGGTGGCGACAGTCGAGCTGGCGCCGCTTTAAGGAGAGGAACAACTTCCAAAAACATTATTACTCGCAATTTGGCCAAAGCTACGCTCGGTGGTCTTCAAAAATCTGCCACAACTAGTTATGACATTCGCAACACCGCCCCTGGTTCAATTTTAGGGGAAGGTGGAGGCGAAGGTGGATATGAAAAGAAACTCAGGACCCAAGTTGATCGAGTTCAAGAACGAGCAAAAGAATTTGGTGGGGCTACTCCTGAAACTCTTAAGAGAATTGCTGATGCCCGATCTGCTCTTAAGACTTCTCAGCAAGCTTATTATGCCGCTCGTAAAACCAAAGATGTCACTGCTCACGAAAAAGCGCTTCGAGACATGCGAAAGGCTTCTGGAGATTTGGCCAGGGCTGAAAAGAGTAAGTCTCGAGATATTCGCAACCAGCAAGTTGCTTACATGACCTGGCTTAGCACTTCACGCAGCAAGAGCACCCTGCTCACCAAAACTGCTCGACGATATAAAGTGGCAGCTGCAGAATTCCTTAAAAAAGTTGGTCCAGAAAGTGCTGATGACGAACTCAAAGCTAAGGCAGCAGATGCCGCAGGAGCAATCAAACAAGCTCTGGCCGCAACCACTCCAAATGTTGCAGAAATCAGAACTATTATGCGTGATATGAGAGATAGTGAAATCGCTCGCATGGATAGTGAAGTGTTTGTGAAGAAAGATCCAGCTACCGGAGTCTACACCGCAAGACCTGAAACAATTGATAATCTCAGACCAAGTC
>Ga0137433_1000831_pt1 | contig 14696 bp, 9 predicted proteins | sample EasRivERMZT840_2_FD_102335 | JGI IMG/M metagenome (GOLD analysis project Ga0137433, IMG submission 102335) | Soil microbial communities from meander-bound floodplain in the East River, Colorado, USA - East River MetaG ERMZT840_2 | ecosystem: Environmental > Terrestrial > Soil > Floodplain ...
GTGGGGATGGGGCACGCTGGCGCTGATCAACGCCGGCCTCGCGCAGAGCAAGCGGCGCAGCGGGCTCGCGTGGTTTCTGGTGTCGCTGCTCCTCGGCCCGATTGCGACGTTCATCATCGTCGTGACCGACCCGCCCACGCCGCCACGCGGTTCACAAAACCCGTAGCAGACGACCGATCGTACGTAGGCCGCCGCGGGTTGTGCGGCGGCAGAACATCTCAAAAGTTCACAGTTCGAAGTTCGAAGGATAAGCGGGCTACGGGAATCGAACCCGTCTAGCTGGCTTGGGAAGCCAGAACATTACCACTATGCTAAGCCCGCAAGTGGTCTCTCAGGCGAAATCATACCAGCGTCGTCACGGCGTCACCCTAAACGCGACATACCGCCGTTCGCTGTTGGCGCCCTGCCCCACTGTCAGCTCGATGGCGTAGTCGCCGGGCGCAAGCGGCGCGAGCGTCAGGTCTGCGGCGATTACTGCTTGTCCGTTGTCGGCCTTCTCCGACAGCGTGACGGGCACGGGGAGCGGCTGGCCGTTGCGGCCGATGAGGCGCGCTTCCTTGCGATCGACCGACGCGAGCAGCGGCCACTCGATGTGGATGCGCTCGGTCCGGCGATACTGGAAATCCGCGACCGCCCGGAGCGGCGACGTCGGCGCGGGCGTCGCGCGGAACGGCATGGGATCCGCGAGCAGCGTACCCGTCGCCCACCTGATCTCAAACCGTTCCTGCAGCCGGTCGGCACCGCTGCCGATGGTTGCCGTCACTTGCCATAGGCGGGGCGTGGGGGGCGCCTGACTGGCGGCAGTTTGACCAGCGGAAGCCGGCGGCACGAGCAGGCGCACGAGCACGCCGCGCGTCCCTGCTTCGATCCGGGTGTTCACCGTCATGCTGGTCGCTGCGTCCGGTCCGACACCGGCTAACGCCGCGGCGACCCGGAGATCTGCGCCTCGCGCAAATGGGCCGCTCACCAATTGGTTGCTGCCGAGCTCAACCGACGCGAACAACAAATCCCGGCCCACCACTCCGCCGTACGTGAAGACTTCCGCCCCCGCCCGCAGGCGCGAAAGGGGCGCGAAGACCGCCTCGACCGGCACCGGCTCGACGGCCGAATCCGTGGCTGTCGGCGTTGACACCGTCTTGTTCGCGGCGGCCACCGCCGCTTCCGTCGGCGCCGTGTAGCCGCGCCGCGCGCGAATCGACAGGCCGGGCCGCTTCGTCCTGACCTCGATGCGCCGAAAGCCCCCATCGTTTTTCGTGTTCGTCGAGTAGTACGTGAGCAGGTAGTACGCCGACACGTCGTCCACGATCCGCTTCAGCCCGCCGGCGATGTCGTTGGTCTTCACGATCGCCAGGCCGTCGGTGTTCTCGGCGATCGTCTGCAGGCTCTCGATACGGCTGCGCAGCCGATTCGCATCAAGCTCGAGCCGGTTGCCTCTGACCGGATCGGCAGGCTTCGGCTGCATATGAATGGGCGTGTCCCACACCGTCAGCCCGGACGGCGTGACGCCATAGACGGTGATGTTGGTGCGGTTGGCCTGGATCAGAAAGTTGCGGAAGCGCTGGGCGTTGTCCAGTTGCGCGAGGCGCGCGAGCTCCTGATCGCACACCGCGGGATTCGAGGTTCGCTCCAGGTCGGGCCGCGTCACCCGGCCCGTCCACATCGCATCTGGGACTCGGGGGGGCGAGGCCTGGTCGAGCAGCCGACGGTCCGGCCGAAACAGCCGCCAGCCGTCGCTGACGAGCACGACCACCGTTCGCGCCTCCCGCCGGTTCGTGAGGAACACGACCAGGTCCTCGAAGCTCGTCATGACCTTGTCCTCACGCCGCCGGTCGATGAGGATCTGGTAGAGCGACCGGAGCGAGCCTTCGTCCTCGACGAGACCGCGCTCCTTGATCGGGTTTTCGCCCGGCCGCAGCGGCTCGTACTGGTAGCACCGCATGAGGGTGTCCTCAACCGGATCGGTGGAATCGTTGGTAATCCGGTTGCGCTCGCCCCAGGTCCAGTACTTGGACAACTGCTCCTCGATGCTCTGCGTGAGGCGCCCGAGCGCGAGGTGCCGGGCCTGCGCGGATGGCGTCATGACGCCAAAAAGATCGTTCGGCGCGATCAGCGAGTTCAGCATGTCGACGAGCGGGCGCCGGATGTTGTGCGATCCGTCAACCGTCACGTGGAGCGTGTCGAGATAGACCACGAAAACGCGGTTCTTCGGGTCGGCGGCCTCGATCCACATGTCGCGCGTCGAGTTCGGATCACGCCGTTCGGCATCGGAGAGCGCGCGCTCGATCCGCACCAGCTCCAGGCCGTCGATCGCCTGCGGCTTGCCGTCCTCCAGCACCTGAAAGTCTTCGACGGTGAGGCCCTCGACGAGCCTGCCGTCGCGCTGCGGGTAGACGTCCACCGTGACAAGGACGGAACCCGCTCGGAACACCGGCGGGCGCGGAGGCGGCGGCTGCTGCGGTGGAGGTTGAGGCGGCGCCTGCGCGGCAAGCGCAGCCCACGCCACGCCCGCGCCCAGTGCCGCTGCCACGACAGCGCGTCGAAGCTGCGAGCCCATCACACGCCTATTGGACAACCTTGAAGGCGATGTAGCGCCGTTCGCTGTTCGCGCCCTGCCCCACGACCAACTCGATGGCGTAGTCAGCCGGCGCAAGCGGCGTGAGTGTGAGATCGGCGGCGATGACGGTCTGGCCGTTGTCGTTGCGCTCGGTGAGCGTGACCGGCAGCGGCACGACCTGGCCGTTCCGGGCGATGAGGCGAGCCTCGCGCCGATCGACGGCGCCGAGGAGCGGCCACTCGATGTGGATGCGCTCGGTGCGGCGGTACTGGAAATCCGCGACCGCGCGGATGGGCGACGTCGGCGCGGGCGTCGCGCGGTACGGCATCGGATCGCCGAGCAGCTTGCCCGCCGCTTCTCTGATCTCGAACCGTTCCTGCAGGCGGTCGGGGCCTGCGCCGATCGTCGCGGTGATCTGCCACGGGCCAGGCGTGCCAGGCGGTAGCGGAACACGCATCACGACGCCGCGCATGCCCGGCTCGACCTTGCCCTGCGCCTCGCCCACGGCCGACCCGCCGGCCACCGGTGCGGCGACCACCTTCACGTCGGCGCCCTTGGCGAACGGCCCGCCGAATACCTGGCTGCTGCCGAGCTCGATCGCCACGAGCAGCTCGGTCGGGCGCGCGACGCCGTAGCTGAACGACTCCGCGCCCGTCCTCAGCCGGGAGAGCGGGCCGAACACGGCGTCAACTGGTACGGCCTCGACACCTGGCGTCGTCGGCGCAGGGGCCGCCGCCGCTTTGTTCGCGGCGGCGATCGCCGCTTCGGTCGGCGCCGTGTAGCCGCGCCGGAAGCGCATCGAGACGCCCTGCCGTTTGGTTGACACCTCGATCCGGCGATAGCGGCCGTCGTTCTTCGTGTTGCCCGAGTAGTACGTCAGCAGGTAATACGCCGACACGTCGTCCACGATCCGCTTCATCCCGCCGGCGATGTCATTGGTCTTCACGATCGCCAGGCCGTCGGTATTCTCCGCGAGCGTTTGCAGACTCTCGACGCGGCCTCGCACGCGGTTCATATCGACGGAAAGGGAGCTGACTGCTGGATTCGAGGACTGGATCTGCTGGTTGATATTTGTGTCGAACACCGCCATCCCCGACGGCGCCACAGTGTAGACGCTGACGTTCGCGCGGCGCGCCTGCGTCAGGAAATCGCGGAAGCGCTGGGCGTTGTCGAGGCTCGCGAGCCGCGCCAGCTCCTGACCGCACACGCCCGGATTGGACGTGTTCACCAGATCGGGCCGGGTCCCGCCGCCGCCGGCGCCGCCGAATGTGCCCGGCACCTGCATCCCGCCCACGGCGGAGCTTGCACCCAGCATCCGGTCGGGTCGAAACAGGCGCCAACCGTCGCTCACGAGCACAACCACCGTGCGGGCCTCGCGCCGGTTGGTGAGATACACCACCAGATCCTCGAAGCTCGAGATGACGCGATCCTCGCGCCGGCGATCGATCAGCACCAGATCGAGCCGGCGGACGGCGCCGTCATCGTCGACTAGCCACTCTTTCGGCTGAGCCGGAGGCGGCACGTACTGATAGCAGCGGGTCAGGGCGTCCTCAACCGGATCGTTCTGGTCGCTCGTGATTCGATTCCGCTCGCCCCACGTCCAGTAGCGCGAGAGCTGCTCCTCCACCCCGAGAGTGCGCCGGCCCAGCGTGAGATGTCGCGCCTGTAGATTTGGCGTCATCACGCCAAACAAGTCGTTCGGCGCGATGAGCGAGTTGAGCGTGTCGATGAGCGGGCGCCGGATGTTGTGCGATCCGTCCACCGTCACGTGGAGCGAGTCGAGGTAGATCACGAAGACGCGGTTTTTCGGATCGGCCGCAATCGCCCAGGACTCCGAGACCGAATTCGGATCGCGACGTTCGGCATCGGACAGCGTCCGCTCGACGCGCACGAGCTCGAGGCTGTCGATCGCCTGCGGCTTGCCGTCCTCCTGCACCTGAAAGTCTTCGGTGGTGAGGCCTTCGACGAGCTTGCCGTCGCGCTGCGGGTACACGTCCACCGTGACGAGTACCGAACCCGCACGAAACACCGGCGTGCGCGGCGGTGGCGGCTGCTGCGGTTGCTGAGTCGCCTGCGCGAGGAGCGCGGCGCCGGCCGCACTCAGGCTCACAACGAGTGCGGCGAGCATACGGTGGACGGGAACTGCCATTAAGGACCGGTTGAGGCAGTGTACACTTCGGTTTCGCGCGTGGCTACCCTGCCCAAACAGAAGACGTTCGACCGCTCGCTCGTCGAAGGGCCCATCGGCCCTGCTGTCTGGAAGCTCGCGTGGCCGACGATGCTGCAGAACATGATCGCGGGGCTGCAGGGCGTGATCGACCACGCGATGGTCGGCCACTTCGTCGGATTCACCGCCAACGCCGCCATCGGCGTCAGCTGGCAGATCATCATCGTCGTCATCGTCTTCGGCACGTCCGTGTTTGCGGGGATGGGCGTGCTGGTCGCGCGGTTTGCCGGGCAGAACGATCAGGACAAGGTCAACCGTGTCGTCTATCAGGCGTTTCTGACGGCCGCCGGCATGTCGCTGCTCATGGGCGGCGTCGGCTGGTTCCTGGCGCCCAGTCTGCTCGAGCTCGTGCGTGCCGCACCCGAGGTGCGCGCGGAGGCGCTGCCCTTCCTGCGCGTCGTGCTCCTCGGCATCATCGGCATGATGCTGTTCTTCATGTTGTCGGGCGCGTTCCGGGCGTGCGGCGACCCGCGCACCCCGCTGCGGCTCGGCATCGCGATGACGGCGCTCACGATCATCCTGAACGTCATCTTCATCCCGGCGTTCGGCACGATCGGCGCGGGCTACGGCACGGTGCTGAGCAGCACGATCGTGTCCGCGTTCGGGCTCTGGCGGATGTCACGGCCGGATTCGGTCATCCACTTCGCAACCGGGATGAGCCGGGGCCCGGACTGGACGATCATCCGATCGCTCTTCCGGTTCGGACTGCCGACGGGATTCCAGGGCATCGCCATGAACGTCGCGGGCGTGATGCTGCTGCGGTTCATCGGATCGCTCGAGCACAGCGCCGCGGCCATGGCGGCCTACGCCATCGGGTACACGGAGCTGTTCTCGTTCATCACCTGGACGTCCGTCGGCCTCATGGGCGCGGCGGGGACCATTGCCGGCCAGAACCTCGGCGCCGGCAATCCCGCCCGCGCGATGGAGGGCGTCCACGAGGCGGCTCTCATCGGCCTGAAGGTGGCGGCGGTCATCGGCGCGTTCTTCCTGGTTGTTCCAGGCACGTTGTTGTGGTTCTTCGGCATGACCGACCCCGAGGTGATCAGTATCGGCACGCTGCTGCTGCGCTTCCTCAGCGTGTCCGGCTTCTTCGTGACCGTGGCGCTCTGCTACACCGGCGGCCTGCAGGGCACGGGCGACACCCGCAGCCCGCTATACATCTCGATCGTCTCGCAGATTGTGGTGCCGCTGGGATTCTGCGCGGTGATGCAAGCCGCCCGCGGGCTGACGCCGGCCACGATCTGGCTCGCCATCGTCCTCGGCCACATGACGCGGTGCTCGCTGAGCGTCGTGCGATTCCGCCAGCAGAAGTGGCGGCACATTCAGGTCGATATCTCGCCGGCGAGACAGCCTTCCTGATTGCCGCTCCAAAGCCCGGAGCGGCCTACATGCTTACTGCTTTCTGAACGAGGTCGTCACCGTGCCGGTCTCGACGCCTGCTTCGACGACCGTCGCGCGCAGCGTGTAGCTGCCCGAGCCGAGCGTTCCGACGGGGATGTCGATGCCGGCGGCCAGCGCCGTGCCTTCCGGGAGCGGCGTGCGCGTCTCTTCGAGGACCGCCGCGGATTCACCGGCTTTGAGCACGACGAATCGCACCTCGAGGGACGGTGAGCCTGCCTCCTGGTAGAGCTCCAGGAAGGCGCGCATCGAGGTCGCCGTAGCAGGGACAGTCTCCAGCGCCAGGAACCGGCGCTTGCCGTCTGCGTCGCTCCACGTCGTGACAAGATCACTCACGCTTACGGCGCCCAGCCGGGCCAGGCGGGCGTCGACGCTCTGCTCGACGCTGCCGATGTTGCCAGCGGCGTCCGCCACTGCGAAGCGCAGGCGGTACGCCCCGGGCGCGACGCCAATCGGAAACGCGAGCTGATAGTCCTCCCCGGCCTCCGCGGACGGGACGGGCTGGCGTCCCGCATTCACGATCTTCCCCGCCTGATCGACGATCGCGAACATCGCCACGAGCGGCGCTGCGACGTTGGCCGGCATCTGGATGTTCACGCCCAACTGAAGCTCGACACCGGCGGGGTCGCGTCGAACCGAAGTGGCCAGCGCAATCGGCACGCCGAAAGCCACGCCGCCGGAGGCCAGCCGCGTACGCAACGCCGCGTCGATGTCTACTGGCGCTGCAGCCGCGGAGGGCATCACGGCGTGCCGGTTCGCCCGCACCGTCACGCCGGCCCGCTTGACCGAAACCTTGGCGTCCAGCAAGCGCGACGTCGCGATGCTAGCCGTCGTCTCGACGCCGAGACGGTAGACGCCGGACGTCTCCGAGATGATCCGCTTGAAGAAGCGGTCGGCCTGGCCGACGACGCGCCACGCTTCACCGCCGGCAGCCGCAGCGACGGTTTGAACGCCGGCGGTGAGGAAGCTGTTCTCAAACTTCCGGGCGTAGGGCCGATCGTCCTGGGGCAAGAGACCCGGCGCGCCGGCCATGGAGACATCGGCCATGTCTCCAACCTCGGTCAGCGCATAGAAACGCACGCCGGCTTCCGCGGCGGCGCGGGCGACCGGCGCCAACCCAACATAGTCGTCGGCGGCGGGCGCTACACCCGTGGAAAGCGCTATGACGATTCGTGGGTCTGGAGCCGGCTTGAGGGCCGCAATCACCTCTGCATAGGCACGCAGCTGCATCGCCGATCGGTGGAGGGTATCGCGTGCGAGACGGCGCGCGGCCGAGCCGACCATCTCCCCACATCCCTCTCCGAAACCGGCGATCGCGCACTCTCGCCTGATGAATGCGGAGCTGCTCCCGTAGATGTTCATGCCACGCTCGAAGTCGAGCGCTTCCGGCACGGTGATCATGAATGGCGCGGTGATGTCCTCCTTCCGACCGAGCACACCTCTGCTCTTGAGGACAGCCAGCACGGCGGCCCGGTCGCGCGTCGGGCTAATCACCGGACCCAAGCCGCTCGTCGTCGCAAGCCCTACCATGTCGCCGAGGTCGAGTGTGTTCAGGATTCGCTCGGCCGCGATCAGGAGCATCTTGCCTTCTGTGACCTTGGCCGCCAGATCATCGATGAGCAGCACAATCACCCGCCCGCCGCGACTCGCCTTCGCGGCCGCGGGCGCAACATTCGAAGTCTCGCGCGCAGCGACGGTCACTTCGCTGCTCGGCGCGCCGCCGTATGTCAGGTAGTCCATCTGGCGGACGATGCCCGGTTTGCCGTTGAGGGTGACGACGAAGTCAGCGGCTTTCAGACCTTCAATCGGCTTGCCGTCTTTATCGACCACCGTCACGTCGAGTGCGACGAGATCGACGCCCGATTTGAAGACCGGCGCCTGCTGCTCGGAGCCGGCAGCGACGATCGCCATGACGACGACAAGGGTGGCGGCGAGAATGCAGACTCTCGGAGTCATTGGTGTGCCGCCCCAAAGCCCGGGGCGGCCTACGTGCTGGCCGCGGGGCGGCCTACGTGAGACTACTGCGTTCCAAGCCGGGCGTATACTCTGCGGCATCTTTCATCCCAGCCTGAGGGTCTGCCCATGAACACTGAATCTTCCCGACTCTTTGAAGCCTTTGATCGTGGATCCATCTCCCGCCGGCAATTGCTGGTCGCCCTCGGCGTGGCCGCGGTCGTGAGGCCGGCGACGGCGCTGGCCCAGGGCCAGTGCGGCGGCGCACGCGCCGGCACGCCGCAGTGCGATCCGACACCGGCCAAACCGCCGTTCGCCTCGACCGGGTGGCGGACCGTGTTGCTCGACCACTTCACCGTGCAGGTCGCGGACTACCAGGCCGAGGCGGCGTACTACGCGGCGCTTATGAACTGGAAGATTCGCAGCGACGACGGCACGAAGGCTGTGCTCGACGTCGGCGATTGGGGCGGGATCGTCATTCGTGGCGGCTACCAGCCACCCGCGCCTCCAGCCGGCGCCGCCGGCGCGGCGGCTGGCGGACGCGGTGGCGGAGGCCGCGGGCCATCGCGCGCCCAGTTCACGGGCTTCTGCTGGGGCATCGATCCGTGGAACGCAAAGACGGTCGAGGCCGAACTGAAGAAGCGGGGTCTCAATCCCGTCGCCGACCATGACCCGAAGAACAAGTTCGAGAGCTTCCACGTGGTCGATCCGGGCGGTTTCGATGTGCAGATCAGCAACGGCAGCCGGAAGACGCGCAGGCTGACGCCGGCCGCCGGCAAGGTGGCCGCGGCCAGTCCGTTCGAAGCCACGCCCTGGAAGACGGTCTACCTCGATCACATCTCCTTCGAGAGCCCGGACTACAAAGCAACAGTCGCGTTCTATCAGGCGTTGCTTGGCTGGAAGCCGGACACTGACGAAGGCAGCCAGAACAACGTCGAGATCGGCGACATCGGCGAGGCCATCATCCGCGGCACGAACATGTCGCCGGTCGCAGTCGAAGCGCGCGCCAAGGCGGCCGCGGACGCCGCCGCATCCGGTGCGGCTCCGACCGGCCGGGGCGGCGCCCCGCGCACGCGGAACGCCATCGGTCACATCTCGTTCGGCATCACCCCGTGGGATCCCGACGCGGTCAAGGCCGAGCTCGACAAGCGCGGGTTGAACGCGCGCGTGGATACCGGCGGCAGCGGCGACATCCACACGGCGAAGTACCAGAGCTACCACACGACAACGCCCAACGGATTCGACCTGCAGATCAGTAACGTTATTAAGCGGACGTGATTGATCCGGGGGGCTTCGCCCCCGCGCACCGCCTACGCGCTAGCGGCGCAGGTCGAGACAGACCAGTGTGTTGTCGTTGCGCACGTAGACGAACCCGTCGGAAATCGCCGGATAGGCACGGACCGTGCCGGTCAGCACCTGCGCTCGCGCCAGCGGCTTGAACGCGTCAGGTATGGCCGGCGCGAGAATCAGCTCGCCGGATTCACGCACCACCAGCAGACGGTCGCCGGCCAGTGTCACCGTGCCGGCGCGAAACTGATCGACGCTCCAACGCACCTTCCCTGTTCTCAGCTCCACCGCGCGCAGGCTCGGACCGGACTCCTGCCGGCCGTGAAAGCCGTACAGAATTCCGTCGCGGTGCACGCTGGTCGCGTAGTGATTGGACAGAACGTCGTTCGATGACCACAGCGGCGACAGTGTCGATCCTGCCGTCTGAAACACGCCAGCCCCGGGACCGTACTCCGCCGAGATGAAGACCAGATCCCCGACGACGAGCGGGGTCGCGACGTTGACCGAGGACTGCGATCGCGATCGCCAGGGCTGCTGGAAGACGACCGCGCCGGTCGCCGGCTCCAGGCCGACGAGGCCGCTGCGCGTCAGGAACATCGCGACGCGGCGTCCCGCGAGCGTCGCGCTCATTCCCGACGAATAACTGGCTGGGTCGGCGGTCGCTTGCCACAGCACCTTGCCGGTTGCGGCCTCGAATGCGACAACGCCGGCGGTGCGGCCGCCGATGTTGGCGATGACCCGGCCGTCCTCGACGAGCGGCGAGCCCGCGGCACCGAAGAAGCCCTTGGGCACTTCGAAGCGCCGGGCGGTGTCGAGGCTCCACACGCGGCGGCCCGTGTCGAGGCTCACTGCATGCAGCTGCCCTTCCGCGCCGAACGTGTAGACAACGCCGCCCGCCACGACGGGCACGGCGCGCGGCCCCTCATCGAACCCGAAGTCGTCGCGATACGTCGTCGGATAGCCGTACCGCCAGATCGTCTTGCCGGTGGCGGGCTCCATCGCTTCGACGATCTCCCGATTGTCCTGGCGATGGAACAGGATGACGCGGCCACCGGAGACGACGGGCCCGCTCAGTCCCAGCCCGACGGTTTTCTTCCAGACGACGCGCGGACCGGCTGAGCCCCAGTTCTCCGCGAGCGCGGGACCGCTGTAGACGCCGTCACGAGTCGGGCCGAGGAACTGCGGCCAGTCGCGCGCGAGCGCCGGCGCGACCAGCGCGAGCGCCGCCGCCAGCGCCAGAAGATGTCGGGCGTTCACGCAGTTTCGAACTTTACTACTTCGTGATGATCCTCGTACGCCTCGTACGTCTCGTACGCCTCGTACGAGGAACCTGAGCTCTCTCAACTTCTCTAAGGAAAGTAGGCCTGCGTCAGTTCGTTCCTGGTACGAGGCGTACGAGACGTACGAGACGTACGAGGCGTACGGGGCTCTTCAACCTTGCGGTTTCTGCGCCTCGAAGTGGCCGAGCGGGCAGCACCAGCCGGGGTAGTTCGCCGCGGACTCCCTGGGCGGCGCGCCCTTGGACGTGCTCCAGAACGTTGCCGTCTGATCGCACTTGAAGAGCGGGGCCACGCCGCCGCATGCCCGGGTCACGCCGTCCTTGAGGGGGACAGTCATCCCTTCACACTAGGCCTGGTAAAGGGGAAGCGAAAGCGGGTGAAAACCCGAGGGAATGAAGAAAGTTCAAAGTTCAGAGTTCGAAGTTCAAAGGTCCCGCCAAGCGCTCTTCGCTTCGCCCCCGCGCCGACGAGCAAGGTCAGCTTGGCCTGGTAAGGCACCTGAGGAGGCGAGATTACGCGAGAGGAGTGTCAGGGGGGCGGCGGGGACGAAGTCCCCCCGCTTAGGCGAACGAGCGCCAGCGAGTGAGCCGAGCGAGCGCAGCACGACTTGCCGAAGCGCGATCCAGCAAAGGCGAGTTGTGCGAGCGAGCTCGTAAGGGGGGTCCGGCGGGGACGAAGTCCCCCCGATTGAACGAGCGAGCAGTCGCGAGCGAGTCACGCGAACGAGCCGCGACTGCCGAAGTGCGATCCAGCGAAGGCGAGTCGCGCGAGAGAGCGTGTGAGGGGTCCGGGGACGAAGTCCCCGGATCAAAAACGCGCAGGGGCGATGGCGCGGATGAGTTGATTCGCGGCGCTGGCGAGGTTGGTCCGGCCCGATTCGTAGTTGCGCAGCAGGATCACGCCGACCTTCGAGTTCGGATCGAACCCGAGGTACGCGGTGTAACCAGAGACCGCCCCGCTGTGGCCGGCGATCGACACTGTACCAGCCGTCGTATACAGGTACAGTCCAAGCCCGTACGCGTCGCCGTACGCCGGCGTTTGTCGCGTCTGCATCGCGACGCGCATCGTCTCGCTGGTGACGCCGGCTCCGGCGCCGTTCAAGGCGCCGACCAACCGCGCGAGATCACCGACGGTTGAATAGATCCCGCCGCTCGGCACCCCGTAGCCGGGGCTCAGACGTCGGCGCGCCGGCGTCTGCACGTCGATCAGCGTTCCGGTGTTGGCGTAGCCGACGCTGAGCCGCGGCAGCAGCCCGTCGGAGATCACGAAGGTGCTGCTGGTCATCCCAAGCGGCGCGAAGATGCCGTCGTCGACGAGCTCCATGAACGGCGTCCGCGCCGCCCTCGACAGCGCCAGACCCAACACGCCGTAACCGATGTTCGAGTAGCTGTAGCGCGTGCCTGGACGCGCGTCGACTGCCGTCGTTGGGATCGAAGCGAGGACCTTCGCTTCCCACTCGGCGATGGGCCCGCTCCCGGCGCCTGGAAGCCCGGGCTCACGGACCAGGCCGGCGGTGTGGCTCGCCAGTTGTCGAAAGGTAATCGGCTTGCCGAACAACCAGGGTCCATTCGCGAGCCCGCGTACCTCGGGAAGGTACTTCTGGACGGGATCGTCGAGCGCGAGCACGCGGCGATCGACGAGCTGCGCCAGGACCGCCGCCGTGAACGTCTTGGTGAGCGATCCGATGCGATAGATCGTCTCGATGCCCGCAGGAATCTGCTGATCGTAATCCGCCCAGCCGAAGCCTTCTGCCCAGACGATGTCGTCGCCGACGACGACGGCCGCGGTGATACCTCCGACCGCATCGGCAGCGACGTCCGCGCGCAGGCGCTCGCGAAAATCGTCGATGGCATCGTAGCCGCCTGGTGCGGGGGCCTCGCGTGCCGAGACCAAGCCGCCGGCGACGATCGCCGCGGAGAGAAGCAGGAGGCACACCCGACGGCTGATTCGGTGGCTCATGATGACCAGCTGGTGACGCACAGTATGACCCGTTTTCAGCGCCCGCGACCGAGCCGCGACTTGCCGAAGGGCGATCACGCAGCGAACGAGCGTAAGCGAGTGAGCCACGCGAACGAGCCGCGACTTGCCGAAGCGCGATCCAGCGGAGGCGAGTCGCGCGAGAGAGCCCGCCTTCGCGCTACGCGCTTCGGCGCGGCAGGCCGTGTTGGGGGGTCCGCGGGGGCGCAGCCCCTCGGATCAATATTGGTCGGGATGCCGAGATTCGAACTCGGGACCCCTTGACCCCCAGTCAAGTGCGCTACCAGGCTGCGCTACATCCCGACCTGCAGACAGTCTATCGCTTCTTGCGCGCGGCCTTCTTAGGCGCGGGCTTCGAAGCCCGCCCGTTGCGGGCCGGCGCTGCGGTCAGCACGCGATCTTCGTCCGTGATGCCGTCGCCGTCGAGGACGCCGAGGATCCACTGCAGGCCGCGGCGGACGTCGCGCAGGCCCTGACGCGTGTCGGCGTCGATCATCGCGGCGACGTCGGCGTCGTTCACTTCTTCTTCCGACGTGACGAGGCCTTCCTCGCTCAGACGGCGCCGCGCGCCGGCCAGCGTCAGGCCGTCCACGAACAGCAGGTGCTTGATTCGGAGCACGCGCTCGACGTCCGCGCGGCGGTAGATGCGCGGACCCTGCGCGGTCTTGGCGACGCCGAGATCCGGGAACTCCGCCTCCCAGCTGCGCAGCACATACGGCTGCACTTCCGCGAGCTCGCAGACTTCCTGCGGCCGGAACACCGCGCGGTTTGGAATGGCGGCTGCTGGGGACACGAAAGTTCAGCGGATTATAGCAGCCATTGGTTGCCGCTCCGAAGCCCGGAGCGGCCTACGTACGCGCCCGTCCCTTCCTTCGCCTCACCTTCAGCCTGATTGGCGTCCCCTCGAATCCGAAGGCCTCCCTGAGCTGGTTCTTGAGATACCGCTCGTAGGAGAAGTGCAGTTCGGTGGCGACGTTGGTGAACAGGACGAACGACGGCGGCTTGGTGCCGGTCTGGGCACCATACAGAATCCGGACGTCGCGGCGGTTCTTGCTGACAGGGGCCTGCTTCTCCGTCGCCTTTTCCAGAAAGCTGTTCAGCGCCGAGGTCGGGACCCGTTTCCGGCGCGCCTCGGCGACCCGATCGACGACTTCAAGGAGCTTGCCCGTGCGGTCGCCCGTGAGCGCGGACAGGTGGATCAACGGCACGAAGTCCAGGAACTTCAGCTGAAACCGCAGCTTGTCGTCGAACTCCTCGACGAACTCCTGGCCGCGCCCCTTCAGGAGATCCCACTTGTTCACGGCGATGACGATGCCGCAGCCGGCGGCTTCGGCTTCGCCGGCGATGGCGCCTTCACGGTCGCCCGCGCCCTCGGTGGCATCCACCACCAGCACGACGACATCGGCCCGCTCGATGGCCCGGCGCGCGAGCAGGACGCTCACCGCCTCGACCGTAGCCGACTTGCCGTGGCCGATCCGGCCGGGCTTCCGCATCCCGGCCGTATCCACGAGCCGGAACGTCTTGCGGTGCCACTGCAGCAGCACGTCGACGCTGTCCCGCGTGGTCCCGGGCATCTCACTGACCAGGACGCGCTCCTCGCGCAGCAACCTGTTCACCAGCGAGGACTTCCCCACGTTCGGGCGACCCACAATCGCCACGGACGTCTCACCATCGGCGTCCGACTCTGGTTTCTCCGTGTCCTCCGTCTCCTCCGTGTCCTCGGCGCTGGCCTCAGTCGTCGCGGGCCCCAAGCGCGCGACGACCTCATCGAGCAACTCGAAGACCCCGTCGCCGTGCTCGGCCGAGACGTCCACGACAGGGTCGAACCCCAGCCGATGGAACTCGACGACGCGGCGCCTGGCCTCGTGGTCGTCCGTCTTGTTCACCGCGAGGACGACCGGCACACCCAGCGCGCGAACGCGCTGTGCGATTTGCTCGTCGCCAGGGACCAGGCCTTCCTGCCCATCGACGACCAGAACCACGAGGTCGGCGCCCTCGATCGCCCGCAGCCCGTGTTTGA
>Ga0137433_1000832_pt1 | contig 14689 bp, 10 predicted proteins | sample EasRivERMZT840_2_FD_102335 | JGI IMG/M metagenome (GOLD analysis project Ga0137433, IMG submission 102335) | Soil microbial communities from meander-bound floodplain in the East River, Colorado, USA - East River MetaG ERMZT840_2 | ecosystem: Environmental > Terrestrial > Soil > Floodplain ...
ATCCTCCATGCGCCTGCGCTCGGTGATGTCGCTGGCGATGCCGAGGAAGCCGGTGATGGCCCCGGCATCATCGCGCATCGCCGTGACGGAGAGCAGCACGGGGAAACGGCTGCCGTTCTTGCGCACATAGGTCCACTCGTAATCGTTCGGCAGGTTGTGGCGGGCTTTGGCCACGAACACATCGAAGCCGGGTTCAATCCGCTGGCCCAATTGTGTGGAGAACTCGTCAGCCCGCGCCGCGACTTCTCCCGGATCATGAATGATCTCCGGCGTCCGGCGCCCCACCAACTCCGCGGCGTTGTAACCCAGCATCCGTTCCGCGGCTCGATTGAACGTGGTGATGATGCCCTCGGGAGTGGTCGAAATGATGGAATAGGCGGCATTGTCGAGAATCGCCTTTTGCCAACTGGCCACGCGCTGCAGCTCCATTTCGCTCCGGTTACGTCGCCGCATCTCGCGTTGTGTGCGCCATCCGGCCAGGCCGACCAGCGCGAAAGCCACAACACTGCCCGTCAGTAACAGGACCGACGTGTCGCGGGAGCCACGCCACACGGCTTTGTCGCGCAGGGCCAGCAGGCGGCGCTCCTCGTCCTCCATGCGTCCAACGAGCGCAGTGGCTTCAGCCAGCAACTGATCACCCCGACGCGCGGCCACTTCGCGCCGCGCCGCCTCGAACCCGGAACTCCTCCGCAACTCGCTCACGGTCTGATGCCATTCCGCCAGTTGTTGGGCCAACGGACCCAGTTCGTCGAGCACCGCCTGCTGGACGGGATTGTCCGCCGTGAGGGCACGCACGTTTTGCAGCAGGCCGGGCGCGGCGTTTGTACTGACTTGGTGCAGTTCCAGAAAAGTTTCATCCCCGGTGATGATGAAGCCGCGAGTTCCAATCCGGATGTTCGCGAGATGTCCCTTTAACTGTTCCAACGCGAGCAAGACTTCATGCTCGTGTCTTCGCCACTCCGTCGCGGATCCCAATTCGCGATGAGATCGCGACGCCATCAGTCCCAAAAGGAGAATCAGCGCCAGACCCGCCGGCAGTTGCATGGAACGGAGCGGATGGCGGCTGGTCAGGTGGCCCGCCCGCGCTGAGTCCAGAAACAGCCCGGTGCCCAGCATGAGAAAAGCGGCGGCCGTATGGACCGCCATGCGCGTGAACTGTCCCCAGCCCAGCGCGGCCTCAATGCCGGCGGCATAGCCAAACAGCGTAGTCCCTGCGATGCTACAAACCAGCATACCGCCGAAGGCGCTTGCGCTGGCCCGCCATTTCGCTGGCCGGCTCAAGAGCAGGGCAACCGCGGCAATGAGAAAGCAAGAGGCGGTTAGCGGAGACATGCGGCCTGGATGCGACGTGCGCGTCGTCGTCCACGGCTCGACGAGTAGCGTGTCGATGCCGAGGTTCACGTCCAGCACGTACTCCACCAGGGATGCCCCCGCGATGAGTCCGACCAGACCGCCACAAACCGAACTGGCCGTAAACTGTCCGCGCCCAATCAACACCAATCCCAGGCCGCCCAGCATGAAACAAACGGCGGTGTTCGCCTGCATCGGCGCGAAGGAAGAATGCACCTGCACCAACGCCATCGAACGGGCGAACCAGCCTGCCAGCACAATCGCCCCAAGCGCCACCAGCAGGGTTCCGAGCAGGGTCTGGTGGAAGCCCAGTTTTGATTTCATCGGAAGCGCGTTTATTTCGGAGGGGTCTTCTGCCCTCATTCGATTCACCTGTGCGAGCTTCGGCGGATTCGCCACGGGAGGCTTCGCAGGGCTTGGCATGGTCTGAACATTTCTTGCGAAGTTCATGCCACCGTTGAGTCACGCCCCGGCAAGAAACGCCCAAGGCCGGCCAAGCGCCGTTTGGCAGGATCCATTCCCGTCTCGCAATGTTCGCCGATGAAAGAAGTGTTCGGCTTCGATTGCTACTCGCCGAAGGAAATCGCCGAGCGCGTCGAAAACGTTGGCGTCACCAAGGCGAATCTGCCGCTCCTCTCGCAGGTCGCGTTGGGAGTGCTGGCAGGCGGATTCATCGGGCTGGGCGCGATGTTTTTCACGCTCGTGGTCAGCGACGCGAGTCTGGGCTTCGCTCTCGCCCGGGTGCTGGGCGGAGTGGCGTTCTCGCTCGGACTCATCCTCGTGGTCGTGGCCGGTGCGGAACTGTTTACCGGGAACAACCTGCTGGTCATGGCCACCGTGGCGGGCCGCATTTCGGCCTCCAGGTTCCTTCAAAACATGGTCGTCATTTACGTCGCCAATCTCATCGGCGCCCTGGGACTGGCCGGGCTGGTGGCGTTGTCGGGCCACTGGCAGATGAGCGGCTCCGTCGTGGGCAACACCGCGTTGAACATCGCAGCGGCGAAATGTGCGCTGCCGTTCGGCGAAGCCTTTTTCAAGGGCGTGCTTTGCAATGTCCTCGTCTGCCTCGCGGTGTGGCTGGCGATGGCGGGGCGTACGGTCACCGACAAAGTGCTGGCCATCGTTTTCCCTATCACTGCGTTTGTCGCGTGCGGCTTCGAGCACAGTGTCGCGAACATGTATTTCATCCCGCTGGGTGTTTTCCTGCGCGAGCAGGGCGTGGCCATTGGCACCGTGAATCTCGATGCGCTCAACTGGTTTGGCCTCGCCCGAAATCTTCTTCCGGTCACGCTTGGGAATCTCGTGGGAGGCGCGGGCATGGTCGGGCTGGTTTATTGGGTCATCTATCGGCGTGGCGCCACCGGTTCCCCGGCAACATCGCTCCCGAAGTGAAAATCCATCACCTCACCGTCGAGGAGGCGTTCGCCAGCGTGCAGAGCGGGCCGGACGGTTTGTCCGCGGAAGAGGCGGCGCGGCGCCTTGCGGAATTCGGTCCGAACCAAGTTGAGCAGCTTCAACGCGATTCGCTCGTGCGACTCTTTCTCAAGGGCTTTACTCATTTTTTCGCCGTCATTCTCTGGCTCGCGGCCGGATTGGCGTTTGTCGCGGAATGGCGCGAGCCCGGTCACGGCATGGCCGCGCTTGGCTTTGCCATTATTGGCGTGATCGTAATCAATGGCGCGTTCTCTTTCTGGCAGCAGTTCCGGGCGGAGAAGGCCTTCGACGCGTTGCAGAAATTGCTGCCGCAACAAGTGAAGGCGCGGCGCGCCGGCAACGTGTTGAACGTGCTCGCGTCAGAACTGGTGCCAGGCGATCTGCTGCTGCTGGAAGCGGGCGACAAGGTTCCCGCGGATTGCCGGGTGGTCGAGTCCTTCAGCCTGCGAGTGAACAATGCGACGATCACCGGCGAGTCACTCCCCCATTCACGCAACGCAGATGTTTCGCACGAAGCCGACCTGATTCACAGCAGCAATGTGTTGCTCGCCGGCACAATGATCGTCTCTGGAGAAGTGACCGCGCTAACATTCGCGATCGGGGCCCACACCGAGTTCGGACAGATTGCTCACTTGACTCAAGCCACCAAGGAATCACTTTCGCCGCTGCAACTGGAAGTCATGAGGCTGAGCCGGCTGGTGGCGGCATTATCGCTTGGCCTCGGCGTGTTGTTCTTTTTGATCGGGCGTGCCATGGGGCTGCCGTTCTGGAGCAATTTCATTTTTGCCATTGGCATCATCGTAGCGAACGTGCCGGAAGGTTTGCTGCCGACCCTGACGCTCGCGCTCGCCATGGGGTCGCAGCGGATGGCGCGGCGTAGCGCCCTCGTGCGCCATTTGCCCGCAGTCGAAACACTCGGTGCCGCCACCGTCATCTGCACGGACAAGACCGGCACCCTGACGGAGAATCGGTTAACCACAAAACAGTTGTGGCTCAGTGGAGAAACGATTTCCGTCTCCAATACGAATCGACTTCACGCCTTTGCCAAAGCGCACCGCCATTTCTTCGCCGCGGCGCGGCACTGCCACACTTTGAAAGCGAGTGAGCAAAATGGCGGACGCGTGTGGCTTGGTGATCCACTTGAAATGGCGTTGATGCAACTCGCGGAGAACATCACTCCCGGCGCAGTCGATTGCGTGGCGATTGATGAAATCCCGTTTGACTCCCAACGCCGTCGCATGTCCACGCTCCATGAAACGAGCGAGGGCAAAATGCTTTTTGTGAAAGGTGCGCCGGAAGTGGTGCTTCCGAGGTGTGAACAAATCGAACTGTCGAGCGGTCCTGAACCGTTCACGGCTGGGCACAGCGCTCGAATTACGGCCGCGCTGGAGGCGATGACACAGAAGGGACTTCGAGTCCTCGCCTTGGCGTGCCGTCGATTGCCGGACGACACCCCACGGGAGGCGTACGAGTCTCACCTGACCCTTGCGGGCCTGGTCGGGCTGGAAGATCCGCCGCGCGCCGAAGTTCCGGCCTCCATTCAAAAGTGTCGTGAAGCCGGCATCAAGGTCATCATGGTCACCGGCGATCATCCGCACACCGCGCTTGCGATTGCGAAGGAGATTGGATTGGTGCAGTCCCTAAACCCCGTTGTGATTACCGGCGACCAGCTTCGTAAGATTTCCAATATCCAGCTTCAACTGGCGCTCGATGCTTCTGAAATTCTTTTCGCCCGCGTCTCCGCCGACCAGAAGATGCGCATCGTTTCAGCATTGAAGCGCAAGAAAGAGATCGTGGCCGTAACCGGCGATGGCGTCAACGACGCGCCGGCGCTGAAGAAGGCAGACATCGGGATTTCGATGGGCCGCGGTGGAACGGATGTCGCGCGCGAAGCCGCGGACATCATCTTGCTGGACGACAACTTTGCCACGATTGTCGCCGCCATTGAAGAGGGCCGCGCCGTGTTCGCCAACATCCGCAAATTCCTCACTTACATTCTCACATCAAACATCCCCGAACTCGTCCCCTACCTCGCCTTCGTATTGTTCAAGATTCCGTTGCCGTTGACCATCATCCAAATTCTCGCAGTCGATCTCGGCACCGATATGGTGCCTGCTCTGGCGCTCGGCGCTGAGCCCCCCAATCCGAACACAATGAAGCAGCCGCCCCGTTCTTCCAGTGAACGGCTGCTGAATTTTCCTCTTATGGCCCGTGCTTATTTGTGGCTTGGCGTCATGCAGGCGATCGCGGCGATGGCGGCATTCTTCTATGTGCTCAAGTCAGAGGGTTGGCACTACGGTGAATCCCTTTCAGCTACGCATCCGCTTTATCTCCAAGCGACCACGGCGTGTCTTAGCGCGATCATTGTGATGCAAATCGTCAACGTTCTCCTCTGCCGCAGCCGGCGCGAATCAGTTTTCAAGTTCGGCCTGTTTAGCAACCCGCTGATTCTTGTCGGCATCGCCGTCGAGCTTACACTCATTCTCTTCATCGACTACACCCCTTGGGGCAACTCCGTCTTCGGCACGACGTCGATTCGATGGTCGGTGTGGTTCTTTGTGGTGCCCTTTGCTGTGGGAATGCTCGTCCTCGAGGAGTTGAGAAAGTGGGCGGTGCGCTCATTGACCGCACACCCACTTAAGCAAAGACCTTGCTTCGGGGGCTGTATGATAACGCCATATGCTCCCTTCGCAGTGAGGAGTCCATTCTTTCGGTCTGCCACAACCTTGCTCTTCAATGTCTTCCAATTCTCAGCCACGGATTGGCATTAATGGAGAGCGGAGATCCGCGCACGGTTTAGGATAGTGTCTCGATGATGCCAACGAACATGCACAGCAATGATGCCTACGGACCCCTCCCGCCTGACAACTTGACCGGCCTCGCGCTTGGCGTAGGCTCCAAGCTTCAGAGGGATCAAGGCTGGAAATGGACCGCGGCGTGGAGCAATCAGTCACAGTAATACAATAATAACCAAATCAAACCAACTGGAGTAACCCTATGAACTTCACGCGAAGACAATTCCTGAAAAGCACCGCCGTCGCCGGGGCGAGCCTGGCGCTGCCTTTGAAAATTGGCGTCTATTCGGCTCAAGCGGCGGCCTTCAGCCCAAACTTGCGAAAATGGATCCAGCCGTTGCGAGGGCTGGGGCCCGCCGGCATTCCTGTCGCCCAAGGGCGTCCCGATCCGGTGTTTGCTGGGACAACCTTTATTGAGATGACCGCCGGCGAATTTGAGGATCAATTGCATCCCGACATGGGACCGACGAAGCTCTGGGGCTATTGGGATACGACCAACCCGGTGCGGCGCCATTTGGGTGGTGTGGTTATCAACCGAACGGGTTCTCCCGCGCGCATCCGTTTCACTAACACTCTGCCCCCACGGCACATCATCCCCGTCGATACCACGTTGCCTGGAGCGGACCATGCGCAGAACCGTATCGCAGTCCACTTTCACGGCGGCCTCGTCCCGTGGATCAGTGATGGCGGACCGTTCAATTGGTGGGCGCCGGATGGGACCCATGGCATCAGTTTCCTGAACGGGCCGGGAAGCGTTTTTGACAACATCCCCGGGAACCCCATTCTTCCGAGCCAGGCTGATTACTACTACCCCAACGACCAGAGTACGAGATTGGGCTGGTATCACGACCATGCGCACGGCATCACTCGCATCAATGCCTACGCCGGCCTGGCCAGCGGTTACTTGCTCCTCGACGAGATCAATGATGCGTATATCGCCGCCGGCAAGATTCCGGGCCTCGCCAGCACCCTCCCGCTGATCTTCCAGGACAAGACGTTCGTCCACGAAGGCACGGCCGAAACCGATCCGACCTGGGCCGATGTGGCCCGGCCGGATGTCCAGACGCCCGGCAGCCTCTGGTACGAGCACGTATATGATCCCGACGTGTTCGAACTGCACCCGGGAGGCAGGCCGCTCCCGAATCCCTCGGTCGTGCCGGAGTTTTTCGGCGACACCATGCTGTGCAACGGCACCGTTTACCCGCTGCTGACGGTCGAAGCGAAACGATATCGGTTCCTGATCCTGAACGCCTGCAACGCCCGTTTTCTCAACATCAACTTGTTCCGGGCCAAACCGAAAACCCCGGAAGGCATCGTTCTGAACCCCGCCACGCAGTTCCCGACCAATCCTCCGGGCCCAACGATGAGGCAGATCGGGACGGAAGGCGGTTTTCTCGTGCGCGATGTGCGGCTCAACTCTCCAAACCCATTCAACCCGCATACCTTGACCGGAAACCTGATCCTGGGGCCGGCCGAGCGAGCAGACGTGATCATCGACTTCAGCAAGCTCGAAGGCCAGGAGATCATCATGTACAACGATGCGCCCGGTCCCTTCCCGAACGGCGGACCGGAAACGGATTTCTATCTGGGGAACCCGTTCAATCCGATTCAACCGTTGCCGGGCACCGGCCCGGACACACGGCAGATCCTTCGCATCCGGGTCATTCCGGCGCAAACCGCGGATCCTCAGCCGCCGCAACCTATCCTCGATCCGATGCTGGTCGATCCGCCGTTGCTCGTTCCGCCACCACTCGATCTCGATCCGATTCCACCGCTGACTCCGCCACCCGGCGCCTACGTGCGCGACCTAACGCTGAACGAAGATTTCGACGAGTACGGCCGATTGACGCAGTTGCTTGGGACTCTGGCGGGGAGCCTGGAGTATCACGCACCAGCCACAGAAGTGGTGCCGGCGGGCGCGACAGAGGTTTGGCGCATCTTCAATCTCTCGGAAGACACGCACCCCATCCACTTCCACCTGGTCAACGTGCAGGTGCTTTCGCGACAACCCTTTGAACTGGGCGATGGTGGGATTGAACTCACGGACCTGCCGCGGGGACCCGAACGCAATGAACTGGGTTGGAAGGATACGGTGCAGATGCATCCGGGCGAAGCGACCACGGTCATCATGAAATTCGATCTGCCAACCGGACTGCCGTTCGAGGTGCCGACCACGCCGCGTGCAGCCGAAATGGGACTTACCGATCCTGCAAAGAAGTACCACGAGTACGTCTGGCATTGCCACATCCTCGAACACGAGGAGCACGACATGATGCGTCCGCTGGTGGTGGAAAGTTGAGAGAAGCACCAACGCTCGCGGCTGCCGAGTTACTCCCGGAACGGCCTCGTTACCTCTAGCCAATCGTTGCGAAGACTCTGCCAACAATTGGGGAGTAAGGATCCGATTGGAGGCACAGTGTCGCGCAATGAAGTTCAAGACTCTTCTGGGCATTTGTTTGACTGCGCTCATCGTCGTTCAGGCTGCGGCGAGTACCGTTCAGATTGGCGCCAACAGGGACAACACGCTCTACCAGCCGGCCAGCGGCGGCACCACCAACAGCAACGGCGCGGGGGAACATTTCTTCGCCGGCCGCACGGACGATGGCTACGCCCGCCGTGGCCTGCTGGCGTTCAACCTCACCAACTTCATCCCCTCGGACTCCACCGTGACCGGGGTCACGCTCACGCTTTACTTGTCCCGCACCAAGGATACGACGGAGCCGGTGACATTGCATCGCGTGCTGGCCGGTTGGGGCGAGGGTAGCTCGAATGCCACGCAGGAGGAGGGCAAAGGCGCGCAGGCTGTTCCGGGCGATGCCACCTGGTATCATCGGTTCTATCCCACGAGTCTTTGGGCCACGGCGGGCGGTGTATTCGTCGCCAATGCCAGCGCGAGCGCCACGGTCAACCGCGACGGCGCATTCTATTCGTGGTCATCCTCCGCCATGGTGGCGGACGTACAGGCGTGGCTCAACAATCCCGGCACCAACTTCGGCTGGCTCGTCAAAGGCGGCGAGAGCGTGAACAAAACCGCCAAACGTTTCGACACGCGCGAGTCCACGGCCCCCAGTCAGCGCCCGGTGCTCGCCGTCAATTTCATTTCCGCCACGCCCGTTGGCGCGTGTTGCGTTCCGGAAGGCTCCTGTGTGACCGTCACCTCGAATCAATGCACGCAGCTCAGCGGTGTGTATCACGGCGACAACACGTCCTGCACCCCAAGCCCATGTCCTCCACCCATCGGCGCGTGTTGTTTGCCAAGCGGCGACTGCACCAACGCCACCGCTCTTCAATGCAACGCGCTCGGCGGCACCTTTCAGGGGAACGGAACCGTTTGCACATCGAATCTTTGTCCCGTGATTCTCACGCCTTTCGTCGATGCGCTGCCCGTTCCCGCTCCGCTCCAGCCGGTGACAGGTTCCGCTGGCGGCGTCGCCTACTACGAAGTGCCGATGCAGCAGATGCAACAGAAGCTTCACCGCGACCTGCCGCTCACCACGGTCTGGGCTTATGGCACGGCGTTCCCCGGGCCCCTGATCGAGGCAACCGTCGAGCAGCCGGTGACCGTGAAATGGATCAACAATCTGCGCGACGGCAACGGAAACCTCCGCACCAATCATTATCTGGCTGTGGATACCTGCCTGCACGGCCCCGACCATCACGGTGACAAGCCGCTCACGGTCGTTCACCTGCATGGCGGGAAGGTCGCGCCCAAGGACGATGGCTACCCGGAGGAGACCTTCCTTCCCGGCCAATCGCGCACGAATCAGTATGGTAACGTTCAGCCTCCCGGCACCATCTGGTTCCACGATCACGCGCTGGGCATCACGCGCCTGAATGTTTACATGGGGCTGGCAGGTCTATACCTGATCCGGGACGCTTTCGAAAACTCTCTTGGCCTGCCGGCGGGCGCAAACGAAGTGCCACTCGTCATTCAGGATCGGAAGTTCCGTGCCGACGGATCGCTGTCCTACCCTGCCCAATGGGATGAGCACTTCTTCGGTGACACCGTCATCGTCAACGGGAAGGTCTGGCCCTACCTAATCGTGAACAAAGGTAAATACCGGTTCCGCGTCGTCAATGGATCCTCGTCGCGCAGCTATGCGCTGCGGCTTTCCTCCGGCGCCACCTTCCATCAGATCGGCACGGATGCCGGCCTGCTCGAAGCGCCCGTGCCGCTCTCCCAACTCACCCTGATGCCGGGCGAGCGAGCCGACCTCGTCGTGGACTTCGCCCCGTACGCATCCGGCACGCAGTTGTTCCTGACCAACAGCGCCCCGACTCCATTCCCGGGCACACCCGGCGTCGGCGTGATCCCGAACGTGATGAAATTCATCGTCACAAATTCTGTCGGCCACACCACCTCCCTGCCTGCCGCGCTTCGGCCGGTGCCCCGTCTCTACGAAAGCAATGCCGTGACCCACCGTGACTTCACTTTGCGCAAGGCCAGCGATCCCTGCACGGGCGCCCAATGGCTCATCAACGACCTGCACTGGGACGACATCACAGAATTCCCCGTGTTGGGCACGACTGAAGTGTGGAGTTTCATCAACCGCTCGGGCGTCTCCCATCCCATGCACTTGCATCTCGTGTTGATGCAGATTCTCGATCGCCAGCCGTTTGTCGTCAGCAATGACGTTATCATAACCACCGGCCCGCGCGTACCGCCGCCCGCCAATGAAGCGGGCTGGAAAGACACCGCGCGCGCCGATCCGGGCGAGATTGTCCGGGTCATCGCGCGTTTTGACGGCTTCCCCGGCCGTTACCCGTATCATTGCCACATCCTTGAACACGAAGACCACGAGATGATGCGCCAGTTCGAGGTCGTTCTGCCGCCGCTGCTCACCGGCGTCCGGCGAGCCGGAACCAATGTCCAGATCGACTTCAGGCCCACCACCAATCGATTGCATTTCGCGCAGCGCAGGGACGACTTGGCCAACGGAGCCTGGACGAACTTCACCAACAACATTCTCGGTAACGTCACGAACGTGACCGTCACCGATCCCGGTGCCGTCGCGCAGCCAAAGCGGTTCTACCGGATTGGGCTGTCACCCTAGGCACCAACGTCTGGCCGCCGAGATCTCCAAGGTGAAATCGCCCGGAGGGGCTTTTCCGCCGCCGGACGACGAGGTGGTCGTTAGTTCCTTCCTCGGACCGTCAGGTCCTTGAAGAAATCGAGGACCGTGTGGTGGGCCAGATCCTTGAACTCGCCGGCGTCGAAGAACGAGCCGCCGCACACGGTGCAATGCTCGAACCAGATGTGCGGCTGTTCCAGGTCCACCATGCGAATCATCAGGCTGGTGCAGCGCGGGCAGTTGATCCGGTCCACTTTGTTGAATTCGTGGCCGGTCTTCACGTCGCCGATGTCGAGGGCGTCGGCTCCCTTGAGCTTGCGCAACTGCTCCTTCTCGAACTCGCCAAAGAACAAACCCTGGCAATCGGTGCAACGATCCACTTCGAGGCAGGCGAATGTCACTTTCACCATCGGAGAAATGCACTTGGGACAGTTCATAAGCTGGATTCCCATCCGTAACGGGTATCACCTCTTTCGTCCTTTTGGTTTCGATGCCTTGGGTAAGGCTTTGGAAATCTTTTGCAGCGGGACGCGCCGGCCCGGCGGTGAAAACACGCGCGCGAGTGTTTCATCATTCGCCAGGACGGATGGCTTCTCTCCGTCTTCTTCTGCTTCCTCTTCGGAGGCGAGCCGGATTTGCCCTTTGCCACGCACGCTCGCCGGCTTGCTCAGGCCTGCCCGAGGCACAGCCCCTTGCTTTTCCAGGCGCTCTTCGACGGCGCACGTGAACCGTGTCCACGGAACTGCCCTCAGCCGCGCGGCCGGAATCGACTGACCAGTCTCCTCGCAGATGCCGTAGCTGTCGTCGAGGATTCGCTCGAGCGCATCGTTCACTTCATAGAGTGCGTTCTGCTCGGCGGACAGTTGTGTCAACGCCAGGTCGTGGTCGAACTCGTCCGTGGCGCTGTCCGCCTCGTCCATGCTGTGGGGTTCGAGCGGTTGCGCCGAGGTGCGCAACAACTCCCCGCGCTCCCCTCTCAACCGGCCTTGCAAGGCAAGCAGCGCACGGTAATGCCAACGCCATTTCGCGGGCACACGCCTTGCGGGAACGGTGGTGGTGGGAGCACGGCCAAGAATGTTCGCCACCTCCACAGCCTTGGTGCTAGCGCCATCCGAGTTGTCGACGGCTGAGTGCTTCTGCATCCCTCGCCGCGCCTGGAGTTTTTCATTCTTCATAAAAACACTATGGCGAGCGCGGTCGTATTCCGCTGCGCAAGATTTGCCGAAGTCTGACCTCCGCTTGGCGGGCTGAGAGCCCCGGCAATCGCCCGCGGAACATGCTCTACCAACGGCTGGATTCTATTTGCGCTTCATCTCCATCGCGCCGCCGAAGAACTCCTTGTCGTCCATATGCGCCAGGACGAATTTCTGCAGCTCTTCCGTGCCCGCCGCCAGCACGACATTCCCGTCGGATACAATCCGGTGCGCGATGGCGTTGGGGTGTTGCTTGAGGTGAGTCTGCATCCAATCGGGACTCACCGCCGCGAGTTTCAGCGCCGAATCGATTTGCTCCACCTTCAACAGCAGGTGGGCCGGCACCAGCGAGATGCTCGCCCAGTCGTTCACCTTCAACGAGTCACCCTCGACCTTCGTAAGATACAGGTCCAGGAACCGGTGCTCCTTCAGCTTGAACAAACGGACATCGAAGACGGCCTTGCGTCCCTCCTCGTCCGTCTGGGCCAACTGGTAGTGCTTGTCGCCCGCCTTGGTGAAGGACCAGTTCTCCTGGGAACTTTCCTTGGCCTCCACCGGGCGCCACGTTCCGACCAGCGCCGGCTCGAACACCAGATCCTTCTCCGTGTAGAACGGGTTCCATGACGGCACACAGCCGGCCAACGCCAGCGTGAACAACACGAGGACTTTGTTTTTCATAGTGCTGATCTTTTACGCGCGACTTACCGCGCTGGCAACCGCCAGAACCAGAGTTCGCGTGCGCATGTTTTGCATTGGTTCTTTCGTCCGCTTCGCGATCGCAGCCGCTTCACGGAGGAAACTTCGCCGTGTTCTCATGGCAGGCAGGATTCGGACCGTGCTTCTCAGATAGAAGCTGGTGGTGCGATTTCATCCGCCATCTCGCACAAGCCGCGGTAATAGTCGTCCTTCGAGCAACCCAGTGCGTTTGCCCCAAACGTCTCGGCATCGTCCGCCGAGACGAAGTCTCCGTAGTTCACCAGGACGAGTTGGTAAAGGACGAGAGGCGGCACTCGCTCCAGTTGCAGCAGGAGAAGCGGATGCACAAAAATCGTGAAGCCCGCGTCGGGCCGCTCACCTTTGGCGACAGGATGAGCGAATTCGCCAGGCTGCAAACCCGCAGCATCGAAGACAATCTCGCACGGATAGCGGACGCAACTCCTGTCCTCGAGGATCCGCTGGAGTTCAGTCCAGCCGATGCGGGGACCATACTTCTGGTGAATTTCCAGCCCCTTGGCCGCGGCGTGCGCATTCAACGACTGGCGGCCATCTTCAGCGGTGAGTTGCTTCGACATGGCGCAGATTCATCTTGGGGTGTTCGCGGCTTCGCTGGACTGGGAGAGCCGGCCTTGCAACACGGGCACGGTCATGCGCAAGAACAAGGTGTAGCACAGGAGGCCGAACGCCCAGATACCGAGGCAAATCAGCGTTTCGTTCAGCGTCGGGGAGTATTCCACGATCTCGCCCAGCGGGCTGGGAATGAAACCCGGGACAACCAGACCCATGCCTTTCTCGATCCAGATGCCGACGATGGACAGCACACAGGCGACGTTCAGCCACCGGAGGCTGCGGCTGACGGGCAGGGCGAGCAGCACCATGGCGATGACGTTGAAGGTAATCGCCGTCCAGATCCATGGCACAAGTGCATTGTGTCCGTGCAGGCCGAGGAAGAGATACCGTGCGGAGGCCACGTGCAGACTGTCCGTGTAAAACTCTTTGAACACTTCGTTCATCAAAAGGAACACGTTGATGATCATCGCCACCTGGATGATTGAGCGCAGCGTCAACAGTGCGCGGTCGGTGATGCGATAGTCAGTGACCTTCCGGATCACTTGCAGCGCGAGAATGATCAGCGCCGGCCCGGCGGTAAAGGCCGAGGCGATGAAGCGCGGACCGACGATGGCCGAGTTCCAGAAGGGCCGCCCGCCCAGGCCGACATAGAGAAACGCGGTGACGGTGTGAATCGAGATGGCCCAGACCATCGCGATGAAGACGAATGGAATATAAAACCACTTCGACGGCTTGCGGCCCTGGTAGCGGCAGTAGATGAGGTACCCGCAGATGTGGACGTTGAGCAGCAAGTAGCCGTTGAGGACAATGACGTCCCAACTCAGCATTGAGCCGGGGAAGTTAAACTTGCCGATGCCGGGAATCAGGTGCCAGAAACGGTCTGGCCTGCCAAGGTCCACGGTGACGAACGCCAGGCACATGATGATCGCGGCCACGGCCAGCAGTTCGCCGAAGATGACAAGGTCGTGAAGTTCCTCGTTCTTGTAGATGTAAACCGGGATGACGAGCATCACGGCCGCCGCCGCGACGCCGACGAGGAAAGTGAAGTTGGCGATGTAAACACCCCAGGACACCTGATCGCTCATGTCGGTAATCACGAGTCCGTGGACGAGCTGCTTCGCGTAGGCGTTGAGACCGAGCAGGCAGACGGCGAAGAGCGCGCCCATCCAGAGGAAGTAGCGCCAGTCGCCCTCCAACGCCAGCCGCCCACAGCGCCAGAGAAAGGTGAGATAGTTTTTGACCGCCTGTTTCATACGTCGAAGTAGTAGAAGAACCGCGGCAGCGTTCCGACCTCTTCCTTGAGGACGAACACCCGCTTGTTTTTCAGGATGTAGGAAACCTCGCTCGCCGGATCGAGGATGTTGCCGAACTTGCGCGCGCCAGTCGGGCAAACTTCCAGGCAGGCGGGATACTTCCCTTCGCGCGTGCGCTGGATGCAGAAGTGACATTTTTCCATCACTCCCTTGTGTCGCGGGCGATTGCCGAGGTAGGCCATGTTCGGATTGAGCTGATCCTTCGGAAGCGACGGCGTCGCGAAGTTGAACCGGCGCGCGAAGTA
>Ga0137433_1000834_pt1 | contig 14674 bp, 4 predicted proteins | sample EasRivERMZT840_2_FD_102335 | JGI IMG/M metagenome (GOLD analysis project Ga0137433, IMG submission 102335) | Soil microbial communities from meander-bound floodplain in the East River, Colorado, USA - East River MetaG ERMZT840_2 | ecosystem: Environmental > Terrestrial > Soil > Floodplain ...
CGAGGGAGGAAGGCTGATGATACCCGCTATGAGGTTTGCGGGCTCGAATCCCGGATCCAGGCGGATGACGTTGGCGAAGCTTCGAATCAAAAGACCTGCGCCGATCAACAGCATCACAGCAATCGCCATCTGGCCCGCCACGAATACATGCCGCAGGCTCAGAGCCGCGCGGCTTACAGTCAGATTCGAAGCCGCCAGCTTGATGGATTCGTAAACATTCCGATGCGAGCCGGACAGAGCGGGAGCCAGTCCGAAAAGAAGTCCTGCTGCGATCGCAGCTACACACGTAAGGAACGCCCACTGCCGCCAGCAACAACAGCAGAGCTGGCCGTACGCTTCCCGTGACGTAGTCCTGGAGAGACGCCACGGTGACGCCGAGATCCTTGTTCGTGGCGGGATACTGCAGTGCAAGATTCGCACCGATGTTCTGCATCTCCGCACGCGCCTCTTCGATCGTGTTGTCGGTCTTGAGGCGGGCGATCACCCAGAAGTTGTGACTGCCGCGCTTGGCCAAGTCGGGAGCCTGGAGCATCGGTATCCACATATCGACTTGAATAGGACCGAACTCGCTCGACAGACCGCTCGGAAAATGAAATTCGTCGGGCATGATGCCGACAATCGTGTACGGGTTTCCGTTAACGGTGACTTGCTTGCCTACGGCTCCGCGATCTGCGGCGTAACGACGCTGCCAGAGCGCGTGACTGATGATTGCCACCCTCTCGTGTCCCGGCACGTCTTCGCCGCGTTCGAACAGTCTGCCGGCGGCGGGCTGCACTCCCAGGATGCTGAACAATCGATCGGTGACCTGAAGACCGAGCATCGATTCGGCTTCGCCATCGCCGGAAAGCGTCATCGGCGAAAAACGGTATGCGGCCATGTCTTCAAATGTGCGATTCGCTGCCGCCCAGTCCTTAAAGTTGGGAAACGAAACCCAATCACCGCGCCCGCCGCCCCCGAGGCCGCTCTGCCAAAGCTGAACGAGCCGGTCCGGCTGCTCATAGTGGAGCTGACGCACGAGTACCCCGTGAACGACGCTAAACATGAGGGTATTGGCGCCGACAACGACAGCCAGCGTCAGGACGCCGCCGGCCGTGAGCCTTCGATTTTTTGTGAGGAGTCTGATGCCGTAACGGACGTCTTGCCAGAAGTCTGCGAGCAGCTTCATAGATCACCCCTCCAGTCTCATTTGGTCCCGATGCGAAACAAATGAGTCTGGCTGCGCAGATAGATATCCCCGCCGGCAATCACAGGAGACGCAATGAAGGATTGATCGGTCAGGGTATTGGTTGCGAGGACCTCGAAGCGGTCGCCCATCCTGACGACAACCACGTCGCCTTCTTCGGTGGCGAGATAGATTTTGCCGTTGGCACCCACCGGAGAGGCCTTGAAGTTGTAAGGCTTGGGAAGCCGCATCTGCTGATAGAGGGGAACTCCCGTTGTCGCATCAAAGTTGCTTAGCAGGCCGCTGTCGGTAACCACATACAGCCTGTTCTCATGCAGCAGCGGCGAAGGCGTATAAGCGGCGCCGCGGGGGGTCGACCACGCGATGGCATCCGTTCCTGTCAGGTTTCCAGTACGGCCCAGCCGGATCGCCATGATCATGCGCACGGTGTGTCCACTGATCGCATAAATCAGATCACCGTGTTGCACCGGCTGCGGTATCGAGTTTTCTCCGAGCCCGGCGGCTTCCCAGATCAGTTTTCCGGTTTCGAATTCATAGGAGCGGACCGTGAGTCCGTTCACAATGATCTGCCGCCGCCCGTTGTGCACGGCGACAAAGGGCGCGGCCCAATTGAAGCGTTCTGTTCGCGCAACGCGCCAGACTTCGCGGCCTGTTTCCGGTTCGAGCATCACGAGGAATCCCCTGTCGAGATGATCGAAATGCAGGAGAAGACGACTGTCGTAGAACGTCACCGCAGTCCCTTCGCCAAACGCCTGGTCCATTCGCATCCTGACCTGAAAATCCTTCTGCCACAGAGGAGTGCCGTTCAGGTCAAATGCGTATAGACCGCGGGAGCCGAAGAATGCGAAGAGGCGCTTTCCGTCGGTGGCGGGAGAATTGGAGGCAAAGCTTCCGTACGTGCGATGGTAGCCCTCGTGCGGTGTGGCGACGAGGGCCGTGCGCTGCCACGCAATCTTTCCGGTATCCCGATCGACCGCGATCACTTCAAACCGATGCTCGAGTCCTGCGTCGGCGCCGCCCCCCGCCCGCGACCGGCCCGCCGGAACCGGCGAAGACCGGCCCGTCGGCACGGCAGTCGTGACGAACAGTCGATTCCCCACAATCAGCGGCGTCGAGTGACCTTTGCCGGGAATTGCGGTTTTCCATTTGATGTTCGTGGAGTCGGTCCATCGGAGCGGGGCGTCGCCCACAGCAACACCCGTATTGAAGGGGCCGCGCCACTGCAACCATTCTTGAGCCGTAACGACGCAAGTGACGCCGAACATGATCCATGCAATGCAGATCGCGACTCGTTTGATCATTACTCGGAGTTATTGAGTCCTTCTGAATTGGGATTCGTTCTGCATCAGTTTCTCAATGCGGAGAAGGTCCTGGTTGTCCTCGATGCACTCGTACTCGCGGATCCGCTCGTTTGGCCGGAGCCTGAAGATCTCTTGTGTTCGCCACGGCTTCGTGAACACTTCGGGGTCTTCCATCGTGACGTCGTAGAGAATTGTGTCGTAGCTGTCGCGTGTATAGCGTTCGGTGACACGAAGCTTCTCGCTGTGGAACGTGCCGGTGCCGGCCAGCCAGGTTCTCGTATTGAAGCCGACAACATCGACGACGAACGTATCGCGTTCCCATCGTCCTACCGAGTCTCCCAAATACGAGGGCTCCAAATCATCCGGATGCGGGCGGCCATCGGTCGGTATGATCCGGAAAGCATGATGGACCTCGTAGAGAATGATGACCTGGTCAGGAATCTGTACGATCTGAAAAGGAAGAGGCCGGCCGCTGATCCGCGGCACACCGGAAAGCAGGCACAGCGCCATTGGATCGTCGATACCGCGGCGGGCCACGTATTCCTTCCGTCTGGCTTCCGCTTCCGGCGTATACGGAGGCGGTTCGTTCCGTGGCCGCTGTCTTCCGGCGGGTGCGTCTTCCTGCAAAAGGCGCTTCATTTCTTCTTCGCCGAACAAGAGTGTTACGGCTCCGGTCGCGATCCATACGCCCGAAAGGTCAGGCTTGCCGTCCGCCGTGCGAGGAACCGGCTTCGTTGGTCGTGGGGTGTTTGCTTGCCCGTTCGAGGAATCTACGCTGAAGGCCGTCAGAACGGCGACAAATGCCAGCGAGCTGAGAAATCGCTTATCCACGTCTTAATCTCCTTACCGGCGGTAAAAACTATTGTCCACCGACGCCCGCCGGCGGACCTGCCGTCATTTTCCGGCCATCGGCGAAGGTGATCGTTCGAGCGTGAGCTAAATTACGCTCGATGCGGGACTGCCACGCGAAGACTGTGACTGCATCGCCGATTTTGAGTGTCTCGTCTCGTTTCCATCCCTGCCGGACGAGCATGTTGGGTGGATATCCCTCGAACTTCCACTGCGTCAGCCCGCCCTTCTCATTTTTTACATCGATGTAAAAGTGGATGTGCGGATTCGTCCATTCGATTTTGGCGACCGTCCCTGACAGCGTGATTGGTTTCTCGCCGTCATACTCGGCAGCGAATGAGTGATGCGCGCGCGCATCGGCTGACGCGAGGACCGCAAGAACTAATGCACTTGCGGAGACAGCCTTGACGACATTCCTCATTTTCATTGGCAGCGGCCTCCCAATAAGGGATTGTAAAGCTGAAATCATACTGGCCTGGCGTTTTAAACCTTATGTGCGACTCACGGATGATGGCAATGAAGGACAGCAAAACGGCGCCACCGTAGGCGCGGACATTGATGCCGTCGGCGCTATTTCATCGGTCGCAACACCGGTTCCGGAACCCGTGAGCCTTGGATCGTTAGGTGCGGGTCTGCTCGCTTTGTTTGTCTTGCGTTCTCGCGCTCGCAGGCTGTAACGCCGAGTTTTCGAACCGGTACAGAACAAGGCTCCCAGGGGGGAGCCTTGTTCTTCAATGCGAGCGTTTATACGAAGGTTCGTGACGTTTCGTCAGGAATTCGGTTGTGTCCGAAACACCTTCAACGCTGCGGCACCCGCTAATGCGAGCGCGCCAATTAAAAGGATCAGCGGCTGTTCTCCGGCAGTGGCGGGAAGCTCACGATTATCCGTATCGCTTTCCGTCGCGGCGGAGGGCATGGCGCCAGGTTTGCTCTGCTGTTGCTGTTGCGGTTCCGTCGCTTGCGCATCCTGGGCATCTTGCGCGATTCCTTCATCGTTGTCGGAATCCGGATCATCATCGGTGAAGACGTCTTTCACACCTTTTCCCACCGCTTCGCCGACGTCCTCTGTCTTGTCGATGGCGGTTTCCGCACCCTTCTTCACGCCTTTTCCGACTGCTTCCCCAACATCCTCGGTCTTATCGATAACGGTCTCGGCGCCCTTCTTGGCACCTTCCAACACCTTCTCCTGCGCCCAGGCCGTCGATACCGTCAGAGCCAAAAGCAGAGAGCAAGCCACTGCTATCAGGGCTTTTGTTTTCAGTCTGTCAAGCATCAGAATTCTCCCCTCGGTACAACATTACTGTCCAATGTTGGACGGTGCAGGAGCGATACCAACGCTGCGCCTCCCGTAGAATGCGCAGCTTATGGCACCGACCAATGAAGAGATTCCTCGATGGTGAGCCGGATGTCGGGATTTCATACCCTGGAGGTAGTGGGTCAGTTTGAATTACGACGTGCATTCTCCCTCTCCTTTCGACTCCCGGAGGGAGAGGGAGGAAGAGCATCGAAACTGACCCACTACCGAGGATTGGTTGGATCAGTTTCCGGATGGTTGGGGCGCCGGCTTGCTCCTCTTCACACCAATCGTTGGGCGGGGCTTACTGGGCGCTGGGCCCGGACCCTGCTGACCGCCGTTGCCGATACTCCCAGATCCAGGTTGCGTGTTCCACTCCTTCAGTTTCTTTTGCCAGATGAAGAAGCCTCCGCTGACACTGCTCAGTCGAAGGCGACCCCCAACATTGGCCAGTTCGATTTCCACCAGCGGTTTGGCTTCGAAGCGTTCCGAAAACGCTGCCAGTCCGTCGGCTTTTGAGCTGATAGAGAACTTCACGAGCGACTGCCACAGGCGCGAGTGTCGCTTCGAATCCGCCAGCGCAGCGAGAGCCGTTCCGGCCGTGAACTTCTCTGACAAGAACCTCTTCTGTACATTTTTGGGAGCAAGGCCGTCGTTATCGTACAAGCGCAGGGGGTTCGACTCGGCGTACGTGTAGGCCGGCAAAAGCCCTGGATCGCCGATCACCGATTGGGGATCCCGGTACAGGAGCGGCTCAGGACTATAGAAGAGCTGCTCTCGCGGCTCGTACCAGCGCTGTCCCAGATTGTCGAGGTTGCGGGCTTCGTCGTTATAAGCGCCGACGAATCGATACGGTGTGCGGTGGGTCGTGCTTTTCTCGGTGATCCACAACTCGCCGCTCGGGATGTACTCCTGGTGCTCGAAGACGAGACCCTGTTTGTCGGTGACGAGATTGGTCGAACCTTGCAGGTCCTCGTGCTGGTAGTAGTGAAACTTCGTAACGTTCCCCAGGTCGTCGAATTTCTCCGTCGCCCGGGCAATGCGGTCCTCGCCGGCCCAGATTTGCCTCCAGGTCCAGCCTCCATTGGTCGTCTGATACCGATCATTGACAAACGCCGACTCGCCCAGGGAATCCCGCTGGACGCCCATCAGCCCGCGGTGGTCGTAGCGGTAGTCGGTTGAATTCGAGGCATCGCTGATCGTGATCGCCCGATCCTCCGCATCCCAGGTAATGATCCGCTGGGGCCGGTTTCGCGAGTCGGCAATGCGAGTGAGGTTGCCGTTGTCGTCGTAAGTGTAGAACGCGCCACCGGCACTCGCCAGCTGGTGCGGCCGAGCCGGGTTGTAGGTCATCGGGTTAAATGTATAGGTTGTCGCGGTCTCCTCTTTTGGATTCTGAGCCGCGCCATTCTGTGTGACTTGAGAGGTGGTATCGCGCTGAACCTTGCTCTGGATATTGCCACCAGGGTCATACGTCACTGCATAGGTGTAATCCCGCTGACGGTTTGGCGCCTGTGGCGCACTGCCGATCGCCGACTGCAGCCGGTAGAAGGGGTCGTAACGGTAGGTCTGAATGCTCGGCCCGCCTTTGAGTTCCGTCTGGGGCGACGGGAGCCGGTTGTCCATCTGCAGAACGTTGCCCACGCGGTCGTACTCGTAATTCAGGTCTTGCACCCTCCGCACAGGCGTATCGGTCATCTGCCGGGCGAGCCATCGAGTGGCTGTGTCGAACGTGTATTCGGTGCGCACGCCGTTGCCGAACTCCTGGTAGCGCTTCGACTGGAACTCGTCGTACTCCTGGCGCTTCAGATAATCGGTGACGAGAGGACCGGTTGGCAGGGGCTTGCTGCCCTGGAGACTCGACAGGAGTCCACCCGAATCGTACTGGTGAGTCAGAACCTCACCATCGGGGTACGTGATCGTGAGCAACCGCCCGAACGCCTCGCGCGTGAACGAAGTGGTGAACGGCCCGGATTGCCCGTTGTGCAGGAACATCGCGGTGTTCTCGGTTGCCACCTTCCCGAGCTTGTCATAGGTCAACAACTGAATGCGGACCCCGTCCTGCATCGTCGTCACCCGCCCGGCCGCGTTCCCCGGTGCGCCCGCGTCGCCGTAGATGTAGGTCACATCCGGCGTCGCGTCAGGATAGTCGATGCCGACGAGGCGATCGATGTCGTAGCTGTAGTTGATCTGCTGGTCGGACTTCCGCAGGTTCGGCGTGATAACCGCCACCTTATTACTAGCTCCATCCCAGCGTGTCTCGACCAGTCCTCCGTCAGGTGTTTGCGTGGCGATCTGTCGCCCCATGAGGTCGTAAGTGTGCGTGGTCACATTGCCCGCGTTGTCGGTCACCCGAATGAGCTGACCTTGCGCGTCGTACCCATATCGCGTTCGAATGCGCGCCGCTCCCAATGCTTCGTCATCAACGGCGATCACGTAATTATGAACGTCGGTCCAGCTCGTCTGAGGTTTGTTGAGCGGGTCGGTGACGGTCGTGCGGAACAGTTTCGCCTGGAAGTCGGCCGCGCCGCCAAAGTCGTACGCAGTCGTCGTTGTCCTCGCACCAGGTGCGATGGACTTCGTTTGCCGATCCAACAGGTCCCACTCGATGGTCGTCGGCAGTCCAACGTTATTGGTGTTGTAGGTTCCGATCGTCCCCAGCGCCTCGGTCACGGGGTAACGGATCCGCGTCGTTCGGCCAAGGCTGTCGTAGTCGACAGCGGGACTGACCAGCATCACATTGTCCGGCGATCCTCCCGCCCCTCGAAAGACGGTGCCGTCCTGTTTGGTTTGGGTCTGCCGGCCGATGCCGTCCACGAAGGTTGCGGTATCGATGGTATCGGACGGATGCCGCACGTCGAAGTTGCGGGCGATCGCATAGGCGTAGCCTGCAGCGTCGGCGTGATACTCGAAGCGCACGGTCGGCGTGCCGCCACCTTGCTCAAAGGGTCCGGTGATCGTGGCGAGTCGGCCGAAGGCGTCGTACGTATAGCTCGTCACCTGTCCGTTCTCGTCTGTACGAGATGCGATCCGACCGGTGCGGCCATCGAGGGTGGCCGTGGACGTGAGGCCGTGGCTATCGGTTGTGGTTCCGATAATGGCGTGACTGTTGTTGTCGTAGATGTAGTTGACGATCAGCCGCTGACCAGTAGCGTTCTCCGGATACTGAATTTCGTTGTAGCTGCCCCACGAATCATAAGACAACAACGACTGCGCGAAGTCATTCGCGCCGAGCCCGAACCACTCCTTGAGGTCCGTGACCGAGCTGTTGTCGCACAATGCCGGAGCGCCGTCGCGCTGGCGCAACACGGTGCCGCTGCCATTGGTGCTGGTCAGCCGGGCGGGGAGGCTAGTCCAGGTCGGGCAAACCTGCGGGTGCCAGTAGGGTGGCGTCCCCCCAGGCAGTGGCGGAATCGGACATTCCCCGTTGGAATCGTAGCTCGCCGGATCCGAGGCCTTTGAACATGTCGTGTATTCGATCGTGACGATGAGGTCGTCAGCGGCCAACTCCGGCTCACCGATGTCGACCTGACGCACCACGTTGCCAAGTCCGTCGAACTCGAATGTCCTCCACGTCTCCTGGCCGACGGCGCCGTTCGCATCGAACCAGCGCTGCTCAACCTTGCTCTGCAGTGGAGCGACTGCCATCGTCAGCAGGCGCTGACCGGCGGGATCCGCCGGCGTGGGGGCGAGGTTAGCGGGAGCCTTGGTGGCCAGGTCGACCAGCGACCACGTCCCGCGTGTTTCCTGAACGACGGCACCGGTCGGGGAAATGAGTGTTTGACGGACCAGCAGTCCGCTGTCGAAGACATTGTTGTTGAGATAGTTGCGCTCAATGCTGCGCAACACGGGGTCGTCGGCGATGTTGCCGTCGCCGGCGAAAGCGCGCTGGCGCTCGATCACCGAGCTGTAGCCGAGCATTTCACGCTCGAGCCGGTCATATCGACCACCGGAGTATTCATACGTCGACAGCCGCACATCGACGCCGTTGCCGGGACGGCCATCGTCCACCTCCACGCCGGCCAGCGTCCAAACCGAGTTCGGCTGGCTCACGGTATTGCCGTCACGGCGGTAACTCAGCCGAATCGCTCCACCGAGCGGGTTGCGCACTTGCTTCAGTAAGTTGGTGCGGCCGCGATTGTTGAAGCGAACCATGATCTGGTTGTCGGCCATGCTCTTGACCGAATCCGGATAGCCGTCACCGTCCACATCGGTCAGCTGAATCTGGGTATTGGAGACGCTGTGGTCGAAGTGCACGCCCGGATTGATGATGAGATAGCAGGCGGCTATACAGAGTGGCCCTACGCCAATCGTGAAGTCAAAGCCTGCGCCCACGCCGCGGCTCCGCCCCAGGGCGATTTGCTGACCGACGGGAATTTCCGCGCCGATCAGTTCGAAGACGCCGGCCGCCATCGGCCCGTATACGACATCGTTCGTCAGGACAGAGTTGTTGCCGAACGCCACCGTGATCGGGCTGTTCGCCGCGGTGTTCTTGTGGAGGCGGTCGAGAATACCGTCGCCGTCAATGTCCACCCATGCGTAACGGCCTATATCGATGCCCTCGCTGAGGCCGAGACCCGCCGAGAACTCCCGGTTAAAGGTCGTGAAACCGAACGCGCCGCCGACAGAGCCGGAAAACGATTCGTTGCTTTCGAAGCCGCCAGTGGCCCAGCGTATTTGCTGGTCGGAGAAGCGGTAGCCGAGATTCAAGCGAACAAAGACGCCCTGGGGCGTCGCAATCACACGGTCGGGAAGGCCGTCCCCATTGACATCGGCCAGTTCCTGCTCGAAGGGGGCTGTGGGGTTGTTTCCTCCCGGAATCTTGCCGAGTTCGTCAGACCACTCGGGTGAGGTGGCATTGGGGTTGGTGAAGGCGGCGCTAATCCCAAGCGAGCCGCCCACATTGGCGCCGTATGCCGACTTCGCGGCCGTCCCGCCGGTGGAGGCGCTGTTCGTGGATTTGCTTCCGCTGCCGGACCCACTCACAGGGGCGGTGCTCTGGGCGGAGTTGGCGTCACCCTGTGAGTTGCCCCCGATCTTGATCCCGTCGGCACCGATCCCGACAGCCACCGCAAAGGTGGAGTCCTGGTTGACGATCGTCACACCTGCACCCTCGTTCGCGAAACCCCCGCGGGGGCCGGTGTACTTGACGTAGCCGGGCGCGACAATGTCAGGAAAGCCGTCACCGTTGAGGTCCATGTAATCCACAAGGCCGAAGCTGGGCCCGAAGCCGAACGAAGCGCTCGCGGGTCCGATACCTGCGGTCAGCGAGAAGACGGGAGCGGTCACGCTGACCCGCCGTACCGCCTGAACACCGGCCCCGGACGGAATTCCGAGCGAGGGGCTGTCTGCGCCGCGTCGCGAGGTGCGCACGAGTTCGGCGGAACCGAGGATGCTGTCCTTCATTCCACCCCACGCCAGAAGCGTGCCGATCACCTGATCGTTCGCATCCTTGATCTCGACCCGGGCGGGCAGGAACGGGAAGACGTTCCCTTTGCTGACATCTTTATAGTTAGGATCATCGAAACCGGCCGGTTCGCTCGGCTGGGGGAATTGTGCAGCGTTGAGCTCGAGGTCGACTTCATTGACAGGCTGAGTGGCCCTGGCTCCGTCACCGTTGTAACCGACATAGCCCCAGCCTCGGTACGAGATCGGGAAGGCGCCCTGTCTGCCGGCCCAGTTCAAAACGCTCGGTACCTCGATGCTGTCAGCTGTTGCGGCGTTCTCGGAGGACGGGGCCTCTTTCCCTTTTTCCGCGGCTTCTTCGGTGGCCTTTACGGGCTCGACTGCGTCGATGTTCTCCGTGGGAGCGATGGTCTCGACGTTCGATGCCGGAGGCTCCAGCGTGTACTGCAGAGTCGCCGGGCTCTCCGAGCTCAGGACAGTCAGGACCAGGTCAATCGGCGTCCCGGGTACGAACGTCGGCGCCAATGTGATCATGTATGAGGCATTGTTCCAGCCGGACTCTCCGGGTTCCAGATTCGGATACGCGGAACCCGCGTCGAGGACACTCACACCGGAGGTGGAACTCGACAGGGTGGCGCGGATCGCCGAGATTGATGCGCGGTTCAGTTGGTTCGTGACGTAGTTCTCGAGTGGCAACGTCAGACTCAACAGTTCGCCGGCATCCGCAGTGCCGTTGCTGTTACTGTCGGCGACGGACACTTTCCCCAGACGCAATGAGGCCTGGCCGCCGGAAACCTGCCTGAAGGAGACCCCATTTGGCGCGCCCGTCCACGCGGCATACAGCCGGCCGCTTTGAGCGACAGCCTGGTGATAAAGGCCGAGGTCGCGCTGGCCGGCGTCATCTTCGTGAACTGCACGGAACGGCCGGTCCGTCAGCGGCGCCGGTTTGCTCCAGGTTGCGCCGGCGTCGTCCGAGAAGAGATGTGTGGTCTCTGTGAGATCGCCGGTCTCATCGACACTTTGATCATAGTAGGAGACGTGGACTCGCCCCGTGTCCTTGTCGACGGTCACCCAAGGGAACCACTGATCCCGGTCGTTGCCGGGTTGGCTGTTGAGCAGGAGCGGAGGAGAGAAAGTCCAGCCGCCATCCTTGCTGAACTGGAATGCGATGTCGGCTCGGTCGTTGACACTGTTCGCAACAGAGACCAGGTAGAGGTTTCCCTGGTTGACACCGCCGGAATTGTCGACAGCCAGAGTCGGGAACGGGTGATCACGCAAAAGCGCTCCCGAGACACTCGTCGATTGCGACCATGTGACGCCGTTGTCCGTCGAGCGTGCGAACTGGATGGACTTCCCGCCGCTCTCGCTTCCTGGCCAGACCACGTATGCTTCGTTGGATCCGCCTCCGGCAAAACGCGGGATCATTGCGCTCTGGTCAACCGCGATCGCCGAGACGATGACCCGCTCAGACCATTCGGGAACCGAGTCCATGATGTTGTCCGTGTACGTCGTGGACATCTCCAGATCTGGAGATTCGGACATGAAGTTGTTCCAGCTCATCATGACCCGCCCGGTGTCCGGATCGACGTCGATGAATTGCCTGTCCGCGACGTCGCGCGGTGCGCCCGCGTCGGTGAGGAGCGCGTTAGGATTCGTTGAAGCCGGCACCTCGTACGGCCCGGTCCAGGTGTGGCCGTAATCGGTCGAACGGTGGAAGGAGATGGTCTGGACCGCATGGGTGTCGGAGAACTTCCTGACCATGATCGAGAAATAAATGAAGTTCGAGCCCCCCAGGTATTTGATCTGCGGGTTGCCGAACAACTGAGGCAGGACGGCGTCTCCCATCGTGTCGGTGGTTGTGGTGATCGGTAGCGTGCCGCCATCCACCCAGGTCGCACCGCCGTTATCGGAGTAGGCAAAACCGGAGACGGAGACTGGGTTGAGACTGAGACCACGCGGGTCGTTCGCGCCGACCACGATGTGCTGGCCGGTCGCATCTATCGCGATGGAGAGCTCAGCTGAGCCCTCGCCTTTGGCCGCTTCAATCGCGCGGTCAAGCCTTCCGGTGGCGGCCAGGTAAGCCGCTCGCCCGGCCGCCGACATCTTGGTGATGTCGATCGCTTCAGTCGTCATTGGGGCAGCGTTCTCCCCACCCTCGATTTTGACGGTTTGCCCACTCGCCGTGTCGGACAAGCCGGGATTGCGGATGGTGAAGTCGAACCAGTAGCGATCGCCGCTGGTCGCGTCGAAGCTCAACTCCGCGGATGGCGTCTGCGCGGCCGCGCTGTCGGGCACGGTGATCTTTTTCTTTGCGACGATTCCCGCCTCGCTCTTGACCGTAACGATCACGTCACCGCCGCCGCTGTTCGGTCCGACTGTGAGGCTCGCGTTCGCCGTTACCATGCCGGTCCGATCCGACACCCATGGTTCGCGCGGGACGACAAGAGTGTTTTGGGGATAGATATCCGTGTCAGCTGGGATCCGCAGCACAATTGTCGGAGCGCCGTTAGCTCCGAAGAGCGGGATTTGCTGGCCGTTCACCGGATCAGCCTCGATGTAGTAGAGAGAGTGATCGAGGCGCAGCGCGGTCACATCGATCGGGGAGTCGACAGCGATGCGCACCTCGACCATGTCGCTTGTGTTCCCGTTGGGGGCGGCGACCAGGAAGTCGCCGGTCAACGGGATGCCCGTCGGGCTGACAGTGGCTGCGTCGATGAGTTGCTGGAAGACCGGCACGCCGTTCTTCAGCACCAGCACGGTCACATCGTCGGTGGTGGTCTTCGACTTGAACAGTGTTCCCTCGAACCGGACCTTACCTTTCAGAGGCATCAGTCCTACCAGGTTCGGCCGGCCGGCCAGCGTGAAATCGATGGAGCCACGATAGGTTTTCTGGTTGAGGCCGTTGGCGTCGGTCGGAGCCGTGCCCGTATAGGTAATGGTTGGATTCCAGTGGACCTGGTCGCGCGCACCGTCGTCTATTGCCTGCACCCGGAAGTACAGGCGGTCCCCTTTCACCACCGTGAGCGGCCCTGCGACCGGGATGATGCTCTTCCCGACGGTATTGAGGGTTGCGTTCCACAATTGATTTCCGTTGTGCTGGATGGCCAGCCGAACACCGTCGCCGGCATACGGGAGATTACCGGGCGCCGTAGGAGGCTCCAGTGTGACCGGCGCATCGATCGAGATGGTGCCGTTGAACGGCGCCACCCAGCGTCGGATCGTGTCCTGCAAGGGTGACTGCTTCCGCCGCTCGCTTTCGAGATCCTTGATCGCCTGAATAGGCGGCAGTGTAGCGCCGCCATTGGTGATGATTGGCGCGGGCGTCAGGTTGCTCGAAGGTTCGAAGGTGGGATTGCCGGTCGTGGCATCGAGGCGATTGAAGTAAACCGTACCGGCGGCCACGAAATCGGGCAGTCCGTCGTTGTTCACATCGGTGAAGTACTCCTCCCCCACGGTTACGTCTCCGGCAAACATGAACTGTATGATCACGCCGAAGTGAGCCTCGATGCTGCCCTGGAGGCCGATGTTGAACTCGGTGGACAGCTTGTTGAGGTTGCTTACCGTGCGCTTGTTGCCGAATGCCGGCGTGCGGCCGGGGCCGGAGGTGTTGAGGCGGTAAAAGATCGGGCCGCCACGCTGTTCCCGGAAGATCTTATCGGGCAGGCCGTCACCATTGATGTCCATCATCTCGGCGAGAGCTTCGGTGGCGCCGCCATTGACGGTGAACGCACCGCCGAACGAGCCGTTCTTGGTCGGGTTGGATGGGTTGAACCCGAAATAGGCGTGGAAGTCCCCTGCGTTGGTCTCGGAAGCTCCCAGGGCGCTCAGCGGGACATCCGTGATCGCATTTCCTTTGAGATTGTCGGCGCCCGTGTTCCACGCTACCTCGGGACCAAAGCCGTTATAGCCGCCGAAAGTGTCGCGCACGTCGTCGTAGTAGTCGAAGGAGTGGCTGCCGTAGGTGGCGCCGTCCGAGCCAATCTGATCGACACCTTTCAGCAGGGTCTTTCCATACGCGCCCTCTTCATAGCGCAGGTCGTAGCGTCGCGAAAGAATGTTATAGGTTCGCGGCGCGCCATTTGCCGGCGCCCCGTGCCAGACCTCGACGCGCCGCAGCAGGTCGGACGTGACCTGCAGGAATCCGCCGCGCGCGTCGACGATCACATCCTTGCGGGGCGTTGTCCCGTTACCGAGATCGGCATCACGCAGAAAGCGGACCTCGTAGGCGGGGTCTTCGCCGTTGACATTGCCTGCATCCCCTGATGCTTCGGCTCCGGCCGTGTAGAGGATTCGGCGGAGATACAGTTGTCTGCCGACGGCGGCATTATCGGCGCCGACACGCTGTCCCGGCGTTGTCTCGTAGAAGTAGCGGATCATGTTCACGCCCACGTCGCGCTGGGCGCTGAGCGCCCAGCGGTAGGCGTTGCCTTCGTCGTCGAACAGAATGGCGGACGGGTCCTGTCGAAGCGATGGATGAGAACTGGCCGCTACGCCGACCGAGGGACCGCCGTCGTCGGGGTAGCCACCGTACCAGCGGACGCCCCCCATCTTGTCACGGACTTCCCACCAGTACTCTGACGGCTTCCTTCCATGACGAATGATTAATTCGTACTCCGTCTCGATCCGTCGGGTGAAGTCCGA
>Ga0137433_1000835_pt1 | contig 14652 bp, 19 predicted proteins | sample EasRivERMZT840_2_FD_102335 | JGI IMG/M metagenome (GOLD analysis project Ga0137433, IMG submission 102335) | Soil microbial communities from meander-bound floodplain in the East River, Colorado, USA - East River MetaG ERMZT840_2 | ecosystem: Environmental > Terrestrial > Soil > Floodplain ...
AAAGACATCGCCGGCCAAATCACCAACCAGCGAGATAAGAAGGACGAGCCAAATGTTCAAATAGCCTTGCGACGCCGCAAAAGCCGCAGCAAATGTCACCACAGGTCCTTCAAGAACCATCATGACAAAAATGAAAAGATAGCTATGAGTCAAAACTAAATTAAGGATGTCATTGAATGCAGTATCCATCGTTATGATCGTTTGGTGGCAAGAAAGGCAACAATAGAAATAAGGGCAATATTTTTTATAATATATTGTCCCTCAAGGGTTGGCACAAGAAAACTTTGCCAGGTTACAGCCGGTAACATAAAAAGCGGCATAATGGTCATGGCCATATGAACGATAAAGAGCCAGAGGACAAAGCGAAAAGCCTGAGGGAATAAAAAGAGTATGCCAATGAGCATTTCAAAGAGCGCAAAAAGCGTCAGAAAAAGTTCCGGACTCATAAAGGGCATCGTTCTTTCTAACAGACTTAAAACAAGAGGACTTGCCGGACTTGTTCCAAGAAGTTTTAAGAGACCAAACCAAAAGTAAATGAGGAAAAGAGCAAAACGACCAAGTTGTACACGACTGACATGCATAGCTGAAGTATATCATGCTATTATATATGAATGGATGATCTCGTTTCAACACTTAAAAAAGTTTTTAAGGGTGATATTCGGTATGATGCCGCCACGTTGGACACCTACAGTCATGATGCCAGTTTATTTCAGATCAAACCTCAGCTCGTGGTTTTTCCCAAAGATGTTGATGACGTAAAAAACTTAGTCAAAACAGTAAACGCTGAGAACGAGAAAGGTAAAAAATATTATTTGACGCCGCGAGCGGCCGGTACCGATATGACTGGGGCATCGCTCGGTGAATCAATTATTGTTGAATTTACAAAATATTTTAATCATATTATTGAGGTCGGAGATGGTTATGCTATCACTGAACCCGGAGTATTTTTTCGTGATTTTGATAAGGCCACCCAAGCTAAGGGAATGATCCTACCGTCCTACCCAGCCTCACGAGAATTGTGTGCCATGGGCGGAATTGTAGCCAATAATTCTGGTGGCGAAAAAACCCTTCAATATGGCAAGACGGAAAAATATATTCAGCAAATAAAAATGGTTTTACATGATGGAAATGAATATACCTTCAAACCCCTGACATTTGCTGAACTTGAAGAAAAGAAAAAACTAAAGTCAGTTGAGGGCGAGGTGTACCGAAAACTTCATGATCTTATACAAAAAAATGAGGTCATTATTAAAGCGGCCAAACCAAATGTATCAAAAAATTCGGCTGGCTATTATTTATGGAATGTCGTAGATACTGAGAAGGGAATTTTTGATCCAACGAAGGTTATTGTTGGATCTCAGGGGACGTTTGGCCTCATCACCGAAATAAAACTTAATTTGATTCGACCAAAAATGAAATCTCGACTGTTGGTTGTTTTTCTTAAGGATATGCATGGCCTTGGGGATCTAACCAATCATCTTTTAGAATTCAAACCAGAAAGTATTGAATCATATGATGATCATACGTTTAAACTAGCAGTGAAATTATTCCCAGCGATGATAAAGCGCATGGGCGGTAATGCCATATTGCTCGGACTAAAATTTCTACCAGAATTCTGGGCCGTGCTTACCGGTGGAATTCCAAAACTCGTGCTCATGGCCGAATTTACCGCTCACACTGACGAAGAGGCTCACAATACTGCGGTGAAAGCTCAGAACAGCTTAAAAGAATTTAAGGTTCATTCAAAAATTGCCGAATCGCCAGATGAAATTGGAAAATATTGGACGATTCGGCGGGAGAGTTTCAATATGCTTCGACATCATGTGAAAAAAATGCGAACCGCACCATTCATTGATGACTTTGTCGTTCGACCAGAATTTTTACCAGAATTTTTGCCACAACTATATACCATTCTTGATGAATACGATATTACCTACACTATTGCCGGTCATGTGGGTGATGGAAATTTTCACATTATCCCGCTTATGGATTTTACCAAAGCCAGAACGAAAGAAATTATTGGGGAACTTACCAAACGCGTCAACGATTTAGTCATCAAGTATAAAGGTTCAATTACTGGGGAACATAATGATGGCATTATTAGAACTCCGTATATCGAAGACATGTTTGGCTCAGCTATCTATAAACTTTTTCAGGACACAAAACATATTTTTGATCCTGGCAATATCTTTAATCCAGGAAAAAAGGTGAATGGCACGTGGCTTTACGCACTTGACCACATGATAAAAGAATAGACAAGACTTTTGGTTGTAAGAAAAGCTCGGCCAATCCGTTACTTAACCTGTCAGTAATTAGTAGCTAACCAACTTCGCTATTATGACTGATCAGTACAAACTACAATTTTTAAAGGTTTACAATGAATGCGCAGACGACATCTTCGCATCTTGCTACAAAAAAATAGCACATCGAGAGATTGCTAAGTATCTTACCCGAAATATTTTTATGAAAACGTGGGACGTCGTCTCACTGGCTAAGACCGGTATTCGAGGCATCGAGAAAACTCTTTACAATACAGCAAACGATATGATCAATGGATTCGTATCAAGCAATAGATACCAGACAAATTATAATGATACACTCTGGAATCTCACGCTCTCACAATAAAGAAAAAACCCGCCCCGTTGCGGGTTTTTTCTTGGAGTAAATAGTAGGTTGCATTTTTCTCGTTTTTCATTAGTATCAAAAATGGACGCACACTGACATTAACAGAAAGGAGAACATATGTTCTACCCCTTCACGGTGAGTTCGATTAGACAAGCACTGCTGCAAAAATTTCCAGGTGTTAAGGCAGAAGAGCGACGGTTGGGACCAAAACCAGCACATGTCTGTCACCTGTTATATATGTGTGACACAGTAGAAAATATGCCAACTATCTCTGATAAAAAGGCGGCAAAAGCTGGCCGTTGGATTGGTTGGATGCTAGACAATATTGAGGCGCATTTTCTGTTCACTTGGAATAACAACAAATCTCGAGTACTAATCAAAACTGATTGTGATAGGGGATTTGATGTAGCTCATAAACCACAACATCTTGGAGTTGATTTCGGTTATGTTATCTCAGAACCGCGAGAGGGAATTGCCATCTACGATGATCCTGATTACCTGAAGAGAGATTTCGTGGAAGGAGCAATTGAATCGCTGCGTCGATTAGTTGACGAACGATTTGGGAAATTTGTCTGGATCGTTTCAAAATTGCCGCCAGAAGGAGATGAGTTAGTCATGAATTATCTCGATCATCACAACTTCTGGGAAAAGTCTGGTATTCGTCGAGAGAACGTTCGGTTTTGTCGAGAAAGACATCATAAGGCATTAATTTGTTGCGATCTTGATATAAACTACTTTATTGATGACAGAACTGAAGTTCTTATGGCTATGTCGAACATATCGAATATGCAAAAGAAATTCGCTCTTCGACCAAGATTGCATGAGGAATCAGAAAAACCCTTCCTAAAGCTTTTAGAAACCCACGCTACAACAGCAGACGATCCAACTTGGACGGGAATCAAAGTCGTTCAAAGTTGGAAAGAAATTGTTGATGATCTTTTGCCTGAAGTTACGTTTGATGAATAGAATAAATCGCCATCCGTGGCGATTTTTATTTGCAATTTTTGCTGCTATTCATTAGTATCAAAAATAGAAAACAGAAAGGAGTCAACATGAATGAGATGACTCAAGAAAAGTTGATTGAATTTTTGAAAGCTGGAAACGTATCCATTAATGAATGGGGGAAGGGCGAGGCAAAGACAATTGAGCATTTACTTGAAGAAATAAATTCCGGTGAAGCAGAAATTTCCTACAAGGATGGAAAAATTCTCAGAATCGCATACGGCGCTGTCCTGGACGTCTATTATCGAGACGGAAACCGTATTCTAAAACTAAAAGAATTAAAACAGGTGTTCAAAGACGGCAGAGAGCGAAGTCGTAGTCTTGATGTGAGTATCGGTGAAAAAATGAAACCTGATGAGCATAGTTTAGATGCAGTCAACAGAGCACTCCGTGAAGAGTTACAAATTACCGAAAAACTTTATTTGGTTGCAATGCCTCTAGTTGTGAAAGGACCTGTTCCTTCGGTATCATTCCCAGGTCTCCTGACAAAATATATTATGCATGCCTGGTATGTGTATCTACCAAAGCATCTTTATAAACCAGAAGGGTACATAGAAGAACAGTCTGACAAAACCAACTACTTTGTTTGGGAAGAAGTGAAAAAATAAAACTCCGCGCGCGGAGTTTTTTCTTATTTACCAAAAAATTTTCTGACTTCTTCTACTCCTTTTTCAAATTCGGCTTGAGATTCAGCTTGGGATATTTCTGGTAATTCTCTTTCTTCTCTTACTTTTCTGAGAATTGCATTAGCCGCATCAGGTTTCCCGGGCGGAAATTTATATTGAATTCCGCAATCAGGATTTGAGCAGTGAAATGAGGTGACTACAGGTCGGTAATAACTGCTTGAATCTGGACCTATTGGAATAAATTGCTGCGGAGTGTCAGAAATATAATCTACTTCTGCAACAACTGGTGCAATCTGACCACAGACTCGACACTTTGTACCGGTATCAATTTGCATAGCAGACTCCTTTCTTGTACGGGTTCTGGAATTACTATACTCCAGTCTCGAGGGGATGAATATTGACGAGATTGGTTTATTTGTATCGCTGTAAGTTATGCACAGGCTGCTCGTCTTGACTGGTGAACGATCGTTCACTTATACTAAAGTCATGTTAGAGAATTACAAAAATAAAATTCAAAAATTCTACGAGACCAATAAGGTCATGCCGACCTACAGCCAGATGATGAAAATGTTCGGTTTGAAGTCCAAGAATGCCGTCTTTAAGCTCGTAAACAAGCTTATAGACGACGAATTTGTCTCGAAAGACTCCAGTGGCCGATTGGTGCCAAACAGGCTCTATGGGGCAGTTAAAGTCCTCGGGGCAGTTGAGGCTGGATTTCCGACTCCAGCTGAAGAAGACTTGGCTGAAACCATGAGTCTTGATAACTACTTGATTGGCAATAAAGAAGCCACCTTTATGCTCCGGGTCTCAGGCGAATCAATGCTCGATGCTGGCATTCAGCCAGGCGATATGCTTATTGTCGAACGCCGCACCGATGCTAAAGATGGAGACATTATCGTAGCCTTCATTGATGGGGGATACACCGTAAAGTTTTTAAGAAAACGGAGCAACAAAGTTTGGCTTGAAGCCGCCAATGAGCGATTCCATGATATCGTGCCCGCGGAAAGCGAAGAATTGAGAATCATGGCGGTCGTCAAAGCAGTTATTAGAAAATATTAAAATCTAAAAAATAAAAAACTAACATGAGCAAATCTGAACTTAAACACAATTTAAAAACCGAGATCAAACGAGTTAATAAAGTTATTGATCAAAAAATCGTCAGGGGTTTGCCCTATGTGCGAGAAGCGCAATATCACCGTGTCCTTCGAGCCCGACTTCACATCCTACGCCGCTCAAGTTTCTTGGCTCAAATGAAAACTGTATCAGCCTTCTTATTCTAAATCATGCGCCCTCCATGAATTAAAAATGAGCAGTATTAACTACAGAATAAAAAGAAGTTCACGAGCTCGAAGAGTAATCATTGGCGTTCACCATAATGGGGAAGTGGTAGTCACCATACCCCTACGCGCTTCAATGGAACGGGCTCATTATTTTATTCGCGAAAAAACTCCATGGATTTTGAAAACTCAGGAAAAAATGAGAGAGCGATTTGCCAACAAAATTGCTTTGCAGCAATCGCGAAAAGAATATAAAGAATTAAAACAAGCAGCACTTACATTTATTAAAAACAGAATTACGCATTACAATCAACACTACAAATTCTCATTCAATAAAATTTCAATCAGAATGCAGGCTTCGCGCTGGGGCAGTTGCTCGGCTAAGAAAAATCTAAATTTCAATTACAGCCTCATAAAAATTCCTCTACATCTGGCAGATTATATTGTCGTCCATGAATTGTGTCATTTAAAGGAAATGAATCACGGCCAACGTTTTTGGGCTTTGGTCGCCGAGACAATTCCTCAATATAAGGCTTGGCGAAAAGAACTCGGGAAATGGGTGAAAATTGACTAGCATGAAAGCTATAATCCACGTTGATGGTGATGCCTTCTTTGCCTCATGTGAAGTCGCTCAAAATGAAAGATGGCGAGGTAAACCAGTGGTGACGGGGCAAGAAAAAGGTATGGCTATTGCCGTAAGTTATGAAGCTAAGGCCCGGGGTGTGAGTCGAGGTATGCTCATGGGCGATATCAGAAAACTTGTACCTAACGTTATTATTCTCCCGGGCAATTATGATTTGTATAAAATTTACGCTCGGCGGATGTATGACATTGTCCGTCGTCATGCTCCAGTCGTTGAAGAATACAGTGTTGATGAATGCTTTGCTGATCTTACCCCTCTCCTTAGCCAGGAGAGGGGCTGGGGTGAGGCAGTGCAAGTTGCTATGAATATTAAAAAAGATCTAGAGCACGATCTGGGTATAACTTTTTCCCTTGGCTTAGCCCCAACAAAAACTTTAGCTAAAGTCGCTTCAAAATGGAAAAAACCAGCTGGTTTTACGGCTATGCAAGAAAAAGATATTCGAGAATTTCTAAAAGATGTGCCCATTGGTGCCGTGTGGGGTATTGGCCGAAGTACGTCATTGAAATTACAAAAGCTTGGCATTCAAACTGCCCTTCAATTTATAGAAAAGCCTTTTGTCTGGATAAAAGAGAATTTAGCTAGTCCATTTCAAGAACTCTGGTACGAACTTCAAGGTACTTGCATGCATGGAGTAGGTGAAGGGAATAGGGAAAAACATAAATCAATCCGAGTGACGCGCACCTTTCGTCCCCCAACCTCGTCTCGCGCCGAAGCGGAAAGAAATAAAAATTATCTTTTATCAGAACTTTCAAAAAATACGGAAAAAGCTTGCCAGAGACTGCGAAAATATGGATTACAGAGTCGAGCGATTTATTTTTATCTTAAAACGCAGACTTTTCGGTATTATGGTCAAGAAATTATTTTCGATGCACCTGTTACGACTCCATCAGATATTCTTCAAGCTATTCAAAACAATTTCTACCGGGTCTTTAAACCTGACAGGGAATATCGGGCCACTGGGGTAGTTTTAAATGCCATTTCAGCTGCCTCGATCCATCAACCAGATTTATTTGATCTCTATAAGAAAATGAACAATAAGAGAAGTTTGTATGAAAAAATCGATAGACTTTTGACTAAATTTCCCAACGCTATTTTCCTCACTTCTAGTCTTCAGGCTCGAATAAGAAGAAAGTTTGGTAGACCTGAAAATAAACTAGAAAGCAGGGGAGAGCGAGACAAAATCCTTGGGTTTCGCCTTGGTATTCCCTCCTGGGGCGAAGCAGCCTAAATATGGTAGGATAGAGGAATACTTATATTTTATGCGCACGATTGTTCACTTTTCCGATATCCACTTTGGGAAATTCGATCCTTCCTGTACCGAGCCCCTATTAAAGGAAATTCAGAAAATTTCACCAGATTTAATTGTCATTTCAGGCGATTTAACCCAACGAGCTCGGGTTAAGGAGTTTTTAGCCGCTCGGGATTTTTTGAAAAAGCTTGAAAAGCCATATTTGGTCATTCCTGGCAATCATGATATTCGGCCGCTCTATAGTCCAATTTCCCGAATCATCGACCCCTACGACCGATACAAAAAATATATTTCTGAAACTCTTGATCCGGTTTATGCTGATGATGAAATTGCATTGGCCACAATTCGTACCGTTCGGTCCTCGGCTATTAAAGACGGTAGGGTAAACAAGCGACAAGTCGAACGAGCTCGAAATTTTCTTGAAGGCTTTGAAGAGGATAGGACTAAAATCATTGTCACCCACCACCCTTTTGATTTGCCAATGAAGTTTCCTGACCGAAAATTGGCCCGGAAAGCAAAATTGGCAGTCAGTGAGTTATCAGAAGTTGGAACCGACCTCTTTATGGCTGGCCACTACCACACGAGTTCAACGAGCCACACCGCCATTCGATATAAAATTAACGGCTACGCGGCCGTAGCGGTTCAGGCCGGCACGGTTTCTATGCGTCAGCGCGGTCAGACTCAGACTTTTAATGTTATCACCGTCAATCGACCTCATATAATCGTTGATACATACTTTTGGGTCCCTGGAGAGAAGAAATTTCACAAATTTGAAACTAAAAAATTTTCCCAGACCAAAACCGGCTGGGTTCATAATGATCAAAATCAGTAATTGACGAGCTTGGTTCATTTATCTACACTTATATAAGAAAGGAGTCTGATGAACAATCTTAACGTGGCACTTGGGTTGTGGGCCTTAGTCATGATTCAGGTTCAAATGGAAAAGATTACATTAGCGCAAAAAACGCCGGTAACAAATCAAAGAGAGTGGTACGACCAAAGCCGAGTTAATATGCAGAGTAGGGGTCATAAACACAAACAAAAGATAATGAGAAGAAGATACTCTAGGAAATCCTAGAGTTTTTTAATGCTTGATAATAAGTTTACATCGATAGTGCCCGTAAGATATATTGTGCGACTCATATCTATTCCTGGCTCTTAAAAGTTATCCACAGGTGCCTTGACGACCCCCTCTCCTCATGGTGGTTATCTTTTTTCCTGGAAAATAATTTATTATTTTTATAAATTATTTTGGAGAAATTTTTCTTAAAATGTTTTTGTGTATTTTCAGCCCTTCCCTATTTTGACTGTAGGGGAGTCCCTTAATATTTGTCCAATTAAAAATCGGAGTCGCCTCCGATTATTTTTCTTCAAAATATTCCATGCCTCGATTATACATCTTGATCTCAGTCGGTACCATCTTAATCCGGATGATTCTTCCTGGCTCAAATGAGTATTTTGCTCTCTCTCTTGACTTATAAACTGAGTAGCAGAGAACGTGGAACTTTTCACCATTGCGGTTGGAAACAAGGACAGTACTAATATTAAACATTCCTGGCAATCCAGGGATAGGCTTTGGTCTCTCAACAACTGTTACAAGGTATGTCTGACTAAGTTCAACGATATACTTTGGATTCGTCTCATTTCTCCGAGATTGGGATTCTTGGCAACCAAGAGTAATACCTAGCAATAATAGACTGAGCCCGGTCATTCGCATGTAGCGCTCCTTTCAATATAGTGCCACAACCTAACTCAAGTATACTCTGGTTATAGAAGCTTGAATAGCTCAAAGTCAATATGGTCTTTTGGAACACCTCGAGCTACAAACTGAGCTTTAAGACTCATCATCATCGGTTTTGGTCCACAGATATAAATTTCCCTATCATTTGCTGAAATAATTTTCTCAATTGAATCGGCTGAGATGTATCCCTGCCTCTCAGTAACCCATGGATGGAAACGAAAACCAGGTATCAGACTTGTGATTTGTTCTAATTCTTTCTTATATACCAAATCCTGCTCGGTCTGACCAGAATGAAGGAGGTGAATGTCGTAACCATCGAAGGTAGGGTCCCCTCGCCTATCACGGAGGGTTCTCGCCATACTCATAAACGGCGTAATACCAATTCCACCGGCAATCCAGATTTGTTTTTTATTTTCTGATTTTGTAAAACTAAAACCGCCAAATGGTCCTTGAATAAATGCCAGAGATTTTGGTTTTAACTCTGGAAGTCTTTTGGTAAAATCCCCAACTGCCTTAGCTGATATTCGCAATCTCCCCTCTTCGGTCGAGGCCGTAAGAGAAAAGGGATGATCTTCAAATGGAAATCCAGATTGTTTGAATCGAACAAAAATGAATTGGCCAGGAATAAAATTTACTTTTTGATTTGGCTTCATGACAACCTCGGTTACGCTTCCACCCAAATTATTTACCTCCACCACTTCGGCTTTTATTCTTGGCACCAACCACAGTTTAAGTACCGTTCTCCATAGCCAGCTTATTAGCGCTATAGCCACCAGCGTAAGAATATAAAGTCTCAAAGGAATATTTGAAGCAATATCGGAAGGGATGAAAAAGACATGCAGCCCACCAAAGAACAGAAATACACCCATGAAAGTATGAAGAAATTTTAGTCGTTCATACTTCAGTTTTACAAAAAGCGTGATAATAATGAGGACCAGAAATCCGTAATAGCCTATTTTCCCAAAGTTGATTGGCGCATAGCTCACGTCAGCAAGAAAGGCGATGAATCCAGCTAGAGATTCCCCGAGAGTTCTCAATGTCATGGCGGCAAAGTGGGTGGTCAGAAATATAAAAGCGGTGATGCCGTTTCGTCGATGAAAAAGGTAGAGCTTATCAAGTCCACCAAATAGCCAATCAAAAAATTGGTATCGCCCAGAAAGTATGAGGTTCCCAGCAAAAAGACAAATACCAACAATTCCCGCAATCTTACCAAGAGTTGTGAGGGTAGAGTAGTAATCTCTGAAAATAAATTGCTGTCCCTCTCCTAATAACCACAAGATAAGGGGAATAAAACCGAGTATAGTATAGAAAGCTATTTGAACAGCTTTAGTATTTCGCATTATTTGACTTTAATTGTATTCTATTTCCTATTCATTGACAACCACTATTTGGGTGTATACTTACCACAGTTTCGTTATGCAAGTCTTCCCTCCCACGCCTCGTAGGTCTCACCCACGCCTACGGGGCTTTTTATTTGGCTGCAATGTTTTGATGAGGTTTTGGCTGCAGCTCGGCCGTGACCACTAAGCGTTTGTTGTAGGTATTTTCCTTTGGAAGCCAGGTGCCATGACAGGTAATTAAATTAATTTGGGACGATATTTTTTGATTTGAAAATACTGTGCTCGTATCCTTCGAGCGATAGTCATATACTCTTGCGCCCGTCACTTTATAGGTGAGCTTATTCCCTCCCCCATCATAGACATAAATCAGGTCACCAGTTTTTAAGTATTTCAATTTTTTAAATACCCCAGAAATTTTTCCGCCATTATCCACATGAGCGCCGAGTACGGCACTTCCCAGCAGTCCTGGCGCTGAGCTTTTGTTATACCAACCGATTTGAGTAAAATTGTTTGGCACGGCCATCTTCCCGTCTTTCGTTAACCCCATCGCCACCACAGGAGCACTCACCCCAAGAGTTGGAATTGCGAGGTGACTTTTTAACTTTGTAGATTTCATTGCCGCTTCTGACTTATCAGGTACAAAGCTCAACAAAGAAATCATAATAAAAACCGCTGACGCGATTTTTTCTATTACTAACCGCATGGGGTTAGTATACGTGAGCTAAACTCTTCTTTACAAGCTCAACTATATTTTCTGGCCTTCCTCAGGCTTATATAGTGCGTTGAGTTTATCGAGTGAATCTTTGATCAAAGGCACAACAATTGGTTCAGCCTTTCCTGCGGCTGGGAAAAGGAGGGCTGGAACAAAAAGCTCAACTGAACCAGTCTTGTCAGTAGAGGTATATTGCATGAGAATTTTCTTTGGTGTTTTTAGTTCGGCTGTATTTTTTACCGTCGTGGTAGCAATTTGGGAAATAATTTTATTGAAATCAGTTTCGAGTTTATATGACGAGCTTTCATAGGTCTGTGAAGTAAGATTGGTCAAAGTTACAACTCGTTTATTTTGAGAATCGATCGTGACCTGAAGTCCATGAGCCTCACCTCGTTCGGTGTACACCTCTAAATTCTCGATCATAAGTGGATACACCACCACGGTTGTTGTAGCTGTACTTTTTCGAGCATTCAAATGCGGCTTGCCGTAAATTGAAATATCGATAACGTGATCTTTGATAAATTGATCCGCGAGTGAGATAGCCGCATTCGCATCAAGCGAGGCAGATGATGTGGCTGGCTTTTCATTCTCGTTCCAACCCTGGTTGTTTGGCGTTATAGAAATCATACCCTCTTCGACATTAACGCTAATCATATAGCCGAGCATTTTATCTTCTTTCAATTCAATACTCTTTAATTCAAATGTTGAGAAGGTTGAAAAATCAGCCAAAGAGAATTTTGCATTTTGAATTAGTTTGGCTAACTGTTTTCCAGAGTCAGCGCCTGTGGTTCGTTTGAAAACCTTGCCCTCAGCATCTTTAAGTTCAACTTTCTCACCAGCGTATGAGTAATAGGAGGTCTCATCCTCAGAAGAAGTTGTTGAGGGATCAGAAGATACGGTGCTGGTGGCATCCATGGCGATAGGAATTTGAGTGATGGTGCCAAAAGCATTTGTCCCCTTGCTACTAATTTGCTGCTTGAGACTAAGTTGTGACGAAAGATCCTTCACTTCCTGAATGATTTCTGGTTCTGAGACTGGTCCGATTGAATAGCGAGTAGCCAGATATGTTAAGGGCGCCACAATGAGGAGAGTGAGAAGACTGCCGGTCACACCATAAAAAGCTTTACTGAAAATAAATTCCCGATATGGTGTTTTAATTTTGGTCGGTGCATGTAAAAGTTTATTGCGCAGTCGAGCGGTAAAAGCCACGTCAAAACGCGTATCCGGTTTAAATGATACGAGGGCATCAATTGTTTTTTGTAATCTCTTATCTTCCATATTATTCAAAAAATTTGTCTCTGATTTTCTGGAGCGCTCTCGAGAAAATAACTTTGCAGTTTGATTCAGTTTTACCCATGATTTCGGCAATATCCTTATAAGACAATTCTTCCCACAATCTCATAAAAATAATATCGCGTTCAATACCTGAAAGACTGCCGATATATTTCTGAACTCGCCGGGCATCGTACTCATTATCGAGAACTTGAATGCCGTTTTCTTCATCCGCAATGTCCCAGACATCGTGAATTGTTTCCGTATGTCGCAGACTTCGATAATGATCAAAAACCGTATTCTGGGCTATTTTATAAAGCCATGAGACAAAGGGACGAGTAGGATCAACGCTCTGAATCTTATTTAAAGCCTTAAGAAAGGTCTGGCTGGTAAGATCCTCGGCTACATCCTTATTCTTCGTTTTATAAAAAACGAAGTTATAGATAGTTCGAATATGCTTATCATAAAGCAGTCCAAACGCCTCGGTATTGCCACTTTGGCATTGTAAAATAAGCTCTTTTTCGCTATAAGACATGTGTTCATGCCCATGGCGCTACCTATACTACGGTATTTCCAAGGCAAAGTAACACTATTATACAGCTATTTTAAAGGCAAGAAAGCTAAATGAAGCTAGAATGCTTGGCTGAAAGATTGACTAGCGGTCATGTTTGAGGTACCGCCGCGAGCGGTAACTGCCCTTTGTCCAGCCCCGCCGCTTGGTACAACAATAGTTGTTGAGAAATCTCCTGTTGAATTAGTTTGAACCGTGCCAACATTCACTCCATTAAATGAAATGGTGACGGTTTCATTACCAGCAAACTGATGTCCTGTCACACCAATTGAAGAACCAGCGCCGGCGTAATATGAACTCAAAACTATCCAAGGACTACTATTTCCAACATTGACTCTCACCTGAAATGGAATCTGGCTGGCTGATCCAGAAAAAGTATAGGTTCTCATGCCAACACCATATGGCACGGTAAATGTTTGGCTTGTGAAATTTCCATTAGCATTGGCAATAGCAGCACCTACTGATGTACCCTCAGTCGTTATCGTCACAGTTTCTCCTGGGACAAAGTGTGAACCGGAAAATCGAATTGAATCGCCTTGAATTTTATAATATGAATCTGGCTCGGCAAAAACGTAGAACCAACCTAACGTTGTTGTCGCTTGAGGTGGTGTGGTTGTGGAAATTGGAGGAGTTGTTGTCGAGACTGGAGGTGTCGTTGTTGCTGTACTTGTTGCGGTGGAAGTAGCTGTGGTTGATGTCGCCAGACTTCGCATGAGTTGGCCGCGAATTTCTCCGGCCGGAAAATTTGACGTGTGAATATTAATATACATCGATCCTTCCCTCATCGCTTGAGCTAGATGCGATAGCGTTTGGATGTTTGGACTGCATTGCATACCAGCGGTTTGAATATCAGAAGCGAGAATTGAGCTCGTAGCGATTTGAATACTTGAAGAAGTCGTCGAAATCATTGATGACGTCGTACCCATGAGCGGTACAACTACTGGGCCGTTCTCCCCTACCCGAGCACAGTGAAGATGCATTCCAATCACCTGACTTGTAAGATTGGAAGCTTGAATTGTATAGTCGATACCTGCACCATCATTTCGAATGAAAAAATGGGCCTGGCCAGTTGATGAAGCGTGAGTTCGAGGCACTTCTTGATCCTCGGTGAGATTAGCAGTAAATGTTTCCGAATATAAAGTTTGAGAATTATTGGCCACAACCAAAGATAGCTGAGCATTCACTAAACCAGCAATAGCCACGAGACCGAGGACAATGACCCCAGCCATAACTGCTCTGTTGACCGATGTTTGTGTCATGAAAAAATGGACGTCTCGTGACGTCCATTCTTACGACTAGTCGAGACCGAATGTCAGATCGTGCAGATATTTCTTTTCCTCTTCAAGAATTTCTTTCCACAAGGCATTATTGCCGGTTGAGGCAGCTTCATTTTTCTTTTTTCGGTTGGTATTAAACTTTTCTACCCAATCAGGTTTAGTTTCAAAAAGCTCAGCAATGCCAGATAAAGTATCATCATCAATATCGGCAAAAAAATCAATGAGATATTTTTTGTCTTCTCCCGGCACTGACGATGAGGTAATGGCCGCCCGAATTTTTTCAAAATTTATAACGGCCATACCTATTTCTTTTTATG